>ENA-ORXM01001203-ORXM01001203.1-marine-metagenome-genome-assembly--contig:-NODE-1203-length-37786-cov-4.656528_pt1 | contig 37786 bp, 43 predicted proteins | sample MGYA00237867_ERZ511480 | MGnify/ENA primary metagenome ERZ511480 (study PRJEB26309, sample SAMN06266103) | marine metagenome | isolation source: Algal blade | place: United Kingdom:Sidmouth, United... | reverse complement strand
AATTGGGATTTATCTGGGGTGCCTATTAGCATATTTTTTCGACAGAAATAGCAATTGCTTCATGTCATTTATTGTTCAGGCTCTAGCCGAATGCATAATATTATACCCAAATATGTATACTTTTCGCTATAATCGTTTATGCCATGTGTTAATTAGTATATCAAATCATCAATAAATGCTTAGCTTTGCGCAAACTTTAATTGCATAGTTTAATTCACAATTATTCTATTTAACCTAATACTATTAAAATGAAAACAAAAGCTATTTTTTTGGGTCTTATCTTAAGCTTATCGCTCTTCATATCGTGCGATCATGAAACCATACGGGCATCGGGAGAAGTAACTTCAAGGGAAATCTCATTTACGGAATATTCCGGATTAAAGGTTGGCAATGCCTTTAATGTTTATGTCACCTTTTCGGATACGGAGGAAAGTATTCGTATCGATGCCAATGAAAATCTACAAGATCGGATAATCGTTCAAAAAGAAGACAACACTTTAATCATTAAATTACAAAAGTTTACCAGCGTCAAAGGAAACGCTACTTTGAACGCCTATATTACCACTAAGAGCCTTTCTAAAATCGACATCTCGGGAGCTACCGATTTGACTTTGGAAAATAAATGGGTGGCGGACGAAGCACGAATCGAACTCTCCGGAGCTTCCGATTTTTCGGGAGAACTCGCTATCGATAAGTTGAATTTGGATATGACCGGTGCCTCGGGCGCCAATATGTTCGGAAGTGTCGCTAATCTTAACGCAGATTTATCCGGAAGCAGCGGTATTCGGGATTATGATCTTGCGGTCGAACGATTGAATATTGAACTCTCGGGAGCTAGCGAGGCTTTCCTTTCAATAAACGAATCTATAGATATTAAAGCCACCGGAGCAAGTGTGCTATACTATAAAGGAAACGCCGTTGTAAACAATAAAAGACTTTCCGGAGCTTCTGAAATCAAGAATAGGAATTAAGAAACACAGCGCGTATAAGGCTCCTTCCCCTAAGAAGGGGAAGGTGGCCTTTTTTTTGACGTAGGAAAAACAAAAGGCCGGAAGGGGTATGATAGGTGAAGTTATGCCAAAGGCTACAATCAAAAATACCATCGATAAGTTCCAAAAGCTAATGCCAAGCACAATCTTGAACACCTGGATCAAAACAGCCCGAAATCCATTCACCTAAATTACTTATGCCTTTTCTTCAGTTCAGCCTCAATATCCTTTAAAGTAAAGCCCTTCGCCTGAAGTAAAATTAAATAGTGGAACAACAGATCTGCGCTTTCATATAAAAAAAGTTCGTCGTTGTTATCCTTCGCCTCAATTACGGTCTCGACCGCTTCCTCGCCCACTTTTTGAGCGATTTTATTGATTCCCTTTTCAAAAAGTGAAGCCACGTAAGAGGTATTCGCATCAGAAGACGTGCGCCGCTGTTCGATAACCTGTTCCAATTGGGATAAAAATCCGAAGTTCGATGTGTTTTCCTCCCCCCAACAAGTATCACTACCCGTATGACAGGTCGGACCAACAGGGTTCACCAAAATCAAAAGGGCATCGTTATCGCAGTCGTTTTTAATATCCACAAGATTCAGAAAATTACCACTCTCCTCCCCTTTCGTCCACAAACGTTGTTTGCTTCGGCTAAAAAAAGTGACTTTTTTGGTCTCTCGGGTTTTTTTCAACGCTTCATCGTTCATATAACCCAACATTAAGACGTTCTTGGTCGTAAAGTCTTGAATGATGGCGGGTACTAGCCCTTGTTCCGATTTTGACCAGTCGGGCGCCTTAAACTTGTATTCTTCGCTCATTATGTTCTGTTTTCGAGGATTTTCTACCATTTTCCAAATCCGGCACCTCGTACATGCGCAGTAAATAGATGGGGAAACCCAGCTCTTTTTCCACGTTAAAAATTTCGAGTCCGAATTTTTGGTATAGCCGCACCAAGTCTTTTGAGGCCGTGTCGACAATTATAGGCAATCGAAGATTCTTATTTTCGCGATAGACCTGCATAATCAATTTTGCGGCGGTTACCGTGCCTTGATACTCCTGTTTCACAGCAAAAATCATGGGACGGATATACTTGCCATTAGGATAATTACGTTCTATAATCCGCTGCCGTTTTAGCACTTTGGGCAACTTGGCAAGACCGATGCATTTGAAAAGCAATCGTAACGACGATAAAACCTTTTGCGCACTAAACCCATCTTTATCTGCATGTGTTATCAAAAGGCAGCAACCTAAATTGTCCGAAAGATATACGGCTCCGCTCCGAAGTGCTTTATCGAACAAATAGCCCATCAATACTTGCATACGACCGAGACGTTTCTCGCCAGTACCAACGATGTAGTTGATGGAATTATCGTCTTCAAGTGGCATGAATGCCTCGACCAAGATATCGACCGTTAGTTTTCTTTCTTTTTCAGTTGCTTTTATCAAAATTGCATCGAGTTGCTAAGAAACCGGTCGAACCGGAACTCCATTTTCCTGTAATCTATGTTTTAAATCTTTGATAGCGATTTCCTTAAAGTGGAAAACACTTGCAGCCAAGGCTGCGTCGGCTTTTCCTTCTTTAAAGGTATCGGTAAAATGTTGCATGTTGCCCGCACCGCCAGAGGCAATTATAGGAATATTTAATTCCGTCGATAATTGTGCCAGAGCGGCATTGGCGAATCCGTCTTTGGTACCGTCATGATCCATTGATGTAAACAGGATTTCTCCTGCTCCACGTCGTTCTACTTCTTTTGCCCATTCGAAAAGTTTACGTTCGGTCGGCACTTTTCCGCCTACCAAATGAACGACCCATTCTCCGTCGATCTGTTTGGCGTCAATCGCTACAACAATACATTGCGAACCGAACTTGGCGACCAAGTCATTAATCAATTGCGGATTCTTTACCGCCGATGAATTTATGGAAACCTTGTCCGCTCCGTTCTGTAATAAAATATCAACGTCTTCAACCGACGAAATACCTCCGCCTACGGTAAAAGGGATATTTACTTTTTCGGCCACACGATAGACCAGTTCGGCCAAGGTCTTTCTTCTTTGCTCAGTGGCCGATATATCTAGAAAAACTAGTTCATCAGCCCCCTCCCCACTATATATTTCAGCGAGTTCTACAGGGTCTCCCGCATCGCGTAAATCTACAAAATTGATACCCTTGACGGTACGGCCGTCTTTAATATCCAAACAGGGAATGATTCGTTTTGCTAAAGCCACTTTTAACCTTTAATAGTTATGTTGTTCAATAAATAGAATATATGAGAAAATAATTGCAGATAAAGTACCAAAAGAATTTAACCAAAATAAGTTTTTAATAAATCTCCTAAGCAATACTTCAATTACTATCAATAAAGCACCCATTACTAGTAATCCGAACATGGCAACAACGCCCCAACCTTCTCCTGTACTTAAAATTTTCCACCTCAGAATTGAAAAGACAATAACAATCAAATAATAAATCATAATATAAACACTAAGCACAGTTTGCGATTTGATAAAACTAATTAACATTCAAAATATAGTTTTCAAGTTGTTTTAAACCGATTCTATTCTCATAAATCGCCTTTCCGATTATAGTACCTTCACAGCCCATTTCCTCTAAACGTGGGAGTTCTTCAAAAGCGGAAATGCCACCGGAAGCAATTAACTTAATACCCTTGCAAGTAGCTAAAATTCTTTCATACAGTGCAAAAGAAGGACCTTGCAACATTCCATCTTTGGCGATATCGGTGCAAATAACATACTGAATACCTTTCTTTTGGTAATTCTGAATAAACGGAATCAGTTCTTCGGAGGATTCTTCTTGCCAACCAGAAACTGCAATTTTTTCATCCATGGCATCGGCCCCCAAAATTATTTTATCAGCTCCATATGCATCTATCCAGCGGGTAAAGGTTTGTGCATCCTTAACTGCAATACTACCGCCTGTAATCTGTTTTGCTCCACTTTCAAATGCGATACGCAAGTCTTCATCTGTCTTCAATCCACCCCCGAAATCGATTTTCAAAGTGGTTTTGGATGCAATTTGATTTAAAATTTTATGATTTACGATGTGTTTGGACTTGGCCCCGTCCAAATCGACCAGATGTAAATACTGAATACCGTGGGCTTCGTATGCCTTAGCTACCTCCAGCGGGTTTTCATTATATATCTTTTTTGTATTGTAGTCTCCTTTGGAAAGGCGAACACACTTACCTTCTATGATGTCAATTGCCGGTATTATTCTCACTTTGTTGGTTTTTTACGTAGCATCCATGTCTCTGGCGACTCAATACTTTTGAATCCATACCTTTCATAGAGCTGATGGGCGTCCTTTGGCCTTAACCCTATTCCGTTTACTTCTTGCAGTTCCGGCAAATTCGAAATATAAGAAATCAACATTTTTCCCAAACCTTTTCCCCTAAATTTTTCGTCGATAAAAATATCCATCAACCAAGCGAATACTACATAATCGGTCACCAAGCGCGCAAAACCTATTTGTTGTTCCGAATTATCGAATAGGCCAAAACAGAGGGAGTTTCTCATCGATTTTACAACCAGCTCTTTACTTCTGCCTTTTGCCCAATAAGATTCACTCGATAAATAGTCGTGAATGAAATCGATATCCATCTTTGAAAAATCCATCGAAACATAAAACCCTTGAACGCTCACAATTTCAAAAAGTTTTTCAAGATCTGGGCTCCGACTTTGCTACTCTTTTCCGGGTGAAACTGGGTTCCATAAAAATTTTCTTTTTGTAGGGCCGCGCTGTATTTTAAACCATACTCGGATTCTGCAATGGTTTCATCGCACAAAGGCGCATAAAAACTGTGTACCAAATAAATATGCTCGTTTTCGTTTACACCAGTAAATAAGTCCGACTTTAAGTTTCCGATTTGGTTCCACCCGATCTGAGGTACTTTCACACCATTCGAAAATTTTACAACGTCAGTATCAAAAATACTAAGTCCATCGGTACTTCCCTCTTCCGATGAATTACACATCAACTGCATACCCAAGCAAATGCCCAAAACCGGCTGTTGCAACTGAGGAACGATTTCATTCAAACCGCTTGCCCTCAACTTTTTCATGGCACTACTCGCTTCTCCCACACCTGGAAAAATTACTTTATCGGCCTGTCGGATTTCTGTCTCTTCATTGCTCAAAATCGCCTCATAACCCAGTCGCCAAATAGCGAATTTGATACTTTGAATGTTTCCCGCTCCGTAATTTATAATAACAATCTTCATAAAACTCCCTTAGTACTCGGTAACACCATCTTTTCTACATCACGTTTTATGGCCATTTTGATACTTTTCGCAAAAGCCTTAAAAATTGCCTCTATTTTATGATGTTCGTTGGTTCCCTCGGCCTTGATATTCAAATTCGCCTTCGCACCATCGGTGAACGATTTAAAAAAATGATAGAACATTTCCGTAGGCATGTCGCCTACTTTCTCCCGTTTGAAATCTGCATCCCAGACCAACCAGTTTCTCCCACCGAAATCGATTGCTACTTGCGCCAGACAGTCATCCATAGGGAGGCAAAACCCATAGCGTTCGATTCCCATTTTACTGCCTAAGGCCTCATGAAAAACCTCGCCCAAAGCAATTGCCGTATCTTCTATGGTATGGTGTTCATCAACTTCTAAATCCCCATCCACCTTGATTTCCAAATCCATCTGACCATGGCGGGCCAATTGGTCAAGCATATGGTCAAAAAACGCTAATCCTGTGGAAATTGCACCTTTTCCCGTGCCATCTAGATTAAGCTTGATTTGAATATCGGTTTCGTTCGTTTTTCTATGGATTTCAGATACTCGATTTTCCAATTTTAAGAACTCGTAAATCTGCTCCCAATCGCTGCTTTCCAAGGCGATATACAAGTTCAGCTCATCTTGCTTTATCGTAATCTCTCCGGTTCCAAGATTTGTATTGTCATTTATAAAAATACCTTTGGCGCCCAAGTTTTTAGCCAGTTCCATATCAGTGAGACGGTCACCGATCACAAAGGAGTTTCTCAAATCATACTCCTCCGAAAAATAGTCGGTCAACAGTCCCGTACCCGGTTTACGGGTATCGGCATTTTCATGAGGGAACGTACGATCGAGAAAAACTTTATCGAAAACCACCCCTTCGTTCTCAAAAGATTTTAAAATAAAATTATGGACAGGCCAAAAAGTGTCTTCGGGAAAAGCTTCGGTACCAAGCCCATCTTGATTGGTAATCATAACCAGCTCATAGTCCAATTCCTTAGCTATTTTGCCCAAGTACGTGAATGCGTTTGGATAGAAAATCATCTTTTCAAAAGCATCTATCTGTTCATCAATGGTCTCTTTAATCAGAGTACCATCGCGATCAATAAAAAGCACCTTTCTCATTTCTCTATATTTTGTAGTGCATTAACCAACTTAATATTCTCCTCGGGCGTACCTATGGTAAATCTCAATGCGTCTTTGCAACGTGGTTGCGAACTGCGATTTCTGACGACCACTCCCCTTTTCAGTAGTTGATCATAGCGCTCATTTGCATTGTCAACTTTCAGCAAAAGAAAATTTGCATCTGAACGATACACTTTTTGAATGAAGGAAATCTTGGGTAAAACTCTTAACAGAAGTCTTTTTTGCTCCAAAACTGCATTCACTTCAGATTTTATTTGTGAAATGTTCAAAACTCTTTTTACTGCTCGTCTTTGGGTCAGGGCATTAACATTATAAGGAGGTTTAATCCTGTTTAGAACTTTGATTACATCTTCGGATGCAATACAGATTCCCAATCGAATACCGGCCATTCCGTAAGCCTTGGAAAGGGTTTGGGTAATTACGAGATTGGGGAAATCAGATAAACGGGAAGTCCAACTTGGTTTTTCCGAAAAATCGATATAGGCTTCATCGATAATGACAAGTCCGTTAAAATCATTCAATAACTTCAATATTGCTTGTTGGTCAAAACTATTTCCCGTCGGATTATTAGGTGAACAGATAAAGAGCATTTTGGTATTGGCACCTGCCGACTTGAGAATAGCATTTACATCAAGCTCAAAATCCGGTGTCAATAATACCTCTCTATTCTCAATAGCATTAATGCCTGCGAGCACTTTATACATTCCATAAGTGGGCGGAAAGGTAAGAATACTGTCTTTCTTTGGTTCACAGAAAGCACGAAAAAGTAAGTCCAGAACTTCGTCACTACCGTTACCTAATAATAGCTGCTTTTCTGAAATACCCTTTTGTTCGGCCAATATACCCTTCAAGCTACGTTGTTGTGGATCCGGATACCGATTCACGCCATTTTCGAAAGGATTCTCGTTGGCATCCAAAAATACCATATTCGAACCGTCAGAAACGTATTCATCACGAGCGGATGAGTAAGGCTTTAAACCCTTTACATTCTCTCGAACAAAGTTTTGTATGTTGAATTCTTCTTTCATAAATCCGTTTCCCTAGTCTATCAAACTTTGAAACATTCTATTTTTGTTCACTTTAGGCTGTTCAATCGCAATGTAACTGCATTTTTATGCGCCTCTAAGCCCTCCGCTTCTGCCATAGTTTCAATTGCAGATCCAATTTTCTTTATTCCAGCTGCGGTTATTTTCTGAAAGGTCATACTTTTCATAAAGCTGTCCAAATTTACTCCGCTATACTGCTTCGCGTAGCCATTGGTCGGTAAGGTATGATTGGTGCCAGATGCATAATCACCGGCACTTTCTGGCGTATAGTTTCCGATAAATACAGATCCGGCGTTCATTGTGTTTTCCACATAAAAATCCTCATTCTTTACACAAACGATATAGTGCTCGGGCCCGTAGGCATTGATAAGGTCAATGGCGGCTTCATCATTTGCAACATAAATCAATTTACTATTTGCAATTGCTCTTTCTGCGATATTCTTTCTAGGCAAGCTTGTAATTTGCTTTTCGATTTCGATTTCGACTAGATCTATCAAATTTTTGGAGGTCGATACCAAGATTACCTGACTATCCACTCCATGTTCGGCTTGACTCAATAGGTCTGAGGCTACGAACGCTGCATTTGCTGAATCATCGGCAACTACCAGCAGTTCGCTAGGCCCCGCCGGCATATCTATGGCCACACCATATTTCGTAGCTATTTGCTTGGCCACGGTTACATACTGATTGCCTGGGCCAAACAGTTTATAAACCTGTGGAATACTTTCCGTACCGAATGTCATTCCAGCAATAGCTTGAATACCGCCTACCTTGTAGATTTGGGTAACGCCGCATAAATATGCGGTGAATAGAATCGCCGGATGTATTTTTCCCTCCTTGTTAGGCGGAGAACACAAAACAACTTCTTTACAACCGGCAATAGCTGCAGGTACCGCTAGCATCAAAATTGTTGAAAACAGGGGGGCGGTTCCTCCAGGAATATATAATCCTACTTTTTGGATGGGACGTTTTTCTTGCCAGCAAAATACTCCACTTACGGTCTCAACTTCAACTTTTGCAGTTTTTTGGGCCTCGTGAAAGGCCTCGATATTGTTTTTGGCCAGTTGAATGGCTTTTTTTAAGTCTTCGGATATGAGCTTTTTGGCTTCCTCGATTTCCCGCTCGGAAACTTTCAAATCGGTCAACACTACGCCATCGAACTTTTCGGTATACTTCCTCAAAGTTGCGTCTCCACTTTCCTTTAACTCCTTAAAAATGGCCGAAACCGTATCTTCAATATCCGCCACGGTTTGGGTGGGGCGTCGAAGTACTTCTGGCCAAGCTGCACGTACCGGATTGTATATCTTTTTCATTTTTAAAATTTTTTCCGAAAGTGATATCCGACCACTTCGTATCCCTGTTGTTTCCAAAATCTTTGCCCAGCGTCATTTTCGGTATAACAATTCAGTTCCGACGCTATACAACCAATGGATTTAGCATAGTCAAATATCCAATTCATCAAGAGCTTTCCCATACCTTTACCCTGATATTCAGGTAAAATAAAAACATTATCGGGCTCAATATGTTTCCCTACATAGTATTTTGTTAATACCCAAATACCCGAAATACCCACTAATTTAGTATCATCATAAACTCCAACACATTGATAGCCTTGTAGCATCATATTTTCTAATCGGCTTTTAAGCACATCCTTTGAAATCTTAGGATTCAGCCGCGCTAATAATGGAACTATCGCTTCCATTTTTTCACTTTCGATAAGACGAATTCTAAAATCATTTTTCATATTCGAAGTTTCTGATTCCCGCCCCTATCTCCCGACAGGCAGATACGCGGAATAAAAAATACGGAGCTAGAGTACCATTTTTTCTATCGGACAGACCAAAATACCCTCAGCACCCGCTTCTTTCAGTTCATCGATGACTTCCCAGAACTTATCCTTATTAATCACCGTATGTACCGAACTCCAACCTTTTTCGGCCAACGGCAGCACCGTGGGGCTTCGCATACCGGGCAACAATTTTAAGACTGAATCCAGCCTATCATTAGGTGCATTTAACAATACATACTTCGATTGCCTGGCCTGTAAGACCGATTGTATTCGAAACTGCAGTTTCTTTAAGATTGACCTTCGTTCTTCTGATATTCTCGGGGAAACCGCTAATACGGCCTCACTGCGTAGCATCACTTCAACTTCTTTCAGGTTGTTTTTAAAAAGGGTACTTCCACTCGAAACAATATCACAAATAGCATCGGCAAGACCAATGTTCGGGGCAATTTCCACCGAACCATTGATAATATGCAAATCGGCCTTTACGCCTTTTTCCTTTAGATAATTCCGCACCGTGTTTGGATAGGATGTAGCGATCCGTTTTCCTTCAAAATCCTTTACCGATTTATAATCCACTGATTTAGGTACAGCTAGGGATACTTTACATTTCGAAAAACCAAGCTTTTCTACAACCGTAATATCCTCTCCTTTTTCGATAAGTACATTTTCCCCTATAATCGCAATATCTACTACCCCATCACGAAGATACTGGGGAATATCACCGTTTCGGAGATAGAATACTTCTAAGGGAAAATTCCGTGAAGCGGCTTTTAATTGGTCTTTGCCGTTATCTATGGAAATTCCACAATTCTTCAGAATCAACAGCGAGTCTTGGTTCAATCGACCCGATTTCTGTATTGCTATTCTTATTTTCATGAATTAGCTAATTTATTTTTCATTTCCGCACCGCCACTGAGCTTGTCGAAGTGAAGGCGGAAATCTTTCTTTTCAATTTAAATTCTGCTACTATTGGTTCGCCTAAAATTTTGTTTGAGCTATTTCCGTTATTTTGAGTACTAAAAAATAACTCCAACAGATTCCCACCTTCGCGGGAATGACACTAAAAGCGTTACAATTAAAAAACCCGTTTGATTGCTCAAACGGGTTTAAAATATGTTGCAATACTACAATACATTTTTACCTCGCCTAAGCGCAAGTGTAAAAATGATGATGTGTATTTCTGTTTATCATTATGATGTAAAATTAAAACTTAATTTTTATCGAACAAATTTATTTTAATTATTTCCCAGAATCAGCGGAAGTCCAGATTCTCCGCTACCAACGACTACCACTTTCGAATTTGCAGACTGGGCAAGTTTTAGGGTAGCATCGATACCTTTATCCTGTAAAATCTTATCCGTAAGCGATGCGCTCAATATTTTATTCGCATCGGCTTTACCTTGTGCCTCGATTCTCACCTTTTCGGCTTCCTTTGAAGCAGTAACCAGTCGGAATTCATATTCCAAAGATTCTTGTTCTTGCTTTAATTTTCTTTCGATAGCCTCTTTTATCGTAGCCGGAAGTGTAACGTCGCGCACTAAAATATCATTTAGCTGAATGTATTGGTCCTCGACTATTTTTTTAGTCTCCTCAAAAATTTCCGCCTGAATAGCATCTCGTTTACTGGAATATAATTGCTCTGGTGTATATCTACCGACCACACTTCGTGACGCAGATCGAATTGCGGGTAACAAAATCCGCTCCTTGTACATTTCACTTTTCTCTTGGTGCAATTTCCCCAAATCGTTGTACTTGGGCTGAAACCAAGCCGAAGCATCCAACTGAATATCCAATCCGTTTGAAGAAAGTACTTTTAACTTTTCGAATACCTCCTGTTGTCGTACTTCATAGACGAAGACTTTGTTCCATGGGGCTACGATGTGAAAGCCTTCACCTAAAGGTGGTTCGTCGGTAACAACACCTCCACCAAAGGTTTTATAAAGTACACCGGCCTCTCCCGAACCGATGGTAACAGCCGATTTGGATATTAATATGACGAGTACAATTAATCCGAATATTACGGGTAAAGCGATTTTTGGTAATTTGTCCATAGTTTATGTTCTGTTTATATTAATCCGTTGTATTTTCTAATAAACCATTCGGCGGCCAAGGTCGCGGCCAATAGTGCCAACAGTATTCGAAAATCTATCAAAGATACGACATTTTGCTTGCTTTTTTGGGTAGGTACAAACCGATTATCTTCGGTCAAAGCGCTAACTAATTCATTGGTTTGTGCCGGGTAAAAAAGCATACCAGCCGTGTTGTCGGCTAGACTTGTCATTTTTTTTGCATCCGTCGATAAGAACTGCTTTTCTATGTCAAAATCCAATATGCTAAAATTTCCTGACTTCGACAGATTCTCACTTTTCACATTGACTGTAAATTCGTAATCGCCCGGGTCAAGATTGCTAAGGTCAGCCTCGTAATATTGTCCTTTTAGTAACATCGGCACTTCTTTGGATACTTTTGAATCGGAGCTTTTTATCTTTGCCGTTAAAGTAGCATTATCATCAAAAACAAAGGCCTTATCAAAATAGGTTGCCGAAATTCTAGCCTCGTTACTTCCAGAGTACACCGATTCATAGCCGAGGGTCAAACGTTCTTTCGCTTTGTTGACATCCAAGAAAAGGATTATTTTTCCTATTAAGTCATCGTAGTTATTAAAGTTCTGATCATTTCGATAAGATTGTATACGCCATTTCCAGCTATTTTCCCCGAAAAGTACGGCTTCCCTTTGTGAATCATTATCAAAAAAGGCGAGTAGGGGTTCATTAAGTTCAACCCCTTTTATACGCTGATTAAGGAGGGACTCGCCTTGAACGTTCAAAATAATCTCGCCTAAATTACCGCGTAGCGGAGGGAAATCGAGTAATGAAAATTCGCTTGCATTGAAAAGTCCGAAACCTTGATCCAGCACTGGGAATATTTCTTCGAACTGGTCGTAACTGTTCTTTGTAAATTTTTTTTGCGCTTTGTTCAAGAAGTTCCAATTCGTTTCCGTTCCGGTTATGGTAAACACATTCGATTTTCGTTGTTGTACATAATCGTAAACATTTTGAAAAGGCACATCGGGTTGGTAGAGAATAAAGAGGTCAACATTTTCTAACTCCTTTGTATCACTTTCAGGCTTTTTAATGGATACCGAGCGTTGTTCATTGCTTTCTATTGCTTTTTTCAAAGCGCCTATATCCGGATGCGCGATACTAGAAATAATGGCGACGTTTGTTTTCTCGTCAATGACCTCAATGGCAAATTCCCTACTGTTATTGACCCTATTCCGCTCGTTCGGCAATGCATCTATTGAAACGGACATACTTTTAAGGCCCACGGAAGTCGCTTCTACTAGAGCGGTGAGTATTTTTGTGTCCCCAGTCTTCGACAAAGAAATTCTTTGATTGAAAATAGTTTTGCTGTTTAATAAAAGTCTTACATTCGTTTTCACCTCACTCCTACCCACGTAGGAAACATATATTTCGACGGGAAACTTATTTTTTAAAAATGCATATTGGTTCGTATTGACCTGGGAAATGGCCAAGTCTTGATAGCGCGTCGTATCGCCTACGGCAATCGCCTGTATTGGAAAATTAAGGTCTTTACCGTAAAAACTATAGTCTTGGCCAACGGTCTGGTTACCATCGGATAACAAAACTACCGCTGAGTTGGTACCGGCATAGATTTCCTTCAGTTCACTTAGCGCTTTCGAAATATCGGTACTCCCTTCCGAAAAAGATAGGCTGTCGAATGTTTTCAATGAAGCTCCGAAACTATACCTTTCGAGATTGAAGCGCTCATTAATTTCTTGGCTTTCGTCGAGCTTTTCGAGAATAGTTTCGATATCTTCTCGATAAGGTGCTACCGAGGATGAATTATCGGTCAATACAATTAGAGAGGTCTTTTCGGTATGATACTCGTTCTTCGTAAATTTTGGGTTAATTAGCAACAATAAGGCACTGAAGAATGTCAAAAAGCGCAGAATAGCCAATATCAATGAAAGGCTACCCTGCTTTTTCGATTTATAGTAATATTGAAACAGAACGATTCCTAAGGCGATTACGGCGACAAGAAAAATCAAAAGAAACGTTTGGGTACTCATGGGGATTTCTTTTAAATGGAGTTATAAGCACTAAAGAACCAAACTCATAACCCTAAAAGGCTCACTACGTAAGCATGCCCCCGTCAACATTCAATACTTGACCTGTAACGTAAGCAGAAAGATCGGATGCGAAGAACAAGCAAGCATTTGCAATATCTTCTGGGCTACCACCACGTTTTAAGGGAATACCGTCGCGCCAACCCTGTACTGTTTTTTCGTCGAGCTTTTCTGTCATTTCCGTTTCAATAAATCCTGGGGCGATTGCATTGCAGCGTATGTTTCTGGAGCCAAGCTCCAAAGCTACAGATTTGGTAAAACCAATCATGCCCGCTTTAGAAGCTGCATAATTAGTCTGGCCCGCGTTACCTTTAACACCTACAACACTGCTCATATTAATAATAGAACCTTTGCGTTGCTTCAACATAGTTCGCTGAACGGCTTTAGTCATATTGAAAACGGATTTTAAATTGACCTCTATGACTTTGTCAAAATCGTCTTCCGGCATGCGCATCAATAAATTATCTTTTGTGATACCTGCATTATTAATCAGTATATCGATGCCTCCGAAGTCCTCTAGAACCTTTGCGACCAATTGTTCCGATTGTTCAAAACTGGCAGCATCGCTTTTGTAAGCTTTCGCTTTCACTCCTTTTGCGACCAAGTCTTTTTCGAGCTCTAGGGCGGGAGCCTCACTTGAACTGAAGGTAAAAGCGACATTTGCGCCTTGTTCTGCAAACACCTTGGCTATTCCGGTGCCGATACCTCTACTTGCACCGGTAATTATGGCATTTTTTCCTGCTAACAATTTCATTTTGTCAATAGTTTTCGTATCTGTTATCAAATATAGTCGTTGTTTTTACTTGCACGAAAAAAATCCCAAAGATTCCAAGACTTTAGGAACAATTGGGATTTCAAATTTTCTAAATTTAGTCACTAAGACATTACCTCTTTTACCTTAAGACCAATTTCGGCAGGTGAATCGACTACATGAATACCATGCTCACTCATAATTTTCTTTTTCGCTTGTGCCGTATCATCGCTTCCTCCAACGATTGCTCCCGCGTGGCCCATGGTTCTCCCTGCAGGTGCGGTTTCGCCGGCAATAAAGCCGACTACCGGTTTCTTACTACCACTCTCTTTATACCATTTTGCAGCATCGGCTTCCAATTGCCCACCGATTTCACCGATCATAACAACACATTCGGTTTCAGGATCGTTTATCAGTAGTTCTACGGCTTCTTTGGTAGTCGTTCCTATTATCGGGTCTCCCCCGATTCCAATGGCCGTAGTAATGCCCAAACCTTGGCGAACTACCTGATCGGCAGCTTCATATGTCAAAGTTCCAGATTTGGATACGATACCCACATTTCCTTTTTTGAAGACGAAACCGGGCATGATACCCACTTTGGCCTCGCCAGGTGTGATAACTCCAGGACAGTTCGGCCCTACCAAACGACAGTCCATATTTTTGATATAGTTTGAAGCCTTTACCATATCGGCGACGGGTATGCCCTCGGTTATCGTAATGATTACTTTTATTCCGGCATTGGCGGCTTCCATAATGGCATCGGCCGCAAAAGCTGGGGGCACGAAGATAATCGAGGTATCGGCTCCTACTTTTTCTACTGCCTCTTCCACAGTATTGAAAACAGGTTTTCCCAAATGCTCCTGCCCACCTTTTCCGGGGGTAACACCACCGACAACATTGGTGCCATATTCAATCATCTGCTCGGCATGAAAGGTACCTTCGCTACCGGTAAAACCTTGGACTATGATATTCGAATCTTTATTTACTAATACGCTCATTGTGAAGTTATTCGTTAATGGTTATTCAATTAAACGGGCTCTATCAATGGAAGTTTATCCGCCGAAGCACAAAAATATGGGTTTGATGGGGAATTCAAAGTATTCTACACTTTATTCTTCCAGTTTTTTCAATATGGACGGAATTTTTTTAACGTAGGCCAATTGTTTCAACTTTTCTCGCGATTCCTCAATTGGAGTACCAAAATAGCTTTTCCCTCCCGGAACGGATTTAGTAACCCCGGTTTGGCCCATAATCACAGCTTTTTTGCCAATAGTAATACCACTGTTCGTACCGACCTGACCCCAGAGGGTCACTTCGTCTTCGATAACAACACATCCCGCGATACCAGTTTGGGAAGCTATCAGACATTTTTCACCGATAACGGTATCGTGCCCGACATGCACTTGATTATCCAATTTCGTTCCCTTTTTAATTGTAGTATCTCCGGTTACTCCTTTATCTATTGTACAGAGTGCGCCTATTTCAACATCGTCCTCCAAAACTACTCTTCCTCCGGAAATAAGCTTCTCGAATCCCTCTGGCCTATTTTTATAGTAAAAGGCATCTGAGCCTAAAACTGTCCCTGCATGAACGGTTACATTATTACCAATAATACTACTATCATATACAGCAACATTGGCATGCAGTACGCAATTATTACCGATGACAACATTATTTCCAATAAACACATTGGGCTGAATTATAGTATTTTGGCCTATTTTAGCGGAAGTCGAAATTGAATTAATCGCCTTTTGGAAAGGCTTGAAGTGTTGAATTAATTTATTAAAGTCGGTGAAAGGATTTTCGGAAATCAATAAAGCCTTCCCGGTAGGTTTTTCTACCTTTTTGTTGATGAGTACAACTGTAGCATTGCACGAAAGGGCTTTATTGTAATATTTAGGGTGGTCGACAAAAACGATGTCGCCTTTTTCAACCACATGAATTTCATTCATTCCTAAAACCGGAAAATCGGCCTGACCCACATATTCACAGTTGATAAGGGAAGCAATCTCTTCTAAAGTATGGGGCCTTGGAAACTTCAACTAAAAGTTTATGTTTTGTAAGTTAGCAATATGTTTACCAACGGTTTATAAAATCAAAAGAGTAAATTTTAGATATTTAGAAATACCGGATAATCTACCATTACTATACCATCTATTGAATATTAACTTCTCTACTCTTTTACGCGCTCCATATAAGAACTGCTCGAAGTATCTATTTTAACTTTATCGCCCTCGTTAATGAAAAGAGGCACGTTAATTTCAGCACCGGTCTCTACCTTTGCGGGTTTTGTTGCATTTGTGGCGGTATTACCTTTAACCCCAGGTTCAGTGTATGTGATTTCAAGAATTACACTGGCAGGCATATCTACTGATAATGGCATACTGTCTTCAGTGTTGAAGAGAATGGTTACCACTTCCCCTTCTTTCAAAAGATCCGGCGTATCCAAAGCACTTTCCTGCAATGCAATTTGATTGTAATCATCGGTATTCATAAAATGATAGGTCTCCCCTTCAGCGTAAAGAAATTGATACGAACGCGTTTCCACGCGCACATCTTCAATTTTATGACCAGCCGAAAAAGTATTGTCCAATACTTTTCCATTAGAAACGCTTTTCAGTTTAGTTCGTACGAATGCAGGCCCTTTACCTGGCTTGACATGTAAAAATTCGATGATTTTATATATATCGTTATTGTAACGAATACATAATCCTTTTCTAATATCAGATGTTGATGCCATTTTTTGGTTTCAGTTTTACTGTTTCAATTGCCAGGATATTCCTAGAATATGAATTTTTTTGATTAGTTATTACTGAAATAGCCTTTCATAATTCCCCTTTGGGAATCCCGAATGAATTGAAGTATCTCATCCCGCTCCGGGGTCGCTTCCATTTCAGCCTCTATAATTTGTGTGGCCTGGGTATTATTGTAATGTTTTTGATATAGGATACGGTAAATATTTTGGATTTCCCTAATCTTCTCCGATTGAAACCCCCTTCTACGAAGACCAACGGAATTAATACCTACATAGGACAATGGTTCTCGTGCGGCCTTCACGAAAGGCGGAACGTCTTTACGCACAAGCGAGCCACCAGTTACAAAGGCATGCTGACCAACAGAAACAAATTGATGTACTGCCACCAAGCCGGCCAAGATTACATTACTACCGATAGTCACATGGCCGGCAAGGGTTGAATTATTAGAGAAAATACAATTATCACCAACCAGACAATCGTGCGCGACATGGCAATAGGCCATTATCAAACAATTTTTGCCAATGACCGTTTTGTTTCGGTCAGAAGTACCCTTATGTATTGTTGCGCACTCGCGAACTGTGGTTCCATTGCCTATGCTAACAGTCGTGTCTTCTCCTTTATATTTCAGGTCTTGAGGAGGCGCGGAGATTACCGCACCAGGAAAAATATTACAGTTCTTACCTATACGGGCCCCTTCCATAATAGTGACATTTGAACCGATCCATGTACCATCTCCAATAGTAACGTTATTATGAATGGTAGTAAAAGGTTCAACCACGACATTCTTTGAAATTTTGGCACCCGGATGGATGTAAGCCAAGGGCTGGTTCATGCTGTTTGCTTTTTTATTTGAGCCATTAATTCAGCCTCGCAAACCAATTTATTATTGGCATAGGCATAGGCTTGCATATGGCAAATACCCCTTCGAATCGGTGAGATAAGGCTACAGTGGAAAATTAGCGTATCACCGGGTAGCACTTTTTGCTTGAACTTCACATTATCCATCTTCATGAAAAAAGTCAAATAGTTCTCAGGATCCGGAACGGTACTAAGCACCAAAATCCCACCAGTCTGCGCCATCGCTTCTACTTGAAGAACTCCAGGCATAACAGGAGCTCCTGGAAAATGACCTATAAAAAAAGGTTCGTTCATAGTCACATTCTTCATACCTACGACATGCGTATCGGATAGCTCTAAAATACGGTCGATCAATAGAAAGGGCGGGCGATGGGGCAACATGGCCATAATTTGCTGTATATCCATCAAGGGTGGCTGGTCTAAATCATACTGGGGCACATTATTGCGCTTTTCCATCTTGATGATTTTTGACAGCTTCTTTGCAAATTGTGTATTTACATAATGGCCCGGTTTATTTGCAATTACCTTGCCTTTGATACGAGTGCCCGTTAGGGCCAAGTCGCCGATGACATCCAACAATTTATGTCGTGCAGCCTCATTGGGCTGATGCAGGGTTAAATTGTCCAGTATACCATTAGGCTTAACGGAAAGCTTTTTCTTGTCAAAAGCTTTCTCAAGTTTTTGCATGGTTTCTTCCGAAATCTCCTTATCCACATAAACAATGGCATTGTTGAGGTCACCGCCTTTAATCAGGCCGTTTTCAAGAAGCATTTCGAGTTCGTGCAAAAAACTGAAAGTACGCGCATCTGAAATTTCTTCCTTAAAATCGGAAATCTTGTCCAAAGTAGCATTTTGCGTACCCAGAACCTTGGTTCCAAAATCGACCATGGTAGTGACTTGGTAGGTTTCTGCCGGAATTACGGTAATTTCACTTCCCGTTGCCTCGTCTTTATAGGAAATTACATCCTTAACAACATATTCTTCCCGCTCGGCTTCTTGTTCCGCCGGCCCCACGATTTCCAATGCTTCCACAAAGTATTTCGAGGAACCATCCATTATAGGGGGTTCCGGTGAATCGAGTTCTATAAGTACATTGTCTATTTCCATACCCACCAGCGCGGCGAGCACATGTTCAGAAGTTTGTATTTTGACCCCTCTCTTTTCTAGATTCGTGCCTCTTTGGGTATTGACTACATAATTTGCATCGGCCTCGATTATTGGTTCCCCTTCAAGATCGACCCTTTTAAATGCATAACCATGGTTTTCGGGAGCGGGTACAAATTTCATGGTCACTTCTTCGCCGGTATGAAGCCCTACACCTTTGAGAATAACTTCTTTTTTAATGGTTCTCTGTTTCATTCTTGTATTGATGGCTGTAGTTTTTTTCCAGTTCGTCTATTCTGTTTGAAATCTTCGGTAAATTTTTGAAGTAGACGTACGATTTGTTGTAATCACCATAATTCAGCGCCGGAGACCCTTGTAATACTTCGCCGCTTTTTACATTGCGACCGATGCCGGACTGCGCTTGTATCTTTACATTATCACCAATTGTAATGTGGCCGACAATACCTACTTGACCTCCGATCAAACATTTTTTCCCAATTTTTGCCGAACCGGCAATACCCGTTTGGGCAGCAATAACGGTATGTTCACCTATTTCAACATTATGCGCAATCTGTATCTGATTATCCAGCTTGACCCCTTTTCGTAATATCGTAGAACCTAGTGTGGCGCGATCGATAGTTGTACCGGCCCCGACATCAACATTTTCCTCTAAAATAACGTTACCGGTCTGGGGTACTTTTTGAAACTCTCCCTTTTTATTCGGACTGAACCCAAAACCGTCGGCTCCGATTACTACACCGCTATGAATAACGCAATTTTTACCAATTATCGATTCGGAATAAATCTTTGCTCCTGCAAAAATGGTGACATTATCCGCAATCGATACATTATCCCCGATGTAAACGTTCGGATAAATCTTAACGTTATTTCCTATCGTCACATTATTCCCTAAGTAAGAAAATGCCCCAAGGTAAAAATCGGTTCCGTAAGAGGCGCTCTCCGATTGAAATACGGGTTGTTCAATACCTGTTTTATTATTTTTTACCTCATTGTAATATTCTAAAATCCTGGAGAATGACTCATAGGCATCGTCTACCTTTATCAACGTCGTCTCAAGCTCTTGCTCTGGAACAAAGTCTTTATTTACAATGGTTATGGAAGCTTTTGTAGAATAGATATACGAGGTGTATTTGGGGTTTGCAAGAAAAGTAAGCGCACCTTTTTCACCTTCTTCGATCTTGGCCAATTTATGAACGGGAATCTCCGGGTTACCTTCTATTTCGCCCTCTAAAATACCTGCAATTTGACCTGCCGTAAACACCATGGACACAAAAGTAAGAAAATTTGGCTAACGTAATTAAGGTTTATAGTTTCTGTTCTAACAATATATTTCAAATTGTACCTCGAAATAGAAAGCAAATTTTTAAAGTCAAAAATATGCATTCGCATGCGTTTCTGTACGTATCACCTGAAGATAGAATCAGTATGATTCGGAATTTTTCTTTAAACTCGAACTCGCAGTTTCCTTTGGATAACAGATATAATATTTTGTTACGGTTTTTGACAATGCCTTCAAGTTCAACTGATCGGAAGCTTTTGCCACATCTATGAGTTTACCGCTCTTTTTTAGGATATTTATATTCTGTCTATGCCGATCGTAAGCCGTATTCTCGATTTGACCGGTAAATACAAAATAGGAAGTCTCATAATCACTTAGCCCTTTTTTCCTCTTGAAACTTTTAAAATAAGTGTCAAATCTTTCTTCATCAACAGGCCTGTTCTTTAATTTTATTTTTAGCAAATGTCTATTCATTAACATGGCACAAAGTTGAGACAATACAAAATCAGAATGGTTCTGCCATTTCTTAATGGCTGCCCAAATATCGATATCATCGAGCTTTGCAAAGGTGCCCAAAACTGTACCGTTAAAATTGTCGCTCTCGATCTTGTTTTCCATAAAAAACTTCAAGGGCTCACTACCCGCTAGCGCTTGGTCTTCCTTCAGAATCTCCTTTGCGCGTTTCAATATTCGTATCAGTAGTTGTTCGGCAACAATACCCGTCTTATGTAGGTATACCTGCCAGTACATAAAACGTCGAGCCATTAAGAATTTCTCCACAGAATAAATTCCTTTCTCCTCAACCACGAGCTTTCCGTCGACTATATTCAGCATGGTTATCAAACGCTCGGCGTTAATGTTACCCTCGGCCACACCTGTGTAAAAACTATCACGCTTTAAATAGTCTAACCGATCCATATCCAATTGGCTTGATACCAATTGATTTAAAAAGCTTTTTTCGTACTCTCCACGAAAAATCGAGATGGCTAGCGTTAAACTTCCGTTAAAGATATGATTCAGGGCTTTCATAAATTGCAACGAAACATACTCGTGGTCGGTATTTTCTACAATGCTGTGTTCCATAGCGTGTGAAAACGGACCGTGACCAATATCATGAAGCAAAATGGCACAATAAAGTCCGGTTTCTTCTTCCTTGGAAATAGCAACTCCTTTAAAACGAAGTACTTGTATTGCTTTCTGCATCAAATGCATACTGCCGAGAGCGTGATGAAAACGGGTATGGTGCGCACCAGGATAGACCAGATAGGAGAGCCCCATTTGCGAAATTCTACGCAACCTTTGAAAATAAGGATGCGCAATGAGGTCAAAAATCAACGGATCGGGAATTGTAATAAATCCGTAAATTGGATCATTGAAAATTTTTAATTTTTTAGAGGCTGCCAAAACGCGAAAAGTTTCTGAATTGTTGCTGCTAAAGTTAGCCAAATGCCAGTTATGAAATCCTAGGGATATGAAGTAATTCCCAAATTAACTTAATCACCTGATAAACTGACCGCTGAATTGTTCCACCAATGAATAAAATATCAATACTTTGGGCCGACGACGAGATAGACTTGCTCAAGCCCCACATTATTTTTTTACAAGGGAAAAATTATGACGTCATTACTTGCAAAAGTGGGCTGGAAGCATTGGAAGAATTGCGAAAATCACGTGTCGATATCGTTTTTTTAGATGAAAATATGCCCGGTATTTCGGGTTTGGACACCCTTAACGAGATAAAAGCAATCGACTCTTCATTACCTGTTGTAATGATTACCAAAAGTGAAGAAGAGTTTATTATGGAAGAGGCAATAGGTTCGAAAATTGCCGATTATTTAATCAAGCCTGTAAATCCCAACCAAATTCTGCTCTCCTTAAAGAAGAATTTGGATCATTCACGACTTGTATCGGAAAAAACGACCGCCAACTATCAACAGGAATTTCGAAAAATAGCGATGGACCTTTCCATGGTAAATTCTGTAGAAGAATGGGTAGATCTCTATAAAAAACTGATATATTGGGAACTTCGATTAGAGGATATAGAGGACAGTAGTATGTTCGAAATTCTCGAATCACAGAAAACCGAGGCCAATAATCATTTCGGAAAATTTGTGGACAAGAACTATGTAGACTGGTTCGATGGTGACGGTCCAGTAATGTCACATACGCTTTTTAAGGAATGGATCGCTCCGGAAATTGCTGACACCCCCACCCTACTTGTCGTGGTCGACAATCTGCGCTACGACCAGTGGTATGCTTTTGAAGATACTGTCGCATCATTTTATAAAAAGACGAAAGAAGATTCCTATTTCAGCATTCTACCCACGGCAACTCAGTATGCGCGCAATGCTATCTTTTCAGGGCTTACCCCTCTTGATATGGAAAAGAAATATCCCGACTGGTGGAAAAATGATACCGATGAAGGGGGGAAAAACCTGTTCGAGGATAAATTTTTAGGCGCACAGATAAAACGCTTGGGGCTCGATATCAAATGGGAATACCATAAAATCAGTAGTTTAAGACAAGGCAAACAGCTGTCACAAAATTTCAGGTCGCAAAAAGACAATGACTTGACGGTTATCGTTTACAATTTCGTGGATATGCTATCGCATTCCAAAACGGAAATGGAGGTCATCAAAGAGCTTGCATCCAATGACAAGGCGTATCGTTCGCTGACACAGAGCTGGTTTAAGAATTCCCCCTTATTGGAAATCATACAGCAAGCGCAACAGTTGGGCATGAAGCTGATTATTACAACCGATCATGGTACCATTAACGTAAAACAGCCCTCAAAAGTTATTGGAGACAAGGAGACAAGTTTAAACCTGCGCTATAAGACTGGACGTAGCCTGACCTACAACGATAAAGAGGTTTTGGCCGCACAAGATCCTGCACAGATTCATTTGCCACGTATCAATATGAGCAGTTCATTTATTTTTGCAAAAAACGATTTGTTTTTCGCCTATCCTAACAATTATAATCACTATGTAAGTTACTATCGGAATACCTACCAACACGGTGGGGTTTCATTGGAAGAGATGATTATACCGTTTGTAGTGCTATCTCCCAAGTAACTTTTCATACTTTATTATGGTCATGGACATTACCTATACGGAAGAGAAAATTCAGAGTGTAGCTTCTCAACTTATCGAAAAGGCAAATTCAACGGTACTATGTTTTTATGCCCCAATGGGCGCAGGCAAAACAACTCTGATAAAGGCAGTGCTTAAGGAATTAGGTGCAATCGACTCTGGAAGCAGCCCCACCTTTGGTATTGTAAACGAATATCATGATACTAATGGGGAGTTATTGGCCTATCATTTCGACTTCTACCGTCTAAACGATGAAACCGAAGCTTTGGACCTGGGATTGGAAGATTATTTAAACCAAAATATCTGGACGTTTATCGAGTGGCCCGAAAAAATTGCATCGTTCCTTCCTGAAAATGCTACGCATATCCATATTGAGATTATAGATTCAAAAACACGAAGAATCACTTTTTAAGAAAAAGTCGAGAGTTCCTTTTTAAAGAAAAAATCGTAGACAGGATACCCAACATCGTTTTTGGGGATTAAATATTGTACTGGCCGAGTTAAATTCGATGAACGTTCAGTTTTTTGGGGCAACTAGTTCATTTTTAACGCCCAACAACATTTTTTTAGTGTTTTTTTTCCTACTTTTACCGAAGAATTAAACAAATCTTTAACTAAAAACCCTCGAAAAAATGAGAAAATTTGTATTTGGCCTTATGGCATGTGTTACCCTTTTAGCTGTCTCTTGTGAAACTAGTGATATTGCCGCTGATGATCTAGTTTATGAAAATGGAGTTGATAAAACAAAGTTGATTAATGGAGATAAAAAAAGTGTTGATAAAACGAAGCTCATCAACGGCGATAAAAGAAAAAGTTCAGTTGATAAAACAAAATTAATTAATGGAGATAAAAGATAAATTTAATTATTGTAATTTTATTTTGAAAGGGCAATCATAAATTGCCCTTTTTTTCGTTAGCAACTTAATAAAGCAATGCTGTATATATTAACATGACCGAAGTAACAAAAGAAAATAGGCTAAAGGTTAAGAGGAGAATACTCATAGAGTCCTTAATAGCATTTCTTATACTTGTATCGCCATTTGTCTTTAAATTACATGAGTATGTTTCTAGCGACCCAGAGGCAACTATAGATTTTTTTGGGCTTACTATAACAAAAAATGGTTTTCCGAATATTAATGTATATGTATGGTTTTTATTAGGTAAGCTGGTTCCGTTATATCTTCTTTTAATTTGGTTTTTAACATGCAAACATTGGTGGTATCACATTATCCTAATACCCCTTTTGATGTATGCCTTTCAAATTTTTGAAGGCGTTGTATCCGAGGATAATTATATAGATACCGATAATATTCTTTGGTTGTTGCCATTTTGTATGTTGGTCGTTCCATTTGTTTATTTTATTAGAATAAAATTATACGATAAATATGTCCATGGCATCGATTTAGAAGCTATGGAAGCCGAATTGAATACTCTCAAAAAAAAGCAAGGCATTGCGAAAAATCAAACCATATCGCCAACCACTGAGACCCCTCAAGAAGTTGGCTATAAATCGCTATCTGAAAAAATTGACGAAAAGCTTTCTACAAACAACTTGGAGTCCCTATTCAAACAGTTTCAAACCCAATTGAATAACTGGTTGCACTTGAGATTTTAATCCCTTTGTAACTATTTCAATTAATATAACTCTCTCCCATCCCAACTTTCTAGTTCGCCAAATTGTCGTAATTTTACTGTTAATCGTTGCTAAAACGATTTGAAGAACAAATTATGGATCAACCAGCTTCTCCCTTTAGTAAGCAACAACTGCTTCCGCAAGAGGAAACCTTAGAAGTACTTCGTCAAAAAAGGGAACTCTATATTGGCATTCCCAAAGAAAACCAATACCAAGAACAACGTATTTGCCTTACGCCCGATGCGGTCAATGCCATCACTTCGAACGGTCATCAAGTTTTAATCGAATCTGGCGCCGGTGAAGGGGCCCATTATACCGATCTCGATTACACCAATGCAGGCGCGGAAATCACTAGGGATACAAAAAAAGTTTTTTCTTGTCCGCTTTTATTAAAAGTGGAGCCCCCTACCCTTTCCGAAATAGAATTGATCAACCCGCAAGCAACTATAATTTCTGCCTTACAGCTAAAGACCCAAAACAAGGCTTATTTTGAAAAAATGGCCAAGAAACGAATTACCGCCATTGCCTTCGAATATATTCGTGATGACGACGGCAAGTATCCTGCCGTACGTTCCCTAAGTGAGATTGCAGGTATTTCTTCCGTGCTTATTGCCTCCGAAATTATGGCGGCCACCAACGATGGTAACGGGCTTATGTTCGGTAATATCAGTGGTGTACCCCCCGTAGAAGTGGTCATTATCGGTGCCGGTACCGTTGGGGAGTTCGCTGCAAGATCTGCATTGGGTCTAGGGGCTAACGTAAAAATTTTCGATAATTCGATAACAAAATTGCGTAATATTCAGGCTTGTTTACGGCAAACCGTTTACACCTCTACCATACAGCCTAAAAATTTATTAAAATCTTTAAAGCGGTGTGACGTAGCCATTGGTGCTACGCGAGGTAAAGACCGATCGCCGGTCGTAGTTTCTAGTAGCATGGTCGAACATATGAAAAAAGGGGCGGTCGTTATCGATGTAAGTATCGATATGGGCGGTTGTTTTGAAACCAGTGAAATCACTTCGCACGCCAAACCGACCAGAGAAAAATTCGGAGTGATTCATTACGGGGTGCCCAATATTCCGTCTCGATATCCAAAAACAGCGACACTTTCCATCAGTAATATTTTCACACCTTATTTGCTAGAACTTGGTGAAAACGGGGGAATGGAAAATTCCCTGCGATTCGATAAGGGACTGCGCAACGGACTTTATATGTATCATGGCATCTTGACCAATAAATCCGTAGGAGAGTGGTTTGATTTGCAGTATAGCGATATTAACTTTCTTATTTTTTAAGCTCAAACTTGAGTTTGGCATTTGAGTTTAAATTTGGATTTCCACTACATTTGCAACCGTTTTCATAGCCTTTTCATCGTTCACTAACTACTAACCCATTAAAAAATGGCCTTCCTTAAACGTTTGGGGTTTTATCTTGTCGGTCTTTCCATTGGCATTGTTTTTCTTACGCTATTTCTGAAAAAAAAATCGGATGAGACGGGTACGGAGTTTTGCTACTTTCCGAATTGCAGGACACTGAAGGACATCCGCTCAAAACCGTTATCCTATTCCGAAGAAATCAACAAATTGTTGGAAGAAAAGAAATTGGACACGCTGGATATTGCCTATTTTTTAAAGGAAGGAGAAGTTGATTTTGGTAAAAGCGATACGAAGTCCGAGCCTTGCAAAACCTATTTTATCGCGGGAACGATAAAAGATAAGGAAGCGGTGCTAAAAATTAGGAATTGTCTCGAAAAAGCGATTTTGGAGCAGGTAGCAGTACAGTAATTGAGTTAGGTTTTACCTTTGGAATCGAGTTAAATTCAATTTGAAAAATTCAAGATCGAATGTGCTATCCTTTTGAACATTAAACCTGTCGAAGACAGTATAAACCTTAAATTTTTACCGCCAATTGCAACTGCTAACTGCTAACTGCTAACTAAATCCTCCTCCGTTTGCGTTCTTTTTTCAGTAAAGAAAGCTCCCGAGTCGTTTGCCCAGCGACCGAAGTATTTTCTTCGGCACGACGAATAAGATAGGGCATTACGTCACGCACAGGCCCGAAAGGCAGATATTTGGCCACATTATAGTTTTTATCCGCTAAATTGAAGGAGATATGATCGCTCATGCCATAGAGCTGTCCGAACCAAATGCGGCTATCGTCGTTCGAAATCCCTTTTTCTTCCATGAGTTTCATTAAACGGTAGCTACTATTTTCATTGTGGGTTCCCGCAAAAATAGCGAAGGTTTCCAAATGGTTCAGCATATATGCAACGGCCTTATCAAAATTATCGTCCGTCTCTTTTTTCGAGGCGCAGATGGGTGAAGGATACCCATTTTCCTCGGCCCGTTCGTTCTCTTTCTCCATGTAAGCACCCCGAACGACCTTCATCCCTATTTTAAAATTATCCGCTTTGGCCTTTTTATGCAGGTTCTTCAAATAATCCATCCGGTCCCATCGGTACATCTGTAATGTATTGAATACTATTGGCTTTTCTTTATTGTACTTGCGCATCATCTCTTCTACTAGTTGGTCAGCCGCATTTTGCATCCAACTTTCTTCGGCATCGACCAATAATGAAACATCGAGGTCATAAGCCTTCTTACAGGTTTTATCGAAACGGGCGACGACTCTTTGCCATTCTTCCTGTTCTTTACCGGTAAGGCTTTTGCCCTCGCTCATTTTATGGAACAACGAAAACCGTCCAAAACCTGTCGGCTTGAAAACCGCAAAGGGAATGGCATCTTTTTCCTTTACAAAATCCAATACCTTAACTATCATAGCCAAGGCATCATCCAATGGATCTTCGGTGTCTTTTCCTTCAACGGAATAATCCAAAACGGAACATACGTTTTTACCGAACATCTTATCTACTACCGGTAGACAATCATTTTCGTTCACTCCGCCACAAAAATGGTCGAAAACCGTTGCACGTATTAGCCCTTCGACCGGTAGGTTCGCCTTTATAGCAAAATTGGTCATAGCCGTACCGATACGTACCAAAGGCTCGTTAGCAATCATCTTAAACAAAAAATAAGCACGCTCCAATTCAGCGTCTGTCTTAAGAGCAAAGGCTGTCTCGGTATCCTCGAAAATCCCCTTCATATTTAATAGTTTCAATACAATCAAATATAAAGACAGAATTTGTATTCCATACCTAAAAATTATCCTTTATTTTGTGTGCTGAACTATCGAACAAGACTGCGCTGAAGGTGAAAAGATAACAGATTCGCTTTCTCGCAGGAATAACAAAATCCAGTTTTTATGGAGTCGATTACTACATCTTCTTATGCCGTTCATTTTAATCAAAGGGGCTACGATGCCCTGAACGCACATCTTTCGGAAAAGTCATATTCGAAGATTTTTATTTTGGTCGACGAAAACACCCATAAAGACTGCCTGCCCGCTTTTATGGCCAGAATACAAGGCGACTATAACTTCGAGATTTTTGAAATCGAATCGGGCGAAACCAATAAGACTATTGAGACCTGTGTTCAAGTGTGGAATGTACTTTCGGAGCTCGAGGCCGATCGCAAAAGTCTAGTTATAAACCTGGGCGGTGGTGTTATCACTGATTTGGGCGGCTTTGTAGCATCGACATTTAAAAGAGGTATACAATTTATAAACGTACCCACTACCCTATTATCGATGGTCGATGCGTCGGTAGGCGGAAAGACCGGTGTAGACCTAGGATCCTTAAAAAACCAAATCGGAGTCATCAACCAGCCTGAAATGGTCTTAATAATTTCAGACTTTCTCAAAACTTTGGAAGAGCGTCAACTTCAAAGCGGGTTTGCCGAAATGTTGAAGCATGGTCTTATTCAAAGTAAGCCTTACTGGGACAATCTTAAAAAAATATCCGGTTTTTTGGGGATGGACGATTTCATCTACGAATCTGTAGTAATCAAGAACAAGGTCGTATTAGAGGATCCCACCGAACAAAACCTACGGAAAATATTGAATTATGGCCATACTTTGGGCCACGCCATAGAATCTTATTTTTTGGATAGTATTGAAAAGAAATCCCTTTTACATGGGGAAGCGATAGCCATAGGAATGATTCTGGAGGGATACCTCTCCAAGGAATTGCAAGGCCTGTCTGAAGCCGAGCTTTTTGATATCAAGCACACTTTCCTCCAGCGGTACCAAAAAACTATATTCTCGAATGAAGATATAGCGGCCATTCTTTCATTATTGAAATTCGATAAGAAAAATTCTCATGGAAATATCAATTTTGTACTTCTCAACGCCATCGGTGTTCCGGTAATCGATGTGCAAATTCCGGATGAACTTTATCACTCCGCATTTGCATACTACGCAGAATAAAGACTTCATATACTTAATTGCGCCGTTGACAACTCTTTGGATATACCAAAGAAAAAAATGTATAGTTTAGATTGACGTTTAAAACCAAAACTATAACATTCTCGATGTCCCTCGAGAAAAAAACCTACTTATGTTACGCAAATTAATCGATTACAAAAAACTTGACCATGCGCTCGCCGCGCTTCTCATCGAAACCTATCCCGATGGCTATGGAGATGATGACATCATTATTTTCAAGAATGCTCAAGGTGAAACCATTGAAGCGGTTGAGTTAAGGACTGCTGATACGGTTTATCTAGTTAAAATCAGTAAAAGTCTGGCCAACTTTATTTCAAATTTTGATGAAACTATCGAAAAGGAACTTGAATCGAAAGATGAGCCAGTCTTGGAAGGAGTCGATTCGTCTGAGTATGAAGGAGAAACTGAAACGGATTTCGAACTTGACGAAGATATGGACTAGGAGGCAATTTCTGAGGCATTTCTTTTCTTGGGAAGTCCATTTTCATTGGGCTCAACCTTCTCTTCTATATAGTTGGCATATTGATAGGTGAATTCAGCACCGAAAAACATGATGATACAGGTGTAGTAGACCCATAAAAGTATGAGCACTACTGAAGATGCACCACCATAAACCGATGTCGGGTCGCTTTTCGTAAAGTAATAGCCCAACAAATATTCCCCTATCAAAAATAGAACAGTGGTCAATGCCGCTCCCAAAAATGTTGTCTTCCAACGAATACGAATATCGGGAAGCAATCGAAAAAGGGCGGCGAACAAACCCGTGATGACAATGAATGCGAGAAGAAAACTGAAAACCTCGGCGGCGACCGTTGCTACTGTCGGAGCGAATCCTTTAAGGTATTCACTTATTGCGTTCAAGACAATCGATAATACCAAGGATACAAGAAAAAGAAAACCCAAAACCAGCACCATTCCAAAGGAAACAAGCCGATCTACAATGGTTTGCACTAGAGCGGTCTTTTTTGATTCCACTTCCCATATGTCGTTCATTGCCATTTTCAAGCGGACAAATACCCCGGTCGCACCAAAAAGCAACATAGAAACGCCAATGACAACGGTCAAGGTCGACCCGTCGTTTACCGATGCACTGGCAATCATTCCTTCTATAGCCTTGGAAACCCCCTCTCCGATAAGACCCCCAATTTTGGCCACTATTTTTCCACGTACGGCGTCTACACCAAAAAAATAGCCCGCAATCGAGGCCACTATCATAAGTAAAGAAGGTAGTGAAAATAGCGTGTAATAGGAGATGATCGCACTCTTACCGAACGGATCGTTGTCAACCCAAGACAGAGCGGTCTTTTTGAATAAAGACCAAAACACGAATATTTTTTTTAGCATCATAGGTAACGCTCAAGAACTACATTTCTGTGGTGTTTCTGATGACCACAAATAACAAAGCCCAATGCGGCGACACTCCACGGCATATCACTTGCCCTACCTACATTATCGAGTTTAGTTCTATCTAAATCGGCAAAAAGAGCGATGCTTGATTTCCGAACTATTTTATACTCTTCCATTAGGCTTTCTTTAGACCTTCTATCGGCCATTGAATGCTCAGCATAAACATCTTGGTCAAAACCGGGCAAAGCGGTGTAATCGCCACGGGAAAATCGTAGTGCACGATGCTGGAAGACACGCTCGGAATCGATAACGTGAACAAGTACTTGGGCAACGGTCCATTTATCGGCCCCATAACTGTACAGAAGCTTTTCATCGGGAATACTATCAATAAATTTGGGAAAATTGGAAAGCTGACGCCGCAACATATCAAGAAGTTCCACATCGCCTAGAATATCGATATAGGTTTTATAAAAAGGGAAGGGTTCGGCAATTTTCAATTCTGACGTTCTCATGTACACGAAGCTATAAAAAAATCCCGGACGATGATGTCCAGGATTTAAATTATTAAAGAAGACGAATGCTTATAACTCGTTGAAAATGGTATGCATCAAACGTTTTTTATCATTGAAGCTTTCTTCTAATGAAATCATGGTCTCCGTACGACTGATACCTTCGATGTCGTCAATTCTAAAAATAATGTTTTTCGCGTGATTCGTATCTTTCGCGCGAATCTTACAAAAAATATTAAATTTTCCGGTAGTGATATGGGCTATGGTCACATTGGGTATTTCTTCCAGGCGTTCTATTACGAACTTGGTCTGGTGTGTTTTTTCTAGAAAAATACCTACGTAAGCGATAAAGGCATATCCTAATTTAACATAGTCCAAGGTAAGCGAAGAACCTCTAATGATTCCTGCTTCTTCCATTTTTTTTACCCTTACGTGTACCGTTCCTGCAGAAATCAATAATTTTTTAGCAATATCAGTAAAAGGGGTTCTGGTATTATCGATTAACATATCCAGAATCTGATGATCGATTTCGTCTAATTTAACTTTTCCCATGATGGTTAATTTTGGGCAAAAATAAAAAATTAAGAGATAAAACGCATTAAATCTTACATTTATTTACCGAAAATGTAAGGATTTACTAGTTTTTAAAAAAATTATTCAAAATTGTCTGTAAGTAGATTATAGAAAGGCTGTTGCCTTAATTTTTCAAGGTCCGCCGCAACCGAACAATCAAAGGAGGCGTGACCAAAGTACTGATCGAGGTTTCCGGTTTTCTCAACTGTCACTTTGAAATCTATCTCATTCCGTGTCAAAACCTCTTTATAGAGCATTCCGATTGCATCTCCTTTCTCTAGTGTCTCGTTTAAAATGTTTGCATTACGAATTAAAACATCGTAGAAGCTCTTGCCATTCTCGGGTATTTCAAAATATCGTTCTTCAGGATAAAGACCTATTTTACCTTCAACTATGGTTGTCAGTCCGGTTAAAAGTGCCTGAAAAATATAATGGCGTGTTTGCTCACGTTCATAATCTTTGGGCGAATGCCCTGCCTCGAAAAGTATGGTAGGCACTTCTAGCATTTGAAACGCATCACCCACGCAATTGGCATTAAAGGCGTCATCGTATCTACCCACACGACCAGCAATAATGTTTTGTAGGGTCGAGTTCATGGCAACGATAAGCTGCATACTTTCTACACGAGACTTCGATAAGTTACGTTCTTCATTAAAAGCGGGGGCCAAAAAAGAAACCGTAGCTGGTTGTGCCGTAGCCCCTACATTGAATATTGTGCGCTGATCGTGAAGGTTGAAACAATAGTCGGGACTAAATTCATCAAAAATATCTCGGAGTACTACACTTTCAGGTTGTGTTCTTTCTTGGGCATCACGGTTCAAATCAATTTCGTTTGCGTTGACCCTAGTGTAAGCCGCTGCTCCATCAGGATTCAACATAGGGATTATTTTGATAGTACAATTAGTGAGAATCTGTTTAGCCTGATCGGAACTGGAATCCAAAAAATTAATCAGGTCAAGCACCGATTTTGTGGTTGTCGATTCGTTGCCGTGCATTTGAGACCACATCAATATTTTTAATGCACCTGTACCTAAAGTTATCAATTTAATGGGGCGACCTTGTACCGATTTTCCAGCAGTCTCTACAACAAAAATTTGTTTCTTTTTTTCGAGAAATGGAAGTAGTTGTTCGTTGACCACGTAACGACCTTTTATCGATTCTTCCTTAATCGCTAAGTATTTTGAATGTACGAGTTCCATCTTACACTTTTATCTTGAAAACAAAGGTAATAGCTAAAAAATTTACAAATGTAAACTACTTAAATATACATTTGTAAACAAAAAATTATTTGATTTTGCCCCGAAATATACATTTGTAACACAATTTGCGACATTTCTAATCGTTGTAGATAAGTATTATATATTTTATTAAAAATCAAATATTTAAGATATTCAATCTACAAGTGTACTAGAGATTTTAATAGCTAAAGGTAGCTGATTATTTTCTCAAACACTGAATTTTGATTACATTCATCAACAAATAAGTTACAATGGTAAATAGTTCTGATTTTATCGACCGCCTCGAGCATTTGCTCAAATACTATAGCCTTTCTGCCTCTAGTTTTGCCGACAAAGTCGATGTACAACGTTCAAGTATCTCCCATTTGCTCTCGGGCCGAAATAAGCCCAGTCTAGAGTTTGTATTAAAAGTTGTAAAGGCGTTTCCCGAAGTAAATCTATATTGGCTCTTGAACGGGAAAGGGTCATTTCCTTCGGAACCATCTAATGAAGAGCCTCCTGCCCTAAAACCTGAAGGTTTAATTGAATTACCAAAGGAAAATATAAAGCCGAACGTAAAAAACGAACCTCAGAAGACTATTGATAAAATAGTAATATTCTACTCAGACGGAAGTTTTAAATCCTATACCGATTAGTACTTTTAATTTCTTTATTTTGCAGGAATGATTTCAAAAGCTTTTCCCTGCATTTCACTTTTGCTTCTACTCACTTCGTGTTATCAACCAGAAAGAGACTGTACAGCATTTAAGGATGGTGAGTTTTCTTTTTCATCGACCATAAACGGTAAAGACGTTAGCACAACTTTTGTACGTTTAGGCGGGCTTGAAGTTGATTATTTTGAAGGGAAGGCCGATTCCTCATCCGTAAGATGGATTAACGATTGCGAGTATATAGTTAAAAAGCTAAACCCAAATAGTAAGGCAGAGGAAAAGGCCGTCCACATGAAAATATTGTCCACAACCGATAAATCCTATACATTTGAGTATAGCATCGTGGGGGAAAGCCAAAAATCACGCGGAACAGCTGTGCTGGTAGGAAATGGCGAATAGCAATCTTGGCGGCTGCAACTGCGTGTGTATAGATGAAATTGATAAACTTCTAATCTTTTTAAACCGTAAATAACCGTATCATGTTCGAAATATTTGCAAGTCCGGATGCTTGGATAGCCCTTTTGACCCTAACTTTTCTAGAAATCGTATTGGGTATAGACAACATCATATTTATTTCCATAGCGGCGGGAAAACTGGAAAAAGGCCAACGAAAAAAGGCCACTAATATTGGTCTGATTTTGGCCATGGCCATGCGTATCGTTCTCTTATTCGGTATTACCTGGTTGACTGCGGCCAGTAAGCCGTTTTGGGTATTCGATAGCGGATGGATTTCAGGAGGTCTAAGCGGTCAAGCCATCATACTATTTGCAGGTGGACTATTTCTGCTATACAAGAGTACCCGTGAAATACATGAAAAAGTAGAGCATAAGGGTCACGACGAGGCCGAAGTAAAGAAAGGGCAGACAACATCAATGAAAAAGGCGATCATTCAGATTACGCTAATCAATATCGTATTTTCATTCGACTCGATTTTAACGGCGATAGGCATGACGAATGGTATCTCACCGAACCCCAACGACTCTTTAGTGTTGATGGTAGTCGCCGTTGTCATTTCTGTGGTTATTATGATGCTATTCGCCAATCCTGTCGGGGATTTCGTGAACAGACACCCCTCGATTCAAATTCTTGGCCTTTCGTTTCTTATACTTATCGGGTTTATGCTAATTGCTGAAGCTGCCCATATTGGCCATTTGATCGTTTTCGGTAATGAAGTGGGCGTCATTCCGAAAGGCTACCTATATTTTGCGATCGCCTTTTCTCTGCTGGTAGAGTTCTTGGACCTAAGGATGAAAAAAAACACGAAATCGGAAATCAAGGAAATTGTGGATGAGTAAATATTTCCTGAGATTATAACTTTTTGTATATCAATTCGGCCGACTATAAACCATCTCCGGGTTTTTGGCCTTATGCTCCTGAAAGAGGCGCTGTTGCTGTTTTACGGTCAAGGTACTTCCGTCATGGCTCCAACCAGGAGGGCCAAAAACATACATGAACTTATGGTACAATTTTGGAGATTTCTTCATATCGGCCCAAATATCCTTAAACTCGTGCGTTAAAATAACCATCGGATTGTAAGACTGTGGCGCATGTATTACGCCAAACTTTACGTCGACATCGTCGTCTAACTCCTTCCATGTGCCGAATAATTTATCGAAGAAATTCAAAAACCCGCCGTGGTTCTTATCCAAATACTCTACATTCTGCGAATGGTGCACCTGATGCATCGTATGGGTATTAAAAATTTTCTCGATCCATCCCATTTTTGGGACGTACTTTGAATGCAATTGAAATTGCCAGAACGACTCGATGGCCAAAGCAAAAATAACCACTTCAACGGGAAAACCTACGGCCGGCAGCCACATGTAAAAGAAAGGTTTGTACAATAAGGTAAACCATCCGTTGCGAATCGCCGTACCGAGATTAAAATGATCCGACGAATGATGAACGATATGTGCCGCCCAAAGTATTCGAATTTCATGGTTGGCACGATGAAACCAATAGTAGGTAAAATCGTCTGCCAATTGACAAAGTAGAAAAACATACCATGAATAACCGAAAGACTCGTAGCCCATAATATTCGTTCGAACCCCATCGACCATCGGATTAAAAAACTCATAGGTATAAGTGAAAACAGTAATTAAAACGGTGATTTTAATGAGAGGGCCTAAGATTGCCGAACCGACACCCATAGCTCCGCTCGCCATTAAATCTTTCCATACATATAAATCTTCATCACCATGGGTATGGCTATAGGTAATTTCAAGTAAAATAAAGGCAATGAAACAGGGGACTCCGTATATCAGAGGGTTCGTTAAATCCATTTATAAAATTAATTTCGCTAAAGATAGGTATATTCAAACCGAATCGACAAGTTGTTGAATGTTTTGGAATATTCAAGTATAGTCATTGTCTATTTGTTAAACAAAGGCGTGGTTATTGAAATGATTTAAACTTTACCAATTGATCAAAAAGTTTAAATCTCTTCATTTCTTATTTTTTAGAATTGTGTTTTGTTCTTTCATTAGTTTCTCCAAATTTGACAGTAGTTCAATGTTCTTTGGGGTCTCTACCGCTGCATTTTCCGGATCTTCAGCCTCGTTCTTAAACCGGTTGATAAATCGTAGCACAATAAAAATGGTAAGTGCTATAATCAAAAAATCGATAAAAACCTCGATAAGTTCTCCGTAGCCAATGGCAACTTCTTCTATTGTATCTGTGCCTTCCCGAAGAATCCACTTTCTATTGCTAAGGTTGACGTCATCGGTCATCAAAGATAAAGGGGGCATAACAACTTTCTTAACAAGCGTATTGACCACATTATTAAAGGCCGTACCTATGATAATACCGATAGCCATATCAATCATATTGCCCTTAACAGCGAAATTCTTGAATTCTTGGATAAAGTTTTTCATAAACTAGTCAAAAAGCGTAGGTTGTTCATCTCCATTGTCCGTATCCGATTTTTTGGGAGGTTTCTTTTCGGGCTTTTCCTCGGATTGTGCTTCCTGAGAATCGTTTACATTTTCTTCATCGACTACTTCCAACTCTTCCACTTTGGGAGGTTCGGGAGCTTCATAAGGCAAGGGCGACAGACCATTGATTTCCAGTACTTTGTCTTTTGTAAGTTGGTTCCCCATTGCGGTTATTCCCTTTACGGCAATAAATTCCTCCAAATCGAGCACCCAGTTGTCTTTCCGCTCCTGACCGCGTTTTTTTGTAAATACGACCTCCACTCTCGGTCGGTAGTCTGTAGCAATTCTTTCAAGATACGATTTGGGATGGTCGGTCAAGATATTCTCCTCGCGGTCTGGATTTTCAATCAAAAAACGTTTTACATAAAAGAGCTCCTTCTCCCCTTCCCAATAGATAACCGTTAACGGTTTATTGGGCACCCATTTTTCGAGAACTACGATGTCCTCTTCAAAACGCAAGGTAAGTTCGGGAATAACGGTTTTGACCAAACCGTTCTGGTTAACGATCAGCAAGCGGTCTTCACTGGTAAATTCGCCCATAAACTCTCCCCGCTCATCGATGTTCAAACGCTGAACGGCGTCGTCGAACCAAAGTTTTCGGGGCTTCAGAGTTGAAAGACCCTTTTCTTTCAGCTCAATGCGCTTTACGGAATATTTAGTGACGATATTTCCTTTCGTCCCCCTGCCCTTAATGAGCACATCGGCAAAATCGATATCCCATTTCAATTTTTTGATACTTCCGACTTGACCATGAAGGCGATTACGGACGAAGGATTTAGTATTCCTGAGGAGTTGCAGGAGTTGCCTTCCAACGCCATTAAAAATAAATTTTATGACCAAATTGCTTTTAAGGTGCGTCCCGATAAATTTGGAACAACGGGCAGAGCAGGTGTTTTTGATTTTTTCAAAACTGTCTTGTAGCATAAGGTGATAATCCCACTCTTCTTTCATACTCCTGTTTTGACGAGGTTTGTCAGAAGTAAAAAACAGACGAGTCAGGAGTCCGTCTACTTTATGGTCTACAGCTTTTGTTTTGGAAAGTATGGCAGAAAATGGTGTGGCTTGTTGATTAAATGCAGCGATATTTTTACAAGAATGAATACATCAAAAGCTCAATAAGCTTTTAATGCAAACCAAGCTGTGAAAAGGAGATGTGATGGCAGGACCTAGTTGGATTGGCAAACGAATTAAGCGTTTTGAAGACCCTAAACTCATTCAAGGCCAGGGAACCTTTTTAGCCGACCTGCCTTTGGACAACCCGTTGCACATGAAAGTGGTGCGCAGTACCGAGGCGCACGCGCGCATTAGTGGTCTCGCGCTCAGCAAAGCCGAGGCCGTTGCTGG
>ENA-ORXM01001201-ORXM01001201.1-marine-metagenome-genome-assembly--contig:-NODE-1201-length-37791-cov-10.835552_pt1 | contig 37791 bp, 23 predicted proteins | sample MGYA00237867_ERZ511480 | MGnify/ENA primary metagenome ERZ511480 (study PRJEB26309, sample SAMN06266103) | marine metagenome | isolation source: Algal blade | place: United Kingdom:Sidmouth, United... | reverse complement strand
TGATTATGTTGGCAGACAAAATTAGTGCGACAGAAGCGGAACGATTGGGTATGATTTACAAGGTTTTTACGGATGCGGAATTCGAGGAAGCATCTTGGAAGATAGCGACGAAATTGGCGAAGATGCCGACGAAGGCATTGGCGTATATCAAACATGCGTTGAATCAATCTTTCAACAATTCTTTGGAAGATCAGTTGGCGTTGGAGGGGGAGTATCAGGTAAAGGCTTCGGAGACGGCTGATTATAAGGAGGGCGTTACTGCCTTTTTGGAGAAGCGTAAGCCTGAGTTTAAAGGAGTTTAGTTTCTTTGATTAACCATATAAGAGATATAAGTTAGCTTTGCTCAATGCCGCAAGAACATATAAGTTTTTCTCTCTTCTCACAGCGAACAATCTAAAACAAATACACTATTACACCAAATGAAAGATGCATACATTATAGATGGGATTCGGACGCCCATTGGTAAATTTATGGGGACCTTGTCCTCTGTTCGTACAGATGATTTAGGAGCTTTAGTGATTCGGGAAATTGTGAAGCGCAATCCTTCGATTCCGAAAGAGGCGTATGATGATGTCATTATGGGTTGTGCCAATCAAGCAGGGGAGGACAATCGCAATGTTGCTCGTATGTGTTTGTTATTGGCGGGTTTGCCGTATAGTGTGCCAGGAGAGACAGTGAATCGTCTGTGTTCTTCTGGTTTGTCTGCGATTATTCATGCGAATCGGGCGATTAAAGCAGGCGATGGGGATTTGTTTATTTGTGGAGGCTTGGAGCATATGACGAGAGGGCCTTTTGTAATTTCTAAGGTTTCACGGGCGTACGGTCGGGATGCCAAAATGCACGATTCAAGTTTTGGGTGGCGTTTTGTCAATCCTAAAATGGAGACGATGTTTGGAACGGATGGTATGGGACAAACCGCAGAGAATTTGGCGGAGTTGTACAGTATCAATCGCAAAGACCAAGATCGTTTTGCGTATTGGTCGCAGAAGAAAGCGGCTAAAGCTCAAAAAAGTGGTCGTTTGGCAAAGGAGATTATGACCGTAGAAATTCCTCAAAGAAGAAAAGACCCGATTATTTTCGATAAAGACGAATTCATTAGACCTACCACAACTTTAAAAGTTTTATCGAGTTTAAGAACTGCCTTCAAAAAACAAGAAGATGGTGGAACTGTCACCGCAGGAAATGCTTCTGGTCTAAATGACGGTGCAGCAGCCACAATCATCGCTTCCCCCAAAGCCACTAAAAAATACGGTTTAAAACCAATGGCTCGTATCGTCAGTTCTGCCGTTGTTGGCGTAGAACCTCGCATTATGGGGATTGGTCCCGTGACGGCTGCGAACAAAGCTCTCAAAAAAGCCAAGCTCAAAATGGAGGATATGGATGTCATCGAACTCAACGAAGCTTTTGCCGCTCAAAGTTTGGCTTGTACCAGAGCGTGGGGTTTGGAAGACAATGATCCTCGTCTCAATCCCAATGGTGGAGCAATTGCCATCGGTCATCCTTTGGGGGCGACAGGTACAAGAGTGCTATATTCTGCCGCTTTAGAATTAAAATTGAAGAAGAAAAAATATGCTTTAGTCACGATGTGCGTGGGTGTTGGACAAGGATATGCAGCGATTATTGAGCGAGTTTAGGAGATTTGGTATATTGGGAAATTAATTGATTTGGAGAGAACGGTTTGTCTTTCATCGTTACGTTCAGGCCTGCTATCCACTATTATGGCAAGTAGTCTTCGGTAACAGGACAGAACCACTTAAACTACTGAAACCACAAAAACGACTTAAACTACTTGCCATACCGTTTCTATCAGGTCTATTTTGGATGGTCTCTACTTCTATTAAAGAAGACACTACTTATGAACAACACAGAATTTTATAAAATAATTGATGGAGAAATTGATGCTTTGGTAGAGAAGTATCAAAATGATGAATTTCTTCAAAAACAGGACACCAATTCAAGAAAAAGTTATGGTTTTCTTATTTGGTTCTTAGAATTTTATGGAGGAATTGTTGATTATGTTTCTTCTATTACGGAAGGTAGAGATGACAATTCTTGTGATATTATTTTTGATAAGTATGATGCAAAGGATAACAATAAAAGGATATTCTATATTGTTCAGTCTAAATGGAATACGATAGGCAAAGTAGAAAGCAAACCCGATAGAGGCGATATCTTACAGGCTTTAAATGAATTTGAAACAATTTTAAGAGGAGATATAAAGGAAGCTGTCAATGAAAAATTAAAAGCACGATTACAAGAACTAAAGGAACACATACAAAGTAATGGAGAAGTGAAATTTATCTTTTTAAGCCTTTGCCAACCTAGTGAATCTACTAATGAAAATATTGAGTCCTTTATTAAAAGTCAAGGTGGACAAACTTCTTTTGAGTTCATTGACATTAATCGAATTAAGAATGACTATATAGATAGAGAATATAAAGGGATTAAGCCCATCAATCCACTTGTAAAGTATTACAATCCCAAAGAAACAAAGGTAACTTTAGAAATAGAACGTTTAAAGGAACAGGGAAATCATATCAAAGTAGATAGACCTTTTGAAGCCTATATTTTTTTAATACGCCCTAAGACCATTTTTGAGTTATTTGAAAAATACGGTTTTGCCCTCTTTTTTGAAAACATTCGGAATCCACTAATTCAATCTAACTTTAATGAAGATATAGAACAGACCGCAAAAGAAAATCCTGCTTTTTTTTGGTATTATAACAATGGTATTACAGCCATTACTTCCATTTTGCCAGATATTAGAAATCAAGCAAAAACCATAGAAGTGACAGGGTTTCAAATTATCAATGGCGCACAAACGGTTTATTCCTTGTATAAGGTCTATAAAGAAGCTTCGCCCTCAAAACGAGAGCAAATGGATAATCAAGGGTTAGTGACTTTAAGGTTGATGCAATCGGGAGGTAGAGATTTTGATTTGAATGTAACCCGTTTTACCAATTCTCAAAATCCTGTCAAGGATAGAGATTTTTATGCGAATGACTTAATTCAAGAAAGACTACAACAAGAATCTTACCAAACAAATGTATGGTATGAAAGACGAAGGGGCGAGTTTAGGAAAGTTCCAGAAGGAGTGAGCAGTGTTTCTAATGAACACTTTGCTAACTTATATCTTGCTTATTTTTTACAACAGCCGCATAAGATTTTTAGTTTATATGGAAAAGAAAAGAAAAAAAATCTAAATTTCATATCTTCTAAAGTTGACAAGGAAGGGCGTTATGAAGAAATATTTAATGAGAAAACGTTGTATGAAGATATGTTGTGTGCATTTTATCTATTTGATATTAATATAGAAAATGGTATGGTTGTAGATGAATACAATTTAAATGCTGGCTTTTTATTTGAGTTGTCCTTTTTTCAAATTGTATTTGAACAATATATTACTAAAAAATACAATTCTTATGAGATTGCTTGTAGCCGTAAACTGATAGCACTATATCTAAAAAAAGATTATAGTATTGTACTTAAAGTATTTGCTTTTATTAGAAGTTTTATTGAAAAAAATTCAACAAAGCATTTAAATAAAGATGGTAAAGTTATTCTAACAGGTTCAAACTATAATGAATTATTTAGAAAAATGAATTTAGAAGAAATCACGGTAGAAGATATAGAAAACATACAAATCTAAAACTTCGATAAGAGGGAGCGACCACCCAAAATAGACCTGATAGCAACAGTATGCTAAGAAGTAGAGCCAAAAGTTTTGAGTTGGCTTTAGCATAATAGTGTATAGCAGGACTGAACGTCACGATGGAAGATAAACCGCTGTCTCCAAAAATAAGGTTTGTTGTATTTTTTACTGTAAATGAAAGCCATCTTAGAGATGTCGTCCATTAGCTTACCTTTTTTAGAAGGAGTTTGCTGTTTAAAAAGGTAGGTTGGTGAACCAAAATAAATAAAATTAAAAACTATAAATATGCCCAAATTAGGAAATTATATTCAAGGTAAATGGACGAAGGGAGACGGGAAAGGTGCGCCTTTGTACAATGCGGTGACGGGGACGGTAATTGCCCATGCGACGACGAGTGGACTGGATTTTGCCGAAATCTTGCAATATGGTCGTGAGGTGGGAAATCCTGCTTTGCGTAAAATGACTTTTCAGGAGCGTGGATTGATGTTGAAGCGTTTAGCGTTGCATTTGCAGAGTAAGAAGGCTAAATTTTATACGATTAGTTATAAGACGGGGGCGACGAAGGTGGATAGTTGGATTGACATTGAGGGGGGCATCGGTAATCTTTTTGCGAATGCCAGCCTTAGACGACGACTGAACAATGCGCCGTATATGGTGGATGGAGAAGGTGTTGATTTGTCGAGAGGGGGTAATTTTATGGGACATCATATTATGGTGTCGAAGGAAGGTGTGGCGATTCACATCAATGCGTTTAACTTTCCGATTTGGGGAATGCTCGAAAAGTGTGCGGTAAATTGGATGGCGGGAATGCCTGCGGTGGTAAAACCTGCGACTTTGACTTCATTTTTGACGGAGGTGGTGGTAAAAGAAATTATAAAATCCAAGATTTTGCCAGAGGGTGCATTGCAGTTGATTTGTGGATCTGGACGAGGGATTTTGGATTCTGTGATGTCGCAAGATGTGGTGACATTTACGGGGTCGGCGGATACAGGGCGGATGCTGAAAGCTCATGAACGCATTATCAACGAGTCGGTTCCTTTTAATATGGAAGCGGATTCTTTGAATTGTTCTGTGTTGGGTGAGGATGCGGTTGTTGGAACGGAGGAGTTTAATTTGTTTGTCAAGGAGATTAGAAAGGAATTGACGGTGAAGTGTGGGCAGAAATGTACGGCGATTCGTCGAGTGATTGTGCCAGAGCATTTAGTGGAAGATGTACAGATTGCGTTGGGTAAGGAATTGGCGAAAACGACAATCGGAAATCCTACGAATGAGAAGGTCAGAATGGGGGCTTTGGCTGGAATGACGCAGGTGGAGGAAGTAAAGGAACGTATTGCGCTGTTGTCTAAGACGGCTGAAATTGTGATTGGAGATGTGGATAAGGTGAAAGTACTTGGGGCGAATGGTAAGAAAGGTGCATTTATGCAGCCAATTGTGATGTTACAGAAGAATCCGCACAAACATACGGATGTGCATGAGGTGGAGGCGTTTGGACCTGTTTGTACGATTATGCCGTATAGCGATATAGACGAGGCGGTGCATTTAGCGAAGATGGGCAAAGGCTCGCTTTGTTGTTCTATTGCGACTTATGACGATGACATTGCTCGGAATTATGTATTGGGCGCAGCGACGCATCACGGACGTATTTTGGTCTTAAATCGAGATTGTGCCAAAGAGAGTACGGGACACGGATCTCCTTTGCCGATGTTGGTGCATGGCGGTCCTGGTCGTGCAGGTGGAGGCGAAGAAATGGGCGGTATTCGAGGCATCAAGCATTATATGCAGCGTTGTGCGATTCAGGGAACACCGACGACGATTACGGCTTTGACGGGCATTTATCAGCAAGGTGGGGAATACAAGGAAACTCCAGTTCATCCTTTCCGCAAACACTATGAGGAATTGGAAATTGGGGAAACGATTTTTACGCACAAGCATACGGTAACGGAAGCGGATATTGTGAACTTTGCGAATGTGAGTGGCGATAATTTTTATGCCCATATGGACGAGACGGCTTTGGAGGGAACTACTTTTGAAGGACGAGTAGCACACGGTTATTTTGTGTTGGCAAAAGCGGCTGGCTTGTTTGTTGAACCTAAGAAGGGACCTGTTTTGTTGAATTATGGTTTGGAGGAATGCCGTTTTACAAAACCTGTCTATCCTGGCATGACGATTGGGGTGAAATTTACGGTTAAGCAAAAAATCAATCAGGAGAAAAAAGATGCGGACGATATTGCGAAGGGAATTGTGAAGTTTTTTGTGGATGTTTATGACGAGACAGGGGAGACGGTGGCCATTGCGACGATTTTGACAATGGTGAAGAAGTTGGAGCAGTAATTTCTGATGTATTGGTAAATTAGTGTATTGGGGAATTGGGCTTTACAGAAACCAGATTTTTTTTAGTATATTGTGGATTGGTGAATTAGGAAATTAGGAAATCTGATTATTGTAGCGACTGATTAACTAAATAAGGAGCGAAAGGTTTGTTTTTCATCGTTACGTTCAGTCCTGCTATACACTATTATGCTAAAGCCAACGCAAAACTTCTTGGCCCTACTTTTTAGCATACCGTTGCTATCAGGGCTATTTTGGAAGGGCTTTGGGCTTTCTGTTCTGTGGAATAAAAAGGTAAAAGCTGAATTGAAAAACAAACGTAGGAACACTGAAATAAAAAAATAAAAACAAATATGGATAAAATACAACAAGGGTCTGTTGATATAGTCGTTGATAATGGAATTGCGACAATTACTTTTTTTCATCCTTCACACAATTCTTTGCCGAGTATGATTTTGGCGAAGTTGGCGGAGACGATTGAAAAGGCTGGAAAAAAGAAGGAAGTGAAAGTGATTGTCTTAAAGAGTGGGGGAGAACGTACTTTTTGTGCAGGAGCGAGTTTTGATGAGTTGGCCAGTATTGAGGACTTGGAGGTTGGGAAGGCTTTCTTTATGGGATTTGCAAATGTGATTAATGCTTGTCGGACTTGTCCTAAGTTGATTTTGGGACGTGTGCAGGGTAAGGCTGTTGGTGGAGGTGTTGGTGTAGCGGCTGCAACAGATTATTGTTTTGCAACGAAGTTTGCTGCGGTGAAATTGAGTGAATTGGCGGTGGGAATTGGTCCTTTTGTGGTGGGACCTGCGGTAGAACGAAAGATAGGCGTTTCAGCGATGTCTCAGTTGGCGATTAATGCGACAGTGTGGATGCCTGCTACTTGGGCAAAGGATAAGGGTTTGTATACGGAGGTTTTTGAAAGTGCGGAGGAAATGGATACGCATATTGCTGCGTTGGCAGAACGTTTGGCTGGCTCAAATCCTGCTGCGATGACTTTGCTTAAAAAGGTTTTTTGGGAAGGCACAGATCATTGGTATATGCTTTTAAAAGAACGAGCTGCCATGAGTGGGAAGTTGGTCTTGTCTAAGTATTCTAAGGAGGCAATTGCTGCTTTTATAAAGTAGCGTTGTTTTTTAGGAGTAAACTATAGGATTGCCGTTAGTGCCAGTTAAGTTGTCTAAAAAACATTTGTCTATGCTTGCCATATTTGACTGGTAACATTTGCTTTATATGACCCGATATCAAAAGACTTACTTTATACTCAAAGTTATTCTTAGGAAAGAAAAGAATCCGTGAATATCACTAATTCTTGTTGTTGAGGCCATGCAAAATAGCCCCGATAGTAGCGTTATAGCTAACCGAGTGCTGTTCTTAGTGCTGCTGTGATTTGTTAGCTATAGTAGCGGATAGCGGGCCCAGGCTGCACGACGAAGCACTTTACCGTTCGCTCCTTTTATCTACTATCCTAAGCAGTACAAAAATTAGAAAAGGCAACTTCTACCATAAGAACTGATTCATCGCATTTGTTGTCCGTTTGACATGCTCATACATCTCTTGCATATGGCGATGAACTGCGTATTTCCAAATTGGAAACGATGATGTTAGTCATCGAGTTACTCTTTTTAATCGGTTTCAAACGATATTTTTAATGGGCTTTAGCCTTCAGTCTTTGCGAAAACTATGGGTTTCTAACCCATAGTGGTTTATTTCAAAAAGCCATCCCGTATGCAATGCTATATTTTTGAAAATTAGCCTATGGATTCCCTCAAAATCGTCTGTTTCCTACCTGGTCCTATGGAGACAATGGTGACAGGAACATTGGTGTATTCCTCTATGAATTTAATGTATGTTTTTGCATTTTTGGGCAATTCTTCATACGTCGTGATGGTTTGAGGAAGTTCAAAACCTTCTAATTCCTTATAGACAACTTCGCATTTATCTAATTTTTCGAGACCAATGGGGAAGTCGATGCATTTGCCTTTGTAGGTGTAATCAATGGCAACTTTGAGCGTGGGAAGTCCTGACAGTACATCTAATTTTGTGAGGGCGAACTGGGTAAATCCATTGAGGCGGTGAGCGTATCGAAGCATCACGAGATCCAACCATCCACAACGTCTGGGTCGTCCTGTTGTTGTTCCAAATTCCTGACCGACTTTACGAAGCTGCTCGCCTGTTTCGTCGTGTAATTCTGCTAAAAATGGACCGCTTCCAACTCTGGTGGTATAGGCTTTGACAATGCCGATGACCTCTAATTCAGTAGGGGGGAAACCGACATTGGAAAAGACGCCACCTGATATGGTATGAGAAGAAGTTACATAGGGATAGGTTCCGTAGGCAATGTCTAAAAATGTGCCTTGTGCGCCTTCAAAAAGGATATTTTTACTTTTTATATTGTCAAACGTATATCTGGAAACATCGCCTAAATAGGGACGTAAAAGCTCTGCATAATTGAGGTATTCAGCAGCGAGTTCCGTTACATCTAAGGGTTTTTGATTGTAGAGCAGTTCTAATTCTTTGTTTTTTAAAGTGAGATTTGTGTTTAGTTTTTTTAAAAAAACTTCTTTATCTAACAAATCCATAAAACGAATGCCTATACGGCCTATTTTGTCAGTATAACAAGGACCAATTCCTCGACCTGTCGTACCAATTTTTTGTTCGCCCAATTTTGTTTCCGAAGAAGTGTCTAATAAGCAGTGATACGGCATAATGATGTGGCAAAGTGGGTCAATCATTAGGTCGATTTCGAACCCTTCGACTTTGATTTCTTGAATTTCTTTGATGAGTACGGCAGGGTCAAGAACAACACCAGAGGCAATCATGCATTTTTTTCGGTAGACAACGCCAGAGGGTAGCAGGTGGAATTTGAAGGTTTTGTCCTCTACAACAATGGTATGTCCTGCATTGTTCCCGCCTTGAAAGCGGATGACAGCATCGGTTTGTTGGGCAAGTAGGTCGGTGATTTTGCCTTTTCCTTCGTCGCCCCATTGTGCGCCTATAATGATGATTGGTTTCATTTTTTTGTTTGTTTTTTCAAGTCTCAAAAATCGCTCAAAAGTAAGATTTTTTGATATACTTTGCTTCGTATTGGGATAAAAAAATAGTCATCGAGAAAATATATCTCCATGACTATTTAGGAGAGAATGGTCAAAATCTTCATTGTGACGCAGTTATGCTAAAGCCCCATCGGTCATCGAGCAGAACAGAATTATCTCTTTTTTGGTAGAAAATAGGCGAATGGAGAAAATTGACAATTCGAAAACACTCACATAAAAATAAAAAAAGATGCGACCATCCGTTATTGAATAATTGTTTACCTGTTCGCTCCAAAACTTCTATTCTCAATACCCCAACATTTAGATACCATGCTGCATCAGGAAATTTGCCAGAGAAAATTCGTGATGTTGACGTCGCAGAAAAAAAATATGCGAGCTATTTGCGTTTGCGCTAGGGGGTGAATTGTCCATTCGCAAATATTCTGGGCAGGAACAAAGCAAAAACGCACACCCATTATTATCAAATCATTTTGTCAAATAATTTTTATTATGTTAAATAGACATTCTTCAAATATCCCCCACTTCACAAAAACCCAAGAAACAACGACATTTTAAGGAATTACATTAACTATGGAAATAACTGCATTTATCAAAACTGACAAAATCAGTATCATCTTCTTCCCTGCTCCCAATAAAGTCGTATTAGCTTCGCTCATAATACCATATACCATTTCTTTGGAATGTCGGATTTAAATCGAACCTCAGCATTAATTGTAATGTTCATTCTATTGAGTTTTGTTCATCAATTCATAACGATAGGCATAATGCATTTTTAAAAGAAATCCCAATTCCTCGTTCTGACCATAACGAAATAGCCCCGATAGTAGAGAAAATACGGAAGTGTGGAGGCTGCTCCGTATTGTAACGGATAGCGGGACTTTCCGTAGCGACGAAGCACCAGAGAGTTCGCTCCCAAAATTTACAAAAGAACCGAAGACTTGGTTATCGAGATAAAAAACCACAGCACAACGGCACTAAGCGCAAAATTTAAAAACCAATTTCAGATGTTCCTATTTTTGCCTTATTCGGTGCCCATGCATCAAGGTCGGTGACTTGGACAGTACCATCCAGTGTACCATCTAAAGGGCTATACACTCCAATTTGGGCAGGGTCTGCTTTCCAAGCATCAGAGTCACTTACTTGTATTACATTGTCTTGGTTGTAGTCTCCCACAAAGAGTGCAGCTTTATCATTGGATAGCAAAATTTGCTGGAATGCACCAAATGCTTGCTCTTTGGAACTGGTGAAATCATAACTCATATTGTTTTGTGCGCTGATTTGACTGGCACTAAATACATCAATGTGATTTCTATGTCTAATACAAATGTGATAGTTTTCCCCTCCTATGAGATTGTCAAAACGCAAATCTGTTGTACCATCTACACCTACAATCTCTCCTGTATTGAGCAATAGTCCTGCTTTTGTCTCTATCACAGTCGTTGCTTTTTCTACAAGACTGGGTGTGCCTGTTCTTGCTTCTATCAACACCCAGTCTACAACGTTAGTGGGCATCTCTGTAACACTTTCTGTGCCTGTATAGTTATAGGGTGCATTGCTGTAAGGCTGTGTCAGTGGAAGATGGGGATTTGCAAGAGTTTTCATATTTTCCGTTTCAGCATCATAAGCTCCCTGTAAATATATTTGAGCAGATAGGGCAAACCCAGCAGCATCGACCATTGCACAATCTCCCAACTCCAAAACTTCTTCTTCACTATCACAATTAGGGAGATTGCTTTCAATGATAATATCTCCTGATACGCCCCCTGAATCCAAAATAGGAAATACACCACAACAGAGTGCTAACATATCATTATCATAAATCTCCAAATCATCTCCAACAGAAGTAAGATTAGCGAGTCCGTCTATATTGGATAACACAGGATTAAAAGAAAGATACAAATACCCGCCAATTGATGTGAGGTTGGCAAGTCCATCTATATTAGCTAACAAGGCATTATCATAAATATCGAAATCCGCTCCAATAGATATAAGGTTAGCGAGTCCGTCTATATTAGCTAGCAAGGCATTATTATAAATCGACAAATCGTCTCCAACAGAAGTAATGTTAGCAAGTCCGTCTATATTGGATAACACAGCATTATCCTTAATAGAGACCTTAGCCTCAACGGAGGTAATATTAGCGAGTCCGTCTATATTGGTTAGCAAGGCATTATCATAAATCCTCAAGTCCCCTTCAATAGAGGAGGTAATGTTAGCGAGTCCATCTATATTAGCTAACAAGGCATTGTTATAAACTTGTAAATCTCCTTCAATGGAGGTAGTGTTGGCAAGTCCGTCTGTATTGGTTAGCAAGGCATTGTCATAAATCCTCAAGTCCCCTCCAACAGAGGAGGTAATGTTAAGGAGTCCATCTATATTGGCTAACATATCATTGTCATAAATTCTCAAATACCCCCCAACAAAGGTAAGGTTTATCAAGCTATCAAGATTGGTAATGTCGCCTCCACTAATGGCTATAGCTCCTGGCACACTGGTACATCCAGGATAAGTCATTATAAAGGAATCAATCTCTACTTGAGAAGAGAACGTAATAGAAAAAGGACACTGGGCATTTGTTATCTCCATATAGGCCAAAAGAGACAAAATAATAAAAAAGAATGTTTTTTTCATGGGATTGCTTTAGTTAAGCTGGTGAATCATTAATCATATTGAAAAAAATCGAATGTACGGAAAAATGTTTACAAAAGCAAACAACCTAATAATCAAGGATTTTCCCGTTTAGCCTAGCCCCGATAGTAGTGGTTATAGCCAAATTGTGGAGGCAACGTATGTTGTGTGAAGGCTTGGCTATATGAACGGATAGCGGGACTTTCCGTCACGACGAAGCACCAGAGAGTTCGCTCCAAAAAAAGCCAAAAGGACGATAAGGCTAAAACACAAAATAGCCGAACCACAGCACTCGGTCATCGAGCAAAAAAACCACAGCACAACGGCACTAACACTAAAAAAAACCTACTCCCCCAACAACTCACGAAACTTCCTCTCCTCTTCAAACAACTTAACCGCCTCCACAATCTCTGGTGTATTGTCTATCAAATACTGATACTTCCCTGATGTGCTATAAAAACGACCAATGATTTTGTAACTAAGCATCTTATTAATTTCTGGTTTCAATGCCTCTAACTGTGCTACCTTCTCTTTATCAAAAGATTTCTTCAAGGCTGCATAACTCTGTTGAAGCGATGCCGAATACCCATTATCCATCATAATCTTATTAAAGTCATTCAATTCTCCCTGTCCTGGTATATTGAAGTTAAAATCACTCTTCTTTACAAAATCCACAAATACCTCAAAATATTCATCAGCTAACAGAAATTCTCTGGCAGGTTTGATTTCTTTATGGGTATTTCTAAAATAATTGGCAAAATCAAATACAGGGAAACTTCCTTCTAAATTCCGAATCAAGGGCAATTTCTCTTTAGGCTTTACTTCCATATCTGGGCGTATTCCTTCAAAATCCAAATATTTTCGCCCATTCTTTGTTTTATATTCTGACTTTATATCATCGCTGTAAGCAGGAATGTCCTCTTGCTTCATACCAGAACTATAATTAGCATAATCTAATCGTTGGATACATCGCTTCAAGGGCGTATGGTATCGGGCAATCGTAAAATACATACTCGTGCTGTCGCCCGTATTCCACGTTTGTTGTACCAAACCCTTTCCAAAGGACTGTGTACCCACGACAACTCCCCTATCGTGGTCTTGCAAAGCTCCGACTACCAACTCGGCTGCCGACACACTATGCTCATTAATTAATAAAATAATCGGGATTTCTGTATCAACTGGCTCATTCTCCGTTTTGTACGCCTTAAAGTCCTCATATCGGGGCTTTTTATAGTAAACCACTTTATCCTTAGGCAAGAACAAATTTGCCATTTTAATAGCCTGTTTGACCGCTCCACCGGCATTGTACCTAAAGTCTAAGATAAGCATCTTGGCATTTTCCTTTTTCAATCGTTTATAAGCAGCCTCCACCGAATCACTTGCGCCCCCAAAGAAATTATCTATCTTAATATAGCCCACTTCCTTATTGACCATACCCGCATAAGGCACCACCGTATTCAGGATATTCTTGCGTTTAAGCGTCTTCGTCAGTGTTCCAATCAAAGGACGATTCAATTCTATTGTCACTTCCGTACCCTCTTCCCCCTTAATCAAATCCGCTACATAGCCTGTATTAAATTTCCAAATTTTCTCGCCATTCACTTTATCAATAACATCGCCTACCCTAAAATCGTTTTTTGCTGCGGGTGTCCCTTCACTCACGCTATTGACCACAATATAACCGTCCCTATACAAAATCGTCACCCCAATCCCCACTCTCAATATCCCACTCCACATCTTATTGCGTTCCCGAGTTTGTTCTCTATCATAAAAGTCCGTATATGGATCCAAAGAATTAAGACTCGCCTCCAATCCCTTAAACACCAGTTCCTCCACCTCCACAGGCGTAATAAACTTCGTATCCAAAACCCCCATAATATACTCTGCCACCTTCAACGGTCGCTTAATATGCGCATTATCCTCCGCCGTCCTCAAGGAAGGCAAAGTCACCAGCAGCAGTCCAAAAATCAATCCCAAAGTTATTCTTCTCATAGTAAAATTTATTAAAAACAAATGTCATCAAAAAGTATCTCTTTCCTTATTGATTATTATTTTAAGGAGAGAACGGTAAAGTCCTCCGTCGTAACGCATGGGCCCGCTATCCGCTAAAGGAAAAAGCCTCGCATGACACAAGCCTCCACACATTTTTCCTACCACTACTATCGGGACAGCTTGAACGAAAAACAAAAAAAAAAGCTTATCTGAACTCAAAAAGCGAAGCGAAAACTTAAATCACTGATATGGTCCAAAAAAAGCAACCAATAGATAACTGCTGGTTGCCTTATTTCGTATCTTAGTTTTAATCTAATTCACAACAACCCTGTAATTCCGTAATAGTTCTCGGATTCGAGTTGCGAGAACAATTCTCATTAGGGTGAGTTACCTTAACATAGTAAGTCCCCACTTCTGACGGAGAATAAGTTAGAGCATCATACCAAGTATATATAAGCCAAACCATCATCAGGAACGCCTGAATTAACAGCAGACAAAGCCCCAGTTCAAAGTGAGTATCAACATCCCCAAATAGTTAAATCTTCTCCAACAGAAGTAAGATTGTATGTTCGATAACATGTCATTTACAATCACAGCTAAATCTTCTCCAACAGAAATAAGATTGCTTAACCCATCTAAAATAAGGCAATCAATCTTATAACCTAAAAAAACAAAGGCAACTAACAGATAACTGCTAATTGCCTTATAAAGTTGCGTTGCAAATAGATATATATAATCAGAAGAAAAGCCCTATTTGCTTGAAAAAGCATCACTTTTCTCCAAAAAAAAACTATTTCAATTTCTCTCCAATCTCTTTCGCCTTATCAAACATATTTAAACGAGCATAAATCTCCTTCAAAGCTATCAAGTTGTTACGGTCTTCACCATTCAAGGCAAGAGCTTTCTCAAAGAAAGGTAATGCCTTTTTAAATAACTCATCAGACTCTCCCTTTAAACGATCATAATTCGCTTGGTCATTCAAATCCAAAGTACTCGCTTCTTTCGTTTTCTCAGCAGCTTGGTTATAATAAACAGCTCCTAAGTTGTAATTAGCATCAAAAGAATCTGGTTTTAAATCAAGTGATTTCTGGTAATTCTCAATCGCACGTTCAGCATCTCCCTTTTTATCAAATGCTGCACCCATCGCAAAATAAAGCGTCGCATTTTCAGGGTCTAATTTGATTGCTTCTTCCATCTTAGAAACTGCTTCATCATCTTTACCTTCTGCTAATAAACGATTGATTTCATCAATAATCAAGGCACTATTGTCTGGAAACATTTCACGTCCCTTTGCTAATATCTCATCAGCCTTCGCAGCATCTCCCTCATCTCTATAAAGACGAGCTAAAGACTGGAAAATCGCAGCATCTTCATACTTCATATCCATGAGATGTGTATAATGTTTTTTTGCTTCTGGTTTCATACCGCACTTATCAGCAGCATAAGCCGCCGCTAAAACAGCATTCGTATCAACAGAACCACCTGCATCCTTAGAAGTTTTGGCAGCCATTCCATTGATTTCTAAGACCTTGGCAAAGTTGCCATAAGCTTCTTTGTATTTTTGGTCTTTGAAGAAAGCATAACCTTCATTGTAAAAAGAAGGAGATAATAAAAATAATCCATTCATAGCATCTTTTGTATGCTTTTTCCGTTTTTCGCTCTTTTCTAAATCCACTGCTTTTTGGTAAGCTTCATAAGCAGCAAGAGATGCCCCTTCTGACAACTCTTTATTATCTGCTAATCCTGATAGTGCAGCATAAATCTGACCTTTGTAGTACCAAGTTTTTGATTCAAGCATAGACTTCTCATGTCCCTCAGCTATATCAATATATTCTTTAGCTTTGACCAACTCTTTGACGTCTTGGGTAACGTGATATTCGGTTAAATAAGTAATAGCACTCTGTACTTTACCCATTTGGGCAGATGCTTCATTGAAGCCCAAGCCTACTAAAAGCAATAATACAAGCAACAAGTTTTTCATATCTTAAAAATTTTGTGGCAATTTAATTAAAAAAAATAATGATTTAATAACATAGTAGTTAGTTGTCTTGGTGATAAAATAAAAGTTTATTTGTGTTTTTCCCTCTGGAAGTACAAAAATGTATTTTAGCCAGCACTAATTGGCTCTAATATATAAAAAAAGTCAGAAAACTAAGAACTACATAAAGTAAAGACTACTCTTCTTCCTCATTGTTTAATACTTCATTAGAAGCTTCGTCATTATTTTCAGCCGTTAGGTCTGCTCTATTATCCTGTTCCTCCGCTTCTTCTTCATGATTTGCTTCATTTTCTTTTTCCTGCGCTATCCTTTCATTCTCCTTTTCTTCCGCCTCTCTATCTATGACAAATTTAGCGACACTCGCTATTTCATCATCATCATTTAAGCGAATAAGTCGAACACCCTGTGTATTTCTACCCATTGTAGAAATATGCTCTACTGCCATACGAATTGCAACACCAGATTTATTAATAATCATTAAGCCAGAATCATCATCTACTTCTTTCAAAGCAACAAGATTTCCTGTCTTTTCTGTAACTTTCATTGTTTTAACACCCTTGCCTCCACGATTTGTCATGCGATACTCCTCTAAAGGAGAGCGTTTTCCATAGCCTTTTTCGGAAACAACCAAAACGGTGGCAGTCTCTTTTTTCTCATGAGAAATACAAACCATACCTATGACCTCATTATTTCCCTCTAAAGTCATTCCTTTCACACCAATAGCTCCTCTACTAACTGATTTTACTTTCCCTTCAGGGAATCGAATCACTTTACCTTCTCTACTACCAATGAGAATTTCACTATTTCCGTCCGTCAGCTTACATTCCAACAATTTATCTCCTTCTCTAATAGAGATAGCAATAATGCCATTGGCTCTTGGACGAGAATAAGCTCGTAAAGCAGATTTTTTGATAGTTCCATTCTTTGTGGCAAAGACAACAAAGTGAGAATCTAAAAATTCTTCATCTTTCAAATTAGGAACATTAATACAGCCCAAAACTTTGTCTCCTGTAGGCAATTGAATCAAATTCTGAATAGGACGACCTTTCCCTGTCTTTGCTCCCTCTGGAATTTGATAAACTCTAAGCCAATAGCATTGTCCCTGTTCTGTAAACAAAAGCAAGTAATTATGGGTGGAGGCTACAAATAATTCTTCTATAAAGTCTTCGTCTCGTGTTCCTCCAGCTTTAGCTCCCTTGCCTCCACGATTTTGTTCTCTATAAGTATGTAACTGTGTACGCTTCATATACCCTCTATGAGAAATCGTAACAACTACCTGCTCATTATCTATAATATCCTCTATATTAATTTCGCTATCATCAATCGTAATATCAGTACGTCTTTCGTCGCCATATTTTTCTCTAACCTCTGCAAGTTCCTCTTTAATGATAGCCATTCTCATCTCCTTATCCGCTAAAATAGCTTTTAAATGATTGATAACTTTCATTATTTCGTCATATTCTGCCTTTATTTTATCACGTTCTAAGCCTGTTAATTTTTGCAAACGTAAATCCAAGATAGCTTTAGACTGTATTTCACTCAAGTCAAAAGTACTCATCAAGCCCTCTTTTGCAATTTCTGGTGTCTTAGAATTACGAATCAACTTAATGACTGCATCTAAATTATCAATGGCAATCATTAATCCTTCTAAAATATGAGCTCTTTTCTCTGCTTGCTTCAATTCATAAGTCGTTCGACGAACAACAACCTCATGACGAAACTCAACAAAATACTGCATCAACTCTTTGACATTCAACAAACGAGGTCGTCCATTAACCAAACAAATGTTATTAATACCATAAGACGTTTGTAGAGCTGTATGCTTGTATAGTTGGTTTAAGACTACATTGGGATTGGCATCTCTCTTTAAATCATAGACAATACGCATTCCTTTTCTATCGGACTCATCCCGAATATCGGAAATACCTTCTATTTTCTTATCATTAATCAATCCTGCGGTCTTTTGTATCAGGGTAGCTTTGTTGATTTGGTAAGGAATTTCGTGTACAATGATTTGGGTTTTTCCTGTCTTTGTTTCTGATATATTGGCTTTCCCTCGTACCACTACACGACCACGTCCTGTCTTAAATCCTTGAATGACCCCACTCATGCCATAAATAGTTCCGCCTGTTGGAAAATCAGGGGCTTTGATATATTTCAATAAATCTTCAACTTCTAAATCAGGATTGTCAATAATGGCGATGATTCCATCTAAAACCTCATTGATGTTATGTGGAAGCATGTTTGTTGCCATTCCTACTGCAATACCTGAGGCTCCATTGATTAAAAGATTGGGGATTTTGGAAGGTAAAACCGTTGGTTCTTCCAAAGTATCATCAAAGTTAAGTCTGAAATCAACCGTATCTTTGTCAATATCTCCTAAAATGTCCTCAGCCATTTTTTTAAGACGGGCTTCTGTATAACGCATAGCCGCAGGGCTATCTCCATCCACAGACCCGTAATTTCCTTGTCCATCTACCAATGGATAACGCAAAGACCAGTCTTGTGCCATACGCACCATTGTATCATATACTGAACTGTCGCCGTGAGGGTGGTACTTTCCAAGACATTCACCTACGATTCTCGCAGATTTTTTATGTGCTTTATTATAATGAAGTCCTAACTCATTCATCGCAAATAAAACCCGTCGATGTACAGGTTTTAAACCATCTCTCACGTCAGGTAAAGCACGGGAAACAATCACAGACATAGAGTAATCTATGTAGGCTGCTTTCATTTCATCTTCAATATTAACAGGGATAATTCTGTCTTCTGCATTCATATAGCTGTTTTTTCTTTATTTTAACGAAGGCAAAGATAATAAATTCTTATAGGTAATTTCATTTTTAGAGCCATTAAATCGCTTGAAATAGACTCTAAAATGCATTTTTTTTCAGGAATGCATCAATATATTGAGAGAGACTTGTTGAAATATAAATTTTTGGTGTATTTTGAGGGCAATTTATAAAGAAAATACGTCGTTTTAACTTCTGTTAAACGGCTGTTGTTATCTTTGTCCTTGATTAATGCGCCAAATACATTAACTAAGTGAGTCAACATAACGTAAAACAACTATGTTTTTCCCTTGAATTACCTAAATTCTTGTAGGAAGCGCTAGTAATGGAGAAAGAACAAGTCACCCTTTTTCCATTACTGAACTTTATTTTCAGTAAAAACAACTACTCTAAACTATGAGCTTATTCTTGCTTCAAGCCTCAAATGCAGTGGAGGTCGTAGATGTGGAAACTAAACTGTCCCTTTTAGAATTATTGATGAAAGGGGGCTATTTTATGATTCCGATTCTAATCCTATCTATCATTGCCATCGCTATTTTTATAGAGCGGTATATTGCTATTTCCAAAGCCTCTAAAGTCAATGATGGATTCATGCAAAACATCAAGGATTATATGTTGGGGGGAAATATCAAAGCAGCACTGTCTGTCTGCAAACAAGAAGACTCCCCAACCTCCAGAATGATTGAAAAAGGTTTGAAAAGAATCGGAAAACCCATTAAAGATATTGAGGTGGCTATCGAGAATGTCGGTAAGTTGGAGTTGCTACAATTGGAAAAGCGATTGGCGACGATGGCGACCATTGCTGGGGTTGCGCCGATGATTGGTTTTCTGGGAACAGTGACAGGTATGATTCGTGCCTTCTACAATTTGGCAAATGCAGGAACAAACGTGGATCCTGGTTTGTTGGCTGGTGGGATTTATGAAGCCATGTTAACTACGGCGGCTGGTTTGAGTGTGGGTATTATTGCCTATATCGGATACAACGTTTTGGTGGCTATGGTCGAAAAAGTTATTTATAAGATGGAAGCGACTTCCGTTGCTTTCTTAGATGTATTGCAAGAACCTGTTAATTAAGAGTTCTGTGGTGCTGTCCACGGAACATATAAACCAGAACACTACGGAATATATAAACTAATACAATGAAATTAAAAGCTCGTAACCGGGTTAGCCCAGATTTCCAAATGTCGTCTTTGACCGATATTATCTTTTTGTTGCTTATTTTCTTTTTATTGACTTCTTCTTTAGTCAGTATCAATGCTTTGAATATCCTTTTGCCAAGTTCAAGTAGTTCTACTGCAGTTAAAACATCTGTAAGTATCTCTATCACGGAAGACAAACAGTATTTCTTTAATAAAGATGCAGTGGCATTTGAAGATTTGGAAGGGTTGTTGGCAACGGCTTTAGAGGGAGAAGAAAAACCATCTGTTGTGTTGAATGCTGCAAAAACAGTTCCTTTGGAAGAAGCCATAAAAGTAATGGAAATCGCCAAGAATTTGGGCGTTGAAATTGTCTTGGCGACTACTCCGCACGGAACAAAATAAAGTATATTGGAGATTTCCCCCAGTATGATAGCGGTGGTGTCCATTTAAAATAGACCCGATAGTAGTGGTATCGTTTTTTGTAGGGCAAGTGTGAGGAAGGCAAAACGATAAGAACGAATAGCGGGACTTTCCATGACGATGAAAGATAAACCGTTCTCTCCAAAAAAGAGATTTCCCAGTAAGAAAACGAGAAAAAACTATAATTTGTTCATGTAGGCAAAGTAAAATAATTGCGTTTAAATTGCCTTATTCAAATGAAAATTTATGGAATATTTAGAAAACGAAGGAGAATCATTTTCCAAAGAAGGCTGGACTGTAAGTATAATACTACATTTATTGTTGTTATTGATCTTTTGGTTCTTATATATTAAATCTGTACCGCCCAAAATGGAAGGAATGGTTATCAATTTTGGAGTGGCGGAAACAGGCATGGGCGAAGAAACGCCACAACCTGTCGAAGAAGCGATGTCGCCTCCACCAACTCCTGTGCAAGAGGTAGAGGAAGTTGCAGAAGAAGCGGTAGCAGAAAGTATCCCTGAAACAGAAACGCCTGAACCTGCTGTAGAGAATGAGGTATTGGAAGTAAAAGATGTGGAGGCTCCTGCCCTCCCTGTAGAAACACCTGATAAAAAGGAGAAAGCTACAAAAGAAAAGGTGAAGGAGAAAAAAGAGGATAAGGAAGAACCTGCAAAAAAAGAGGAAGAGAAGGAAGAAGAAAAACCGAAAGAGGAAGTTAAACCAGAATTAGAAGCAGGTTCGCTATTTAAAAATAGAAAGGATAAAGAAAAAGATAGCAACAATGCGACCAGTCAAGGAACAAGTACGAACAATTCAGATCAGGGAACAGATGTAGAAGAAGACGCAAAAGAAAACTCTGATGTTTATACGCCTTCTCGTAATATAGGGATGCATGACAAAGGTTCTTTCAAATATGATTTGCAAGGAAGAAATTTAGTGCATTTTCCCGATGTTATAGAAAGCTCACAAAAGGAAGGAAAGGTTGTTGTTAAAATTAAAGTAGATACAAGAGGAAACGTCATTTCTGCGGAATATACAAGTAGAGGTTCTACGACTTCTGATAGTGCATTAAAGCAAGCAGCCATCAAAGCAGCAAAGGAAGCAAGATTCAATTTTTCGCCAAGTGCGCCTGCTGTACAGATTGGAACAGTATCTTTCACCTTCAAGGTACAGTAAGTTAGTGCCGTAGTTGTTAGTTCTGTGGTGCCGTAGTTTTTTTTTATACTAAAAAACGCTCGCTTGCTCAACTACAGCACTACGGCACCAAGAACAACAGCACTCCAACAAAAATGAACTACCAGAATACGCTTCACTATCTTTTTGAGCAGTTGCCTATGTTTCAACAGGTAGGACAAAAGGCATTTAAAGTAGGATTAGAGAATATCGTTGCTTTGGACAATCATTTGAGGAATCCACATACCCGATTTAAAAGTATTCATATTGCAGGAACGAACGGTAAAGGCTCTACAGCACATGGAGTTGCTTCCATTTTACAACAAGCAGGATTTAAAGTAGGCTTGTATACTTCCCCACACTATAAAGATTTCAGAGAGCGTATAAAAATCAATGGAACGTTTATAAGTGAAGAAGCCGTTGTAGCATTTGTGGAGGCGAATCGTTCTATCATAGAAAAGACACAACCATCCTTTTTTGAATGGAGTACCGCTTTAGCCTTTTATTACTTTGACAAAGAAGCCGTAGATTTTGCCATTATAGAAACAGGTTTGGGTGGAGGCTTAGATGCTACCAATATCATCACCCCTATCCTATCTATCATAACCAACATCAGTTTAGACCATACCCATATCTTAGGAAATACCTTAGAAGATATAGCTGCCCACAAAGCTGGAATCATTAAAAGGCACAAGCCTGTCCTTATAGGAAAGTATCAAGAGGAAGTAGCCTCCACATTTCTTCAAAAAGCCAAAGAGCAATACAGCTTCTTATATTATGCTGACCAGAATCATAGATATTTGCCATCAAGTGATTTGGTGGGTGATTATCAGAAAGAGAATATAGCTACCATCTTAAAAGCAACCCATATATTACAGACCTTAAACATTCCGATTTCTGACAAACACATTTTAGAGGGGTTAAATAACGTCATTCCGAATACCAATTTTATAGGACGTTGGCAGACATTACAAGACAGACCTTTGGTCATTACAGATGCCGCCCACAATATAGCAGGATTGACCACTATCTTTCAGCAAATTCAATTAATGGAATATCGCCAACTTCATATCGTCTTAGGATTGATAGATAAAAAGGAAGTGGAGGCAATCATTGACCTTTTGCCCAGTAATGCCTATTACTATATTGCTACTCCCCAAAACAATCGAGCGTTAACAGTGGAGGCTTTGTTATCTAAAATGAAAGAAAAAGAACTATTGGTTCAAGCCTTTCCTTCTATACCTGAAGCCTTAAATATTGCAAAAGAAACAGCACACCAGAGAGACTTTATTTTTGTAGGCGGTAGCAGCTATGTTGTTGCAGAGGTTATTTAGCAATCTATGGTCTTTCTTCTCTCTTTCCCTTCTAATCATCACTCGTCTTAATTCTCATTTTTTTAATTAGGAAGATTTTTCTAAAATCGCTTACTTTTTAATACAAAGTAATTTGTAAAATTCAAAGATATTTATTAGGAGCGAAAGGTTCGGAGCTTCGTCGTTACGTCAAGTCCTGCTATCCGTTCTTATCGTTTTGCCATGGCTGCGAGCAGGCAAACACACAAAAAACGATACCACTTCTATCAGGGCTATTTTGGACTGTCTCTATAAAAGGCAAGAAACGAATTTTGCAAACGAAAAATTTTTAGTGCAACAACCATATCTCCGCAAACAAATCCTCTATAAGTAATTGATTGGTAACAATGCTTAGATAATATTTATTTTTTTTGACACCATAAACAGATAAGAAAGTGAGAAATACATTTTTCTTAGTTTTGGTTTTATCTTTAAAAACCTGTATTTTTTGATTCAACTCCGCAGCATCTCTTTTAGCAATTTCAAAGGGAGTATCATAGAATTTAAATTCCAAAAGGTTGACACAATTATCACTACGATCAATAACAAGGTCAATTTGAGCACCTTTTTCCAACTTGTTTCCTTTGTGACTCCAAGGAAAATCTCGAGTAATAATACCTGAAATTCCTAATTTTTGTTTGATTTGTGCAATATGCTTCAAGCAGACATTTTCAAAAGCCAAGCCTGACCAAATTTTGTATTTAGATTTTGAACTAATTTGTAACCAACTATTCTTTGTTGTTTCTTTTGCTAAAAATCGAAAATAAAATAAAGTAAATTCATCTACCAAGCGATACTGAATCGTTTTACTATTGGAGTAATACGGAATTGTTTCTTGTACAAAGCTGCATTCTATAAGTTCTTTTAAGGCGATTGTTAATCCGCCTCCACTCTTCGTTTTTGTTATAATCTCTTTTCGACTTAGCCCCTTATTTTTGCTCGAAAGAGCCGCAACAACTCTTTCATGAAGATCACTGTTTTTAAACAAAGCCGCATAAAGATTTTGAAATTCTTGTTCTAAAGCAGCTTGTGGTAAAAAGAATAAATCATCTAAAATTTGGGGAATGCTTTTTCCTGCTTTTACATGACTCAGATAAAATGGAATGCCTCCAATACACATATACAATTGAACCAAGTCTTTCAAGGTCAATTGAACTTGTTGCATTTCCAAATAAATTTTAGTTTCTAAAAGTGAAAAAGGCATTAGTCTGATATGGGTCGTCACTCGATTGTGTAAGCCCCCTCGATCATTGATGACTTTTTTAATAATCCAAGAAGCAGCCGAACCACAGATGACTAAAATAATATCAGAGCGTTTGCTACAATAGGCATTCCAGAAATTGCTCAATGCTGCTAAAAACCCTGATTGAGGGGTTTCAAACCACGGAATCTCATCTAAGAAAACTACCTTTTTACTTTCCTCCAATGTATTTAAGTGCATTTTAAGCTGCGAAAATGCTTGCAACCAAGTCTTAGGTGGTAATGTCGACGTAGAGACATTTCGGTATTCCTGAAGCGTCAGCCAAAAATTCTCAAGCTGTTGCCCCATAGATTTTTGATGTAAACCACTGCACTCAAAAACAATTTGCTGTTTATAGACTTCCCGAATCAAGTAAGTTTTCCCCACACGTCGCCGACCATAAACCGCTACAAATTCAGGCGATTTTTTTTGGAGCAAACCTTGAAGGAGTTTTATTTCTTTTTTTCGACCAGCAAGATTCATATTAATCGTTTTTATATTTCGCCAAATATACATACATTTTGGCGAATTATAATTTTCATATCTTTCCAAAAAACCAAAAACACTTTAGGATCTGCACAACCTTCTTCCTTCTATCCTACCGCTAATGAATCCAACGATTAAAACAACATACTTTTCAAAGCAAAGCAAACGACCAGACAAAAAGAAAAGCGAACAATCCGAAGACTACCCACTTTCTTTGTGTTTGTGAAGAACACTAATTTTGTTACGTCACTATTTTTTAGACCAATTATCTCTTAAAGTAACTGTTTGATTAAAGACCATATTTTCAGCCGTTGAGTCTGAATCTACGCAATAGTACCCCTTACGCATAAACTGTACGCTATCGCCCGTTTTGGCTGTTTTAAGCGAAGGTTCTACATAAGCCTCTATGACTTTTAGCGAATCTGGATTCAAAAACTCTAAAAAGTCCTTATCTGCGTGCTTATCAGGGGTTGGGTCAGAGAACAAGCGGTCATACAAACGAACCTCAACTTTTTCTGCATGCAGAATAGATACCCAATGAATTGTTCCTTTGACTTTTAAGCCACTGGTATCTTCTCCACTTTTGCTATCAGGATTGTAGGTTGCATGGATTTCTGTCACCTTTCCATCTTCGTCTTTGACTACCTCTGTACACTCTACAATATAGGCATTTTTGAGGCGCACCATTTTACCAATGGCTAATCTAAAGTATTTGCGTGGTGGGTCTTCCATAAAATCACCTCGCTCAATATACAATTCTCTTGAAAAAGGAACGATACGAGTTCCACCATTTTCATCACCTGGATTATTAATTGCAGTCATTTCTTCTACTTTATCTTCTGGATAGTTCGTAATGACTAATTTAACAGGATCTAAAACGCCCATCACACGAGGCGTTACTTTGTTTAAGTCTTCTCTTACGCTAAATTCCAACAAAGCGACATCTGTAATGGCTTCTCTACGAGCAACACCAACTTTTTTTGCAAAATTTCGGATAGCAGCAGGCGTATAGCCTCTACGACGCATACCCGAAATCGTAGGCATACGAGGATCATCCCAACCATTTACATGATTTTCCTCTACCAAACGAAGCAATTTTCTTTTGCTCATAATGGTGTATGTCAAATTCAAACGAGCCATTTCTATTTGAATTGGTTCATAAATACCCAATGTTTTATTGAGCCATTCATATAATGGACGGTGTACTTCAAATTCTAAGGTGCAAATAGAATGGGTAATACCTTCTATGGAATCAGAAACGCCATGGGCAAAATCATACATCGGATAAATACTCCACTTATCTCCTGTTCGGTCATGGTGTGATTTTAGAATACGATACAAAATAGGATCACGCATATGCATATTAGGCGAGGTCATATCTATTTTTGCCCTCAGCACTCTGCTGCCTTCTTCAAAATCTCCCTTACGCATACCTTCCAACAAAGCAAGGTTTTCTTCGGTACTTCTATTGCGATACGGACTTTCTTCACCTGGCGCAGTTGGCACACCTTTCATACGACTAATTTCCTCTTGTGAAGAATCATCTACATAGGCTTTCTCCATCTTAATCAATTGTACCGCATATTCATACAATTTGTCAAAATAGTCTGACGCATAAAACAAACGATCTTCCCAATCAAAACCCAGCCATTTTACATCGGCTTGGATTGATTCAACGTATTCTACATCTTCCTTTACTGGATTGGTATCATCAAAACGAAGATTGGTTTTGCCACTGTATTTTTGTCCTAAACCAAAATTAAGGCATATAGATTTGGCATGCCCAATGTGTAAATAACCATTCGGTTCGGGCGGAAAACGTGTGTGTACACGTCCTTCGTATTTGTCTGTTTTGATGTCTTCCTCAATGATTGTTTCTATAAAATTGAGGGAATCAATGGTTTCCTTACTTTCCATAATTTACTGTATTTGTTAAGTGCCTATTTGCTTTGAACTAAAAAGTAATTTTAAGCATACATTTCAGATTGTCAATACAAGCATAACGCCAATTGAGTCTTTTGAGTTCAATTGTATTAATTGTTATTGTTTTTCTATTATATTTACTTTTATTTACAAAGTTATTTCAAGGAGAGAAAGGCTTCGCAGCTTCGTCGTAACGGGGCTTCCTGCTATACACTAAAGGAAAAAAGCCACACCTGACACAAGCCTCCACAATTTTTTCCTACCGTTGCTATCAGGTCTATGTTATATAGCCAGTACTTCTAAGGTTCTGTCTTTCTAAGCTAGACACGATAGTTGCAACCATATAAGCTGTTCTGTCCATCCAAAATAGACCCGATAGTAGCGTTATGCCAAAAGTAGGGCTAAAGATTTTTGCAAGGCTTGGCATAGTAGCGGATAGCGGGAGCATGCTGCACGACGAAGCTACCTCCGTTCTCTCCTGCTTCTAAAAAATTAGTTTGCAAGGTATTACAAATTTAGGAATGATACAAAGGAAATCACCGCTATTGGGCATTTTCAAAGAATATACGGGTTGCGAGGAACATTTCTAAAAATGTTTTTTGTTGTAGTGGAGCTTCTAAAAAGCCAAAAATACTTTTCCCGATTTGAGAGCGAATTTTTGTTTTTTGTTCAACAGATTGTATGAGGAAGAGTGTGGGGATTTTGCGTAAGAATTCGTCTTTTTGGAAAATAGACCAAAAAGCATCGCTATCTATGCCTTCCTCCAGCATATTGATAAAAAGTGTGTAGCCTTTTTTGTGATTTTGTACCATATACCAATCATAAAATGTAATGACATTGGCAAAAACGTTGATATCCGCTTTGATTTTTCGCTGTTGGAGCAGTGCCGCACAAGCATAGCCCTGTGCTTCATTAGGGTCTAACCACAAAATCTGACTATCCCACTTTCTTAATGAGAAGTTATTTTTCATTTTTTAGTTGTTTTCAATACGTTCATACGGATTAAATGTACTTTTTGTTACATAACAAATAATTTGCACATATCTAAGAATCATTACTTATCTCATAGGACATTAAACATTTTTTGAGTAAAACTATCTAAAAATTGTATAATTTTGCAGAAAGAAATAATAACACGTTATGAAACATGGATTATATATCATTTTACTACTATGCTCTTGTTCTTGTATAGGACAGTATCTACCAGATTTTGGCGCAACATTTACGTCTTATACTGAAAAACTACCTTTCCAGAAAAAGAACATCAATTGTATGCAAGCCAATACCAATGAGGTATGGGTCGGTACAAATTTGGGATTGGCAAAAGTAGTGGGAGATGAAGTACAGTATATCAATATCAAAAACAATGATCAGTATAGCGCAAGTGCTATGTATATTGATAAATCAGATAATAATTGGTTGGGCACTCGTGCCAATTCTATTATTACCACCAAAGGTGCACAAACCTTCTCTTTGTCTGGTGACAACACTGTTTCCATTCGAGCCCTTCATTTATCTGGCAAAACATTGTGGGCTGGTACATCGAAAGGTGGAATTTATGGGATTAACATCAATAGTGGGGAAAAAGAAAATATTGCGAGTGCTTTTAAGGGAAATATCAATGATTTATATAGCGAAAAAGGTCGTTTAAAATTATTAGCAAGAGACAATGGACTTTTTTACAATCCTGGTAATTTAGAATGGCAACAATTTAAAAATGTCAAAAGTGCGTCTAATATCCTCAAACAAGGCGATACTTTTTGGGTATTGGGCATCAACCACAACAATACACACATCATTCTTAAAAGCCACGATATGATTAAATGGAATGATTTTCAGATTAATTGTGTCGCTCAGAATAATATGGTTTTTTACGATTTTGATATTGATGAGTCTGGTCGAAATATGTGGATTGGCACAAATATCGGTGTCTTACAATATAATTTTGCGGAAAAAGTATGTAATCTCTTTACCCAAAGTCATTACCCAGAGTTTAAAATGCGGGCTGTCAATCACATTAGTGTACAAAATGATAGCACGATTTGGGTGGGTTCTGATAACGGAGGATTGTATAAATTGACGATTTATCCTTTGGAGAAAGAAAAAGAGGAAGAAGATATTGTAGCGGATGCTACGCCTAAAACCTCTAAAAAAGCGGAGAAAGCAGCGAAAAAGCAGGAAAAACAACGCATCAAAGAAAGAGAAGCTGCAGAAACACAAACGGCTCAGGTTGATCCTCCAAAAGAGAAGGTTACCCCTCCAAAACCTAAAAAGCCTATTACTATACGCTCAACAGCAGCTACTAAGAAAAAATCTTTGATGAATTTTGATGACATTAAGTGCAATGAAACCTTAGAGTTGTCTCAATTGTATTTCACGCCAAGTTCTGCTAACTTTTTGAATGGACAAAAGGCAAGGGAATATTTGGACATTTTGGTGGCTTATCTTAAAAAATATCCTGACCAAAATATTGAGTTATACGGACACACTGATATTTTGAGTAATAATAAGCAGTATCTTATAGATCTTTCTCAACAAAGGGTAGATAAGGTCATGGAATACTTATCTGACAATGGCGTAAAAAAACGCCGTATCACAACGATTGCTTATGGGGGAGAACAGCCTATTGTTACGGATAAAACGGCTAAAAATCGTAATCAAAATCGACGAGTGGAAGTGCAGATTCTTTGTAATTAAATAAGTGCTGTGGTTCTTGGTACTTAGTTCTTGGTTCTCTTCTTTGCTTGGTTTTTTTTTTGATTAGAACTGTAGTTCTTAGTACTTGGGGACTCTTTTCGATGAGAACACAGTACTAAGAACCACAGTACTAAGTACTAAGCACTAAATTCCTGTAATGTCTTCTTAATGATGCCTACACAGTCCATTAATTGTTCCTCATTCATAACGAGTGGTGGAGCAAAACGGATTTTGTCGCCATGTGTGGGTTTTGCCAATAAGCCGTTGTCTCGAAGTTTTAGGCAGATTTTCCATGCAGCTTTGGGATCATCATGTTTGATGATAATGGCGTTGAGTAGTCCTTTACCTCTTACCAAAGAAATCAAATCTGTGTCCATCGCTCGTAACTCATCACGTAGTATTTTTCCTAAGCGTTCTGCGTTTTCGGCTAATTTTTCCTCTACCAATACTTCTAAGGCAGCAATAGCGACTTTACAGCCTAATGGATTTCCGCCGTACGTAGAGCCATGTTCGCCTGGTTTGATGCTTAGCATGATTTCGTCATCACATAAAACGGCTGAGACAGGGAATACGCCACCAGATAGGGCTTTTCCTAAAATGAGCATATCAGGTCTTACATTTTCGTGATCGCAAGCAAGCATTTTACCTGTTCTTGCCAATCCTGTTTGAATTTCATCAGCGATAAATAAGACATTGTTTTCTTTACATAAGTCGTATGCGCCTTTTAGATAGCCATCGTCAGGAACATTAACGCCCGCTTCTCCTTGGATTGGCTCTACCATAAAGCCCACAACGTTTTTGTCTTTTAATGCTTCTTTTAGGGCATCTAAGTCGTTGTAAGCGATATTTCTGAAGCCTGGTGTGTGTGGACCGAAGCCACTAAAGCTATCTGGATCACAAGAAAAAGAGACAATTGAGATGGTTCTGCCATGAAAATTACCACATGCCACTAAAATGACTGCTTGGTTTTCTGGTGTACCTTTTACGGTGTACGCCCATTTACGACAAAGCTTTAAGGCAGTTTCTACAGCTTCTGCGCCTGTATTCATCGGCAAAAGCTTGTCAAAACCAAATAATTCCGTAGCATATTTTTCAAATTCTCCTAAAACATTATTGTAGAAGGCACGAGAAGTGAGTGTAAGGGTACTTGCTTGGTCATTTAATGCCTTGACAATTTTGGGGTGGCAATGTCCTTGATTGACCGCAGAATAAGCAGAAAGAAAGTCGTAGTATCTTTTGCCTTCTACATCCCATACATAAACCCCTTCTCCCCTATTTAAAACAACAGGTAGTGGATGGTAATTATGTGCTCCATGTTTGTCTTCTAAATCCATGAAGTGTTGGGCAGTGATTACTTCTTGCATATTTTTTTTGTATTTATTGAGTTAAGTAAGGAGTCGATTCTAAGAGTCGAAAGGAACGTTAGTAATTCCCTTATAATCAATCCTTTGTGATGTAATTTTCTCTTTCAACGCAACCTACTCAAAGGTTGTACAAGATTCGTTATGTTTGGTAACGTTGAATGATTTACTGCAAAAATACGTCAATAGTTTCGAGTTTTTGAGGTTTTTAGCACCTTACTTTCATGTTGTGTCTCCAATAAGCTAGACCCGATAGTAGTGGTTGGATGGTTGCGTTGGCAAAGACTGGCTTTCGCAGAACATATTGCGAAAAATGAAAGGCATCTTAGAGATGCCATCCATTAACGAATAGCGGGAGCATGATTGGCAACGAAGCCTCCACCGTTTTCTCCTAAAAAAACTTAAACGAGCAAGTATTTTACTAGAATAGCCTATAAGTGAAACTAAAATATTTGCCCAACGATAAATGAAAAACTAAAGAAAAAGTTCGTATTTGCTGCTTGATTGGCATATTTCATTAATTTTAATTTGAATTATGTTAAAAAACACATTTGTATAATTTGATAAACTTAATATAAATAATAACTTTGTCAGCGAAATTTTTAACGTGAAATTAACTTACTAAACTAAACCTTTTTAAAATATGGGTGCACAAACCATAATCTTACTTGTTCCAGTATTTGGTGTAATTGCGTTGCTTTATACCTTTTGGAAATCCTCTTGGGTATCAGGGCAACCTGTTGGAACAGATAAAATGAGTAAAATCGCTGACCATATTTCCAATGGGGCGATGGCTTTTCTTAAAGCTGAATATCGAATTTTAGCTATATTCGTCATTTTTGTGGCGGTATTGTTGGGCGTCAGTGGTTCTTCTCAAGGAGAGAATTCTTCGCCTTTAATAGCATTATCTTTTATTTTGGGAGCTGTTTGTTCTGCTTTGGCAGGATTTATAGGTATGCGTGTGGCTACGAAAGCCAATGTACGAACAACTAACGCTGCAAGAGAAAGCCTGGGCAAAGCCCTTGAAGTTGCTTTTGCTGGTGGATCTGTCATGGGATTAGGTGTTGTTGGATTAGGGGTATTGGGTCTTGGACTCTTATTCTTGGTCTATAGTAATATGTTTGGTATTGGAACACCAAAAGAAGTAAGTCGAGTCATTACTATATTGACAGGATTTTCTTTTGGGGCATCTTCTATCGCTTTATTTGCTCGTGTGGGTGGTGGTATTTATACCAAAGCTGCCGATGTCGGTGCCGATTTGGTCGGTAAAGTAGAAGCGGGTATTCCTGAAGATCACCCTTTGAATCCTGCAACGATTGCGGATAATGTGGGGGATAATGTAGGAGATGTTGCTGGTATGGGTGCCGATTTATTTGAATCCTATGTAGGTTCTATTATTGGTACGATGGTATTGGGAACGGCTTTTATGAGCTTACCTGCATTTGCCAATGATGGATTTGGTGGACTTTCTGCCGTTTTATTGCCTTTGGTCTTGGCTGGATTGGGCATTATTACCTCAATTATCGGAACATTCCTTGTAAAAGTAAAAGAAGGTGGAGATCCACACAAAGCCCTTAATATGGGTGAATTGGTTTCTGCCATCATTATGTTGGTCATTACTTATGGTGTGATTCAATGGATGATTCCTGCCTCTTGGAGTGTTGGCGGTGAAGCTTATACCAATAATGGGATGTTTATCTCCATTTTAGTTGGTTTACTTTCTGGTTTAGCCATTGGAAAGATTACAGAGTACTATACAGGAACTGGTTCAGGCCCTGTAACCTCTATCGTAAAACAATCTGTAACTGGTGCTGCGACAAATATTATTGCAGGATTGGGTGTTGGTATGCGTTCTACCGCAATTCCTATTTTGATTATTGCTTTGGCGATTATCTTAGCGTATAGCTTTGCAGGATTGTACGGAATTGCAATTGCTGCGGTAGGAATGTTATCAAATACAGGAATCCAATTGGCGGTAGATGCTTATGGACCTATTTCAGATAATGCGGGAGGTATTGCAGAAATGAGTAATCTTCCTAAAGAAGTTCGAGAAAGAACAGATAAATTAGATGCAGTAGGAAATACAACAGCTGCAATTGGTAAAGGATTTGCGATTGGCTCGGCTGCTTTGACGGCATTGGCTTTATTTGCAGCCTTTATGACTTCTTATGACTTAACACACCCAACAACGACCATTGCGTCTATGGGTGGAATCAATGTAACGAATCCTTTTGTCATGGCTTCTTTATTTATCGGAGCGATGTTGCCTTTCTTATTCTCGGCAATGTCTATGGATGCGGTAGGTCGTGCAGCAATGGCGATGATTGAGGAAGTAAGAAGACAGTTTAAAGACATTCCTGAATTGAGAGCCGCTTTGGATGTGATGAAAGCCAATGATGACAAAGAGTTTGAAGATTGGAGTAAAGCAGATCAAGACACTTTTGAGGCAGCAGACGGAAAAGCAGAGTATGGAAAATGTGTGGAGATTTCGACACAAGCTTCTATTAGAGAAATGGTTGTACCTGGATTGGTAGCAGTTATTGTACCTGTATTATTTGGATTTTTACCGAACTATATTCCTGGTATTCCAACTGGAACCAATGCTTTGATGTTGGGTGGATTGTTGGCAGGTGTAACGGTATCAGGTGTATTGATGGCACTTTTCCAATCAAACGCTGGTGGTGCTTGGGATAATGCAAAGAAAATGATTGAGGAAGGATTTGAGCAAGATGGACTTTCTTTGAAAAAAGGTAGTGATGCCCATAAAGCGGCAGTTGTGGGAGATACAGTGGGTGATCCTTTTAAAGATACTTCTGGACCTTCCTTGAATATCTTATTGAAGTTGATGTCTGTTGTAGCTTTGGTTATTGCGACTTTGATATAATTTAGGATATTGGTTATTCAATACTTCGGAAAGAATTTTAAAAATGAAATCCCCCTAAAATCATAATATGCTGATAATCAATTAATTAAGATTTAAAATGTTTGAAAACAAGATTTCTTCAACTAATTGATAATCAATTAGTTATAAAAAGTTGCCGAAGTATTGTTATTAGTAGATTCGTTAATTAGGCTCTATTCTTACCAATAAATTGATATTAGCTCCAATGCTCTTTTTGAGTATTGGAGCTTTTTTTGTTCTTTTATGGTAAGAAAACTACGGCACTAAGAACCAAGAACTACAGCACTATAAAAATAAGGAGCGAAAGGTCAGCTGCTTCGTCGTGATAGAAAGTCCCGCTATCCATTACAATACCAAGCCACGCAAAATTAGGTCATTGAGCGGAGTCGAAATGGCCAAACAAGTTGGTATTTTCATTACTATCCATTAGACTTGCAAAAAGAAATTAACAAGCAAAAAAGCGTTAATTTTACATCTAATGGATGAGTGGAAAAGAATGTACCAGAGTCGCTACTACATTGCTATTAGACTTCGAGTCTCAGCCCCGATTGGTGGTAGGACAGGTACATTCTCTCTGCTCTTGGAGGCTCAATAGTAATCAAGATATCATAATTTGATAATGGATATAGCCCCAGAGCAGACACCACTATCCACATTTATATAAAATGTAAATACAAAGTTATGAAAAAATTTGAGTTGATAGTGGGAATAGATTTAGCAAAATTGACCTTAACAATATGTTCTGGTAATACTCCAGAAGAGAGAAAACTTTGGACAATAGACAACAACATAGAAGCACTATCAGAGTTAATAGAAGAACTACTGAGCCAAGTAAGTACAGCATCCGCCATTTTAGTATGCTTCGAATATACTGGTAACTGTGGGGATAAATTGACTCATTTATTAGCAGATGCTGGTATTATCACTTGGGCAATTCATCCACAAGTAGGCAGTAGCTATTCAACTGTATTGGCACGAGAAAAAAATGATGATATAGATACGTTAAACTTATGGGAATTTGCCTATGTTCATCAACACAAGGTAGAACCATACGTGTTACCTAGTGAATCAACACTGAAAATCAAAGAGTTACAGACTGCAAGAAAACAGTATGTCAAAAAAAGAACAGCGACCATCAATCAAATCAAAGACTTGAAACAAAAGATGAATCCTAGTGATATTGTCCTTGAGTTACATTTAAAAACATTAAAGGACTACAATGAAAATATTGATATGCTAAATAATGAAATAGAAAATGAAATTAAGAACAAACAAATTTTAAAGTCCATTCCTGGAATTGGAGAAGTTACCTCTACCCATTTAATTGCTGTCAGTGATGGTTTTGAAAAGTTTGACCATAATCCCAAAAAAATTGCTGCTTTCATTGGATCAGCTCATTGTTGACCGGCACGAAATTTGATTGCCTAAGCGGAGGATAATAATTCTACAACACGTGAGTCAAAAGTTATAGTTAAAAGGTTTTTGAGAGTATTAGTCCACTGCTTAGAAAGCTTCCAAAAATATCTTAGTTTTTCGTTAATATTGTTTATCCAAATATTAGGTTGTATAGTGCTTGTTACAATACAATTATTGTTGTTAGGTATGTCTTCAATATCATTAAGTTGTTTAGACTTTAAATCTTTGTTTGGCTCTACGTCTACCTCTGCATCTACTTGCTTTTGACACTTTTGTTTGATTTTTAATTGAAGAATAGCCGCAATCATAATCATATAAAATTGAATATTAATACCATTAGAAGAATGATTAACAAGGTGAATGCCTTTTAATGTTCGTTTCATAAATTTAAACATAAGCTCAATCTGCCAACGATATGCATACAAGATAATTATTTGTAAAGTGCTTAATTCCAAGCGATTAGTTGCAATTAGAAAATAACTATCCCAAACTTTAAATTGTACAAGTCGAAGATTTGTCTTATATATATCATTGTCAAATTCAATAAGTTCATCTCTTACATCCCTAAAACAAGTAGGAATATTTCCTCCTGTTATTTCATTGATAAACAATACTTCATATAACATGTTTTCTTTAATTCTTATAATGAAAAATGCCTTTGCTTTAGCTATTTCAGCAATAACTTTAAAGCTAAAATAGCCTCTATCTGCAATATAAGTAATACCTTTTTCTATAATATCAGTTAAATAGTCTCGTTCAGAAGAATTACCTGAACCAACTATAAAAGAGGTCGGTATCATTCGGTTCAAATTAAAGCTCATGTGCAATTTTAGCGCATTCTTTGTTTTCATGTACTTTGCCCATTCCACACTTTTTATCATTGGAAATAAGCTACCATCTACTACTTGAAGTATCCCTAAATCAGCAAATTGAGGAACAGATAATAAGTCTATCTCCTTCAATAAGTACTTGAACATATCTGAAAAGTAATTACTATGAAAACGTGTAAAAGCACCTTGTAATGTAGAATTAGGTACATAAGGTAAACCGAGTGCCTCACAAACTGGATTGGTTTTCAAATCTATAACCAAAGAACGTAATGAATCTACCTTACACACAAAATAATAAATCATTATTTTAACAAAATTTTGGAAGAAAAAGCCACGAGAGTCACTTATTTTGTCTATTTTTCCTCCATAAACTTCTAAGTAATGACATAAGGGTTGGTATAGTACTTCAAATGTTGTAGGTTGCATTTTACAACATTAAACTATATCAGCCTTTTTTCATAATTTTTCTTCTTCATCAAATTTCGTGCCAGTCAACAATGAAATGAACCATATTGCTGTAATTTATTTACTAAAAATGGAGTCATTGCAAAAATGACTTTTTCATATAGCAATCCTGAAAAACTGCTTGAATTTTATTCCGATCAAAATAAAAAATCCTTAGAGCTTAATTTTATATTTCATTCATCTGATCATATAAGGTATCAAAATGGAATACCTATATCAGGTCCTCATGGTGGTGCATCAAGAGCTATAAAAGTTGAAACCAATCTCAATAACAATGAAATATATACAGTAACAATATTCAATACAGATAGTAATCAGAATATTGTGCAAATGGCTCCCAAACAAATGAAATTATTAAGCTATAATAGCGACACTATAGAACTTAAAGGTTATGGGCGTGGTTTAATGGGAGAACCTTTTGAGGATTATGGACTAACAATTTTACAGAATGATGGAAAGATTGAAGAATGTATTTTACATATATACAGTAGAAGTATTTATATTCAATATTTCACACTACCAAATATTCAGGACTTATTTGGATCTTAGCACTGATAATGAGTATACTATCGAATTCCATTGCAGTTTTTTATATTTTCATCCAAAAAATCATCTCTTAGAACATCGTAAAATCTATAGTATAGAAGCTTTATTTTTTAGTAGTCACATACTTCAAATATACGCTTCCTATTTTTATTAAAATTTATCATATTATTGTTTTAAACACAAAAAATTTAATTATGACTTTTAAAGAAGTTAAAGAATTAGCCGATAAAGGCGATGCTAAGGCACAATCTAATTTAGGACTAATGTATTCAAAAGGAACTGGTGTCGAAAAAGATTACTCAAAAGCATTTTATTGGTCGAAAAAATCAGCAGAACAAGGAAATACTAATGCTCAATTTTTTTTGGGACTACTGTATCTAGGTGGATTAGGAATAGATAAGGATTTTGAAAAAGCATTTTATTGGTCGAAAAAATCAGCAGAACAAGGAAATCCTGGAGCTCAGGCTTCTTTAGGCATTATGTACTTTGAGGGAAATGGAACAGACCAGAATAAAGAAAAAGCATTTGATTGGTTTTCCAAAGCAGCCGAGCAGGGTATTCCTGAGGCTCAATATAATTTAAGTTTAATGTACTTTGATGGCAATGTTATCAAACAAGATTACGAAAAATCATATTATTGGGCAGAGAAAGCAGCTCAACAAAGACATTCTGGAGCATCAAAATTGTTAGTTAAACTTATAATATTGATGTAAATAATATTGATGATTATAACGGATTGCGTTTATAATTAATTATCAAAACTTTATATTTCAGGCAATTTTGCTGAATGAGTATAACATTCCTATCTTGCTTTAAGAAAAAACAATTTATCTATTTTGGGGAGCTTCTAAAAAATAGTATACGCAAAAGAAATGAACTAAAAATATTTTAGTTTATAAATTACTTTTTATCAATGATTTATAATTTTCAAGGGCTAAAAACAAGATTTAATACAAAATGCGTACTTTATTTCTAAGAAGTTCCTTTAGTATAAATTCATTCAGAATCTATCAATGGAAATCGTTATAATCAGAAAAATTGAGGTTGATAATTGAAAAAAACTGGAGTCACTAACAGCCAAAAAAATGAAGTTGATAATTAAAAGAACTGAAGTCATTAACAGCCAAAAAAATGAAGTTGATAACTGAAAAAAACTGGAGTCATTAGCAGCCAAAAAATTAAAGTTACTTCCAAAAAATTGCTTTTAGAGAAAAAAATGAGTGATTATAAATCGAGCTGATTAAAACGTGAAAAAATAGCAATTACAAGGATTGATGCTAAAAAATTAGCAGAAATTCGAGGTTGTAATAATTAGAAAAATCGTAGTAAAAAAATTACACCCCCTAACAAGCTGTATGCGTCCATGCTTGCTTCGCTGCGCACGGCGCATACAGCAGGCG
>ENA-ORXM01001199-ORXM01001199.1-marine-metagenome-genome-assembly--contig:-NODE-1199-length-37819-cov-4.173679_pt1 | contig 37819 bp, 31 predicted proteins | sample MGYA00237867_ERZ511480 | MGnify/ENA primary metagenome ERZ511480 (study PRJEB26309, sample SAMN06266103) | marine metagenome | isolation source: Algal blade | place: United Kingdom:Sidmouth, United... | reverse complement strand
CTTCCGCTTTATGCGCGAGCATCGGGCCAGGCACTACATCGCCAATACCCCAGACACTGTCGACCTTGGTACGGAAGTCGTGATCGACTTCGACCTGGCCGCGATCATTGATCTCGAGGCCGGCGGCCGCCAGGTTGAGGCCGTCTGTATTGGGCCGACGCCCGATCGAGACGAGCAGGTGGCGCGGGCGCGTCACGCCATGCACTGCAAGGACTGGCTGTACCTGAAGCTCACGGGCGTGCGCGCGACCGACCCCTCCGAGGCGAGCTTCACCTACGGGGACTTCCGCACGCGCCGCTACGACGACGCGGTCGTCGTCATCAAGCTGGGCGGGCACGCGATGGGCGACCCCGAATCCCTGACCGATTTCGCCCGCGACATCGCCCTGATGAAGCAATGCGGCGTCCATCCCATCGTCGTGCATGGCGGCGGGCCGCAGATCGGGGCGATGCTCAAACGCCTCGCCATCGAGAGCGATTTCGTGGATGGCCTGCGCGTGACCGATCAGGCGACAATCGAGGTCGTGGAGATGGTTCTGGCAGGCCGGATCAACAAGGAGATCGCGGCGGCGATCAATCGACAGGGCGGACAGGCCGTCGGCCTTTCAGGCAAGGACGCCAACCTCATCGCCTGCGAGAAACTGCTGCATCGGATGATCGACCGGGAAACCGGCGCGGAGACGGATGCCGATCTCGGCTTCGTCGGGCGGCCCGTCTCGGTGAATGTCGGGATGCTCGAAAACCTGATCGAATCGGACATCATTCCCGTGATCGCGCCCATCGGTGCCGGACGGGACGACGATGGTGCCGGTGTGACCTACAACATCAACGGCGATACGGCGGCGGGGGCCATCGCGGGGGCCATGCGCGCCTCCCGTCTGCTGCTGCTGACCGATGTGTCGGGGGTCAAGGACGGCGAGGGGCAGGTGCTGGAAGAAATGACGCTCGACCAGGCGACGGACCTGATCGAGCGCGGGGTCGTTCAGGGCGGGATGCTGCCGAAGGTCGGCACCGCCATGGACGCTCTACAGCAGGGCGTGGACGGGGTGGTCATCCTCGACGGACGCGCGCCCCATGCCGTGCTGCTGGAACTGTTCACCGAGCATGGTGCGGGAACGCTGATCCGTAGATGACCGCTGGCTGGGCATAGGCCATGTTATAGCCGCCATAGACCGGCGCATGGACGGGAGTGTAGCCGTAGTTCTCGTAGACCGGAGCCATCGCGCCGTACTGTATGCCCGTATCGATATAGGTCGGCGTGGCAGGCTGGTAGGCGGGTGCCGCAGGCTGGTAGTAGGCGGGCGCCGGAACGGCCTGGATCGGAGCGGCGTAGCCGTAGGCATTGCCGACGTCGATATAGGTGGGCTGCGCCGGTTCGGCATAGGCGACGGTCTGGTAGGCCGGCTCGGCCAGCGAGACATTCTGGTAGGTGTGCTGCGGCTGGACCTGCTGCGGCGCAACGGAGGCGTAGGACATGGCCGCCGTGTTCGAGCCACCACAGGCACGGGGATTGCGGGTGCAGAGGGACTTCACATTGTCGATCCAGCGGCGATGGGCGGCGATGGGCGTGAAGTACATCTCGTAATTGCCGAGCATACATTCCTCGCCCGAATGGTTCTCGGTGCCCGGCTGGATACCGGAGAGAACGCCCGCAAGACGGCGACCATAGCGGCCATCGGACAGGATCGGACCACCGCTCTCGCCCCGACAGAGGCCCCCGACGGGGCCGGAAGCGTTGGTGACGGTAATGTAATTGCGCAGATCGACATTATGCACCTGTAGATAGGTCTGGTTCAGGAAGCGGTCGCCTGCGCGCATTCCGGTGACGGGCCACCCATGGCCGAGGCCGAGGCCACCGGAACTGAGGGAGGGCTGTCCTTCGAAATCGAGTTCCGTCGGGGTGATGCGCGCCGGAAGCGCATTCTCGACATGCAGCAAGGCGATATCGTTCTCCAGCGTCTCGTACCGGAAGCCCGCGTGGCAGACGGCGCTGCGGGATGTACGCTTGATGGCGTCGCGTCCATCGAGGTTGTCGTCACCGGCGATGATCTCGACACGGTCCCATGAACGGTCGGCGGCAACGCAGTGACCGGCGGTCACGATCCAGTTCTTGTCGATGACGGTGCCACCGCAATGGTCGATCTCGACCCGGTCGCCCATGTCGTAGATGATGCGCAGCTTGACGGTCGAGGCCGCATCGCGCGGTGCCGAATAGGCCGACGCACCGCTGTAATATTCAGGCGACCAGTTCTTCCGCTTGTTCGGACTCGTATAGCCTGTACCCTGACCCGAGCACGAGAATGCGTCGATGGCGGAAAGGCCGGCTGCGTTGACCGGCGATGCAAGGCCGATGAACGCTGTTGCGAGGGCGAGAAGCTTCGGTCTGAACGCCATGGGTAGATTCCAATCTGCAGTGGCGATCATGGTGGCCGCCTTCCAGATCAGGATGCTCTTGCAAGTCTTAACAACTGCCTCGTACGAGGTATTTTTCTTGGCCGTTCACTCTCCTTGAAATTGCATTAATCGCGTATTGGCTTGAACGCGAAACGAAAAGGGGCGCTGACCTGCGCCAGCGCCCCGTCGTCGGTTTACGTTTTCGCGTGTTTATTCAGCGGCATCCGAGACCGAATCGGCTTCGGCAGGGGCTTCGAGCGCGCCGACCGGCTTGCTCTCTTCCATCGCCTCGGCAGCCGCCCGGCGGGCGGCGATGATCTCACGGTCGCGCTCGGCGGCGATGCGCTTCATCTTCGCGGCCATGCCGCCGGTACCGGCGGGGATCAGGCGACCGACGATCACGTTCTCCTTGAGACCGATCAACTTGTCGCGCTTGCCCTGTACCGAGGCTTCGGTCAGCACCCGCGTCGTTTCCTGGAAGGAAGCGGCGGAGATGAAGGACCGGGTCTGGAGCGATGCCTTGGTGATCCCGAGCAGGATCGAATTGCCGACGGCAGGACGACGCTTCTCGGATTCAGCCTTGCGATTGATCTCGTCGAACTCGCCCCGGTCGACCGTTTCGCCCTTGAGCAAGGTCGTGTCGCCGGAAGATTCGATCTCGATCTTCTGCAGCATCTGACGGACGATGACCTCGATGTGCTTGTCCGCGATCTTCACGCCCTGAAGGCGATAGACGTCCTGCACCTCGTCGATCAGATAACCCGCAAGCGCCTCGATGCCCATGACGTGGAGGATGTCATGCGGCGCGGGCTTGCCGTCGATCAGGTATTCACCCTTCTGGATGAAGTCGCCTTCGGCCACCTCGATATGCTTGCCCTTGGCGATGAGGTATTCGACGGGATCGCCCTCGCCCTCCGCCGGTTCGATGGAGATGCGGCGCTTGTTCTTGTAGTCGCGGCCGAAGCGGACATAGCCGTCGATCTCGGCGATGATGGCATGGTCCTTCGGACGACGCGCCTCGAACAGCTCGGCCACACGCGGCAGACCACCGGTGATGTCCTTGGTCTTGGCACCCTCGCGCGGGATACGCGCGAGGATATCGCCCTCGGCCACCTCGGCTCCGTCTTCCACCGACAGGATCGCCCCGACCGCCAGCGCGTAGAGCGCCGGATTGCCGTTATCGAGTACGATCGTCTCGCCGTCCTCCCCGAGTACGGTGACGGCAGGCTTGAGATCCATGCCCTTGGGCGCGGCCCGCCAGTCGGTGACGATGCGCTGGGCGATGCCGGTCGCCTCGTCGGTGTCTTCCTTGACCGAGAAGCCGGGGACGAGGTCGATGAACTTCGCCTTGCCCGCCTTCTCCGACAGGATCGGCACGGTATAGGGATCCCATTCCGCCAGCTTGTCGCCACGCGCGATGGTGTCGCCTGCCGTGACCCGCAGCTTCGAGCCATAGGTCAGCTTGTGCGTCGCGCGCTCCACGCCGTTCTGGTCCATGATGGCGAGCTGCATGTTGCGGCCCATCACGATGGTATCGCCGACGGAGTTGACGAGAACGTTCTCGTTGCGGATTTCCAGCGTGCCTTCCTGCGTCGACTCGACGAAGGATTTCTCGTCCACGGTCGCCGTTCCGCCGATATGGAAGGTGCGCATCGTAAGCTGGGTACCCGGTTCGCCGATGGACTGGGCCGCGATGATACCGACGGCCTCGCCCTGATTGACGAACTCGCCGCGTGCCAGATCGCGGCCATAGCACATGGCGCAGATGCCGCTTTCGGCCTCGCAGGTCAGCGGAGAACGGATCTTCACCGTCTGCACGTCCGCTTTCTCGATGATGGTGTCCTCGCCCTCGACGACGACGTGGTTGCGTTTGAACAGGACCTCGCCGGTGGCGGGGTCGAGCACGTCCTCGCCAAGGGTCCGACCCAGCAGACGCTCGGCCATGGAGGCAACGACTTCACCGCCATCGATGGCGGCAGAGCAACTGATGACCATGTCGGTACCGCAGTCATGCTCCTCGATGATGCAATCCTGGGCCACGTCCACCAGACGACGGGTCAGGTAGCCCGAGTTGGCGGTCTTGAGCGCCGTATCCGCGAGACCCTTGCGGGCACCGTGGGTGGAGTTGAAGTACTCCAGCACGGTCAGGCCTTCCTTGAAGTTCGAGATGATCGGCGTCTCGATGATCTCGCCCGAGGGCTTGGCCATCAGGCCGCGCATCCCGCCGAGCTGCTTCATCTGCGTGACCGAGCCACGCGCGCCGGAATGGGCCATCATGTAGACGGAGTTCGGTTCCAGCGTGCGCCCGTTCTCGTCCGTGTGATCGGCGGAGATGGTGCTCATCATCGCGTCGGTCACACGGTCGTTGCACTTGGCCCAGGCATCGACGACCTTGTTGTACTTCTCGCCCTGGGTGATCAGACCGTCATGGTACTGCTTCTCGAAGGCCCGCACGTAGTCGCGGGTCTGTTCGACCTCTTCCCACTTGCTCTCGGGAATTTCCATGTCGTCCTTGCCGAACGAGATGCCCGCCTTGCACGCTTCGGTGAAGCCGAGTTTCATCAACTGGTCGCAGAAGATGACCGTCGATTTCTGGCCACACAGACGGTAGACGGTGTCGATCAGATCGCCTACTTCGCGCTTGCGAAGCAGCTTGTTGACGATCTGGAAGTCCATCTGGTCATCATCGGGAAGCAGGGCACCGAGCATCATGCGGCCCGGTGTCGTCACGACCCGCTTGAAGACGCGCTCGCCGGTCTCTTCGTCGAAGGTCGGAACGCGCGCTTCGATCTTCGAGTGCAGAGTCACCGAACCATTCGAGAGCGCGTATTCGATCTCTTCCATATCGGAATAGATGCCGCTGAGCGGACGGCCTTTGTCGTCGTACCGGACCTCGCCGATCTGCTTCTCGCGCATCAGCGACATGTAGTAGAGGCCCAGCACGATATCCTGCGAGGGCACGATGATCGGCTTGCCGTTCGCGGGGCTGAGGATGTTGTTGGTCGACATCATCAGCACGCGCGCTTCGAGCTGTGCTTCGAGCGAGAGGGGCACGTGCACGGCCATCTGGTCGCCGTCGAAATCGGCGTTGAAGGCGGCGCAGACCAGCGGGTGAAGCTGGATCGCCTTGCCCTCGATCAGCACCGGCTCGAACGCCTGGATGCCGAGGCGGTGCAGCGTGGGCGCGCGGTTGAGCATGACCGGGTGTTCGCGGATCACCTCGTCCAGAATGTCCCAGACTTCGGGACGCTCCTTCTCGACCAGCTTCTTCGCCTGCTTGACGGTCGAGGACAAGCCCTGCGCGTCCAGTTTCGAATAGATGAACGGCTTGAACAGTTCGAGCGCCATCTTCTTGGGCAAACCGCACTGGTGCAGCTTGAGTTCCGGCCCGGTCACGATGACCGAGCGGCCCGAGAAGTCGACGCGCTTTCCGAGAAGGTTCTGACGGAAGCGGCCCTGCTTGCCCTTGAGCATGTCGGCCAGCGATTTCAGCGGGCGCTTGTTGGCACCCGTGATCGTGCGACCCCGGCGACCGTTGTCGAAGAGGGCATCGACGGCTTCCTGGAGCATCCGCTTCTCGTTGCGGATGATGATGTCGGGCGCGCGCAATTCGATCAGCCGCTTGAGGCGGTTGTTCCGGTTGATGACGCGGCGGTAGAGATCGTTGAGGTCCGACGTCGCGAAGCGGCCCCCGTCCAGCGGCACGAGCGGGCGCAGTTCGGGCGGGATGACCGGTACGACGGTCAGGATCATCCATTCGGGGCGGTTGCCCGACTCGATGAAGCTTTCCACGACCTTGAGGCGCTTGATGATCTTCTTGGGTTTCAGCTCGCCGGTGGCTTCGGCAAGGTCTTCGCGCAGCGTAACCGCTTCCTGCTCCAGATCGATGCTGGCCAGCATGTCGCGCACGGCTTCCGCGCCGATGCCCGCCTCGAACGACTCGGCTCCCCACTGGTCCTGCGCGTCGAGGTATTCTTCCTCGTTCATCAGTTGCCCGGCGGTCAGTTCGGTCATGCCGGGGTTCGTGACGACGTAGTTCTCGAAATAGAGAACCCGCTCCAGATCACGCAGCGTCATGTCGAGCATCAGGCCGATGCGCGATGGCAGGGATTTGAGGAACCAGATATGCGCGACCGGGGACGCGAGGTCGATATGGCCCATGCGCTCGCGGCGCACCTTCGACAGCGTGACTTCCACGCCGCATTTCTCGCAGGTGATCCCCTTGTATTTCATGCGCTTGTACTTGCCGCACAGGCACTCGTAATCCTTCACCGGGCCAAAGATGCGCGCGCAGAACAGGCCGTCGCGCTCGGGCTTGAACGTGCGGTAGTTGATCGTCTCGGGCTTCTTGATCTCGCCGAACGACCAGCTCAGGATTTTCTCCGGGCTGGCGAGCGAGATGCGGATTTCATCGAAGCTGTCAGCCGGTGCGGACGGGCTGAAGATATTGGTGACTTCCTGGTTCATGCCAAGTCTCCGTCAGTTTCCGATGCGTCCATCGGGCGGCCCGTGGGCCAAAAGAAAAATCGTCTCGTCATTCAGCAGCGTGCATCGCCGCTTCGATCTCGGCGCGGCGGGCGCGGCCCTTGACCGTATTGTCCATCTTCCCGGCGAGAAGGCCCTCGATGGAGATGTCCTCGTCCAGCTCTTCCCATGTAAGGCCAGTTCCGCGTCCGAAGATGCGGACCTTGCACCGCTGATCGTGCGTGGCGTCGTAGAGGCGTGGGTACCAGTAAAGAGGAATACCGAGACGCCGCCCGTCGTCGAGATCGACAAACATGAAGTCGCTGTCAAAGCTGACCCGCGTTGCGGAAAAAGTCATTCCATGCCTCCTCAATCTCGTCTGCGCGTTCAGTGATCGTGACCTCGATCCTTTTCAGATCACGCGGTTTGAAGCCGATGTTCTTTTCAAGAACCACGGCCGGGCGCAGCCAGAACTTCGCCGTATCGTCGTCCTTCTCCGCATGAATATGCACGGGTTCAAGCGGCTTCCCCTCATGAGCGTAAAAGAAGAATCGCACCCCGCGCTCGCGGAAAAGGACTGGCACCGTATTGCTATTCCTCGTCCTCCGCATCCAGCAGTTCGACGTTCAGGCCGAGCGACCGGATTTCCTTCACCAACACGTTGAAGGATTCCGGGATGCCGGCCTCGAAATTGTCCTCGCCCTTGACGATGCTCTCGTAGACCTTGGTGCGGCCCGCCACGTCGTCCGACTTGACCGTGAGCATCTCCTGGAGCGTGTAGGCGGCCCCGTAGGCTTCGAGCGCCCAGACCTCCATCTCCCCGAAACGCTGTCCACCGAACTGGGCCTTGCCGCCCAGAGGCTGCTGCGTGACCAGCGAGTACGGACCCGTGGACCGCGCGTGGATCTTGTCGTCGACGAGGTGGTGCAGTTTCAGCAGGTACTTGTAGCCCACCGTCACCTTGCGGGTGAAGGCTTCGCCGGTCCGCCCGTCATAGAGCGTGACCTGACCGCTTTCGTCGAGACCCGCTTTCTTGAGGTTCTCGACGATATCCGCTTCCTTGGCCCCGTCGAAGACCGGCGTGCCGAAGGGCACCCCGCCCGTGACGTTATCGGCGGCCTCGATGAACTCGTCATCCGTCATCGGCGTGAAGGCGTCGTCGTAGACGTCCGCGCCATAGGCGTCCTTCATGGCCCCTTTTACCGGGGTCATGTCGCCATCATGGCGATAGGCTTCCAGCGCATCCTGGATCGTGCGGCCCAGATTGGCCGAGGCCCAGGACAAGTGCGTCTCCAGAATCTGACCCACGTTCATGCGCGAGGGCACGCCGAGCGGGTTCAACACGAAATCGACCGGGGTACCGTTGTCGAGGAAGGGCATGTCCTCCTGCGGCACGACTTTCGAGATCACACCCTTGTTGCCGTGGCGACCGGCCATCTTGTCGCCGGGCTGGAGCTTGCGCTTCACGGCGACGAAGATCTTCACGGTCTTCATCACGCCCGGAGGCAGGTCGTCGCCCCGGCGCACCTTTTCCACCTTGTCGTCGAAGCGGCGGTCGAGGGTCTTCTTCTGGTTGTCGTACTGCTCCTTCAGCGCCTCCATCTCGCGCATGATCGCCTCGTCCTCGACGACGATCTTCCAGCGGTCGGCGCGCAGGATCTGGCCCATGGATTCGGCGTCCACGGTCGAGCCGGAGCGCAGTTCCTTAGGCCCCTTCGAGACCGTATGGCCTTCGAGGAGACCGAGAAGACGCTGGTCGATATTGCGGTCGAGGATCGCGCGCTCGTCGTCGCGGTCGCGCATCAGGCGCTCGATCTCGTCGCGCTCGATCTGCTGGGCGCGCTCGTCCTTCTCGACGCCGTAGCGGTTGAAGACGCGCACTTCGACGACGGTGCCGAAATCACCGGGCGGCATCCGCATGGACGTGTCGCGCACGTCCGATGCCTTCTCGCCGAAGATGGCGCGGAGGAGTTTTTCCTCCGGCGTCATGGGCGACTCGCCCTTCGGCGTGATCTTGCCGCAGAGGATGTCGCCGGGGCCGACCTCGGCACCGATATAGACGATGCCCGCCTCGTCGAGATTGCGCAGGGCTTCCTCGCCGACATTGGGGATGTCGCGGGTGATCTCTTCCGGGCCGAGTTTCGTATCGCGGGCGGAAACCTCGTATTCCTCGATATGGATCGAGGTGAAGACGTCATCCTTGGCGATGCGCTCGGAGATGAGGATCGAATCCTCGAAGTTGTAGCCGTTCCACGGCATGAACGCGACGAGCACGTTCTTGCCGAGCGCCAACTCGCCCAGATCGGTGGAGGGGCCGTCCGCGATCACGTCGCCAAGCTGCACCCGGTCGCCCACCTTGATGAGCGGGCGCTGGTTGATGCAGGTGTTCTGGTTCGACCGCTGGAACTTGCGCAGGCGGTAGATATCCACACCCGGATCGCCGGGAGCGAGTTCATCGGTGACACGTACCACGATGCGCATGGCATCGACCTGATCGACGATACCACCACGACGCGCCACGATGGAGGCACCGGAATCGCGCGCGACGCGCTCTTCCATGCCCGTGCCGATCAGCGGAGCCTCGGCTTTCACCAATGGCACGGCCTGACGCTGCATGTTCGAGCCCATGAGCGCACGGTTGGCGTCGTCGTTCTCCAGGAACGGGATCAGCGAGGCAGCGACGGATACGAGCTGTTTCGGCGACACGTCGATGAGGTCCACGTTCTCGCGCGGGTTCATCATGAAGTCGCCGGATTTGCGGGTCGAGACCACTTCATCCTCGAAGCCGCCATCGCTGGTCAGGCGCGCATTGGCCTGTGCGACGGTGTGCTTCATCTCCTCCATGGCGGAGAGATAGACGACGTCATCGGTCAGTTTGCCTTCGATCACCTTGCGGTACGGGCTTTCGATGAAGCCGTACTTGTTCACGCGGGCGAAGGTGGCGAGGCTGTTGATGAGGCCGATATTCGGCCCCTCCGGCGTCTCGATCGGGCAGATGCGGCCATAGTGGGTCGGGTGCACGTCGCGCACTTCGAAACCTGCGCGCTCGCGGGTCAGGCCGCCGGGGCCGAGCGCCGAGAGGCGGCGCTTATGGGTGACTTCGGACAGCGGGTTCGTCTGGTCCATGAACTGCGAGAGCTGGGACGAGCCGAAGAATTCGCGCACGGCAGCAGCCGCCGGTTTGGCGTTGATGAGATCCTGCGGCATGACCGTGTCGATATCGACCGAGGACATGCGCTCGCGGATCGCGCGCTCCGTGCGGAGCAGGCCGACGCGATACTGGTTTTCCATCAGCTCGCCGACGGAACGCACCCGGCGGTTGCCGAGGTTGTCGATATCGTCGATATCGCCGCGCCCGTCGCGCAGGTTCACGAGGGTTTTCACCACCGCCAGGATGTCTTCCTTGCGCAGCGTGCGCAGGGTGTCGGGCGCATCGAGATCGAGGCGCATGTTCATCTTCACACGGCCCACGGCGCTGAGATCGTAGCGTTCGGAATCGAAGAACAGCGACTCGAACAGGGTCTCGGCGGCCTCCAAGGTCGGTGGCTCGCCGGGGCGCATGACACGGTAGATATCGAGCAGCGCGGTTTCGCGGCTGATGTTCTTGTCCACGGCCATCGTGTTGCGGATATACGCGCCGACTTCGACGTGATCGATATCGAGGATCGGGAAGGTCGTATGGCCGAGGTCGAGCAGCGTCTTGAGGACACCGCCGTCCAGTTCGCCGGTCTTGGCATCGTATTCGGCGGTGATCTCGCCACCCGCCTCGCAGTAGATGAGGCCGGTTTCCTCGTTGATGATATCCTTGGCCATGAACTTGCCGATGATCGAGTCATGCGGCATGAGCACACGCTCGACCCCGGCCTCGGCCAGTTTCTTCAGCTTGCGCGGCGTGATCTTGACATTGGCCTCGGCGATGACCTCGCCGGATTTGGCATCGACCAGATCGAAGGACTGCTTCGAGCCTTTCAGGCGTTCCGGGTTGAAGGGAACGGACCAGCCGTCCTTAGCCTTTTCGTAATGGACGGTGTCGTAGAACGCATCCATGATGCCTTCCTGATCGAGACCGAGCGAATAGAGCAGCGTGGTCGCGGGCAGCTTGCGGCGGCGGTCGATGCGGACGAAGACGATGTCTTTCGGGTCAAATTCGAGATCGAGCCACGAGCCGCGATAGGGGATGACGCGCGCGGCGAAGAGCAGCTTGCCGGAGGCATGGGTCTTGCCCTTGTCATGGTCGAAGAACACACCGGGAGAGCGGTGCATCTGGGAGACGATCACGCGCTCCGTACCGTTGATGACGAAGGTGCCGTTATGGGTCATGAGCGGCATGTCGCCCATGTAGACATCCTGTTCCTTGATGTCCTTGACCGACTTCGCGCCGGTTTCCTCGTCCACATCGAACACGATCAGGCGCAGTTTCACCTTCAGCGGCGCGGCGTAGGTCATGTCGCGCGCCTGGCATTCCTCGACATCGAATTTCGGCGCTTCCAACTCGTAGCTGACGAAATCGAGGGTCGAGGTGTCGTTGAAGTCCTTGATCGGGAAGACCGACCGGAAGACGCCCTGGATACCGGTATCGTCGGCGGGTTCCGGCCCTTCGCCGCTGCTGAGGAAGAGATCGTAGGAACTGCGCTGCACTTCGATGAGGTTGGGCATGTCCGCGACTTCGCGGATCTTGCCGAACATCTTGCGGATCCGTTTGCGACCGATATACGTTTGCGCCATCGTTGCTCTCGCTTCCATTGCAGGACACCGCGCGCCACTCGCGGTTTGCCTGCCTGTCGTTCCCGCCAGCCGCCCGCCGGTGGGTCCGTGCGCCCGTTCGACCCCGTCAATACGGGAAGCGAACCGGCCATCATTCTCTCGCCGTCTAAAGGTCTTGCGAGGCCACCGGCCCCTCTGAAATTCGATTAACCATGTCGTTCGCCCACGGTACCCCCCACAGACGAGGACGGGCCGATGCCGATTTCAAGGTGAAACCGGCATCAGCCCAGTTTTCGACGCGCGGGCCACATGGCCCGCGCGTAACGATCGCGAAGATCAGGTCAGCTCGACTTCCGCACCGGCGGCTTCGAGTTTGCCTTTCAGCTCTTCGGCTTCGGCCTTGCTCACGTCGGTCTTCACCTCTTTGGGTGCACCCTCCACGAGATCCTTCGCCTCTTTCAGTCCGAGGCCGGTAATGGCGCGGACTTCCTTGATGACGTTGATCTTCTTGTCGCCAGCCGATTTGAGCATGACGGTGAATTCCGTCTTCTCTTCGGCGGCAGCGCCACCATCGGCAGGACCAGCCATCATCACGGCGCCGCCGGCGGCGGGCTCGATGCCATACTCGTCCTTGAGGATGGTTTTCAGTTCACCCGCTTCGAGCAGGGTGAGACCGACGATTTCTTCTGCGAGTTTCTTCAGATCAGCCATGTCGTTTCTTCCGTTCGGTTTTTCAAGTGGTCCGGCACATCATGCGCATCGCACGAGGTCCATTCGTTCACTGCAATCTCAGGCGGCTTCGCGCTCTTCGAGCGTCGAAAGGATACCCGCGATATTGCTCGCGGGTGCGCCGATCGCGGAGGCCAGGTTGGAAGCGGGCGCGCCGAGCATGGCGGCGATCGTTGCCAACGTTTCCTCGCGGGAGGGCATGGCGGCGAGGGCTTTGACACCCTTTTCGTCCATGACTTCTTCGCCCATTGCGCCGCCGAGGATAACGAGCTTGTCGTTCCCCTTGGCGAACTTTTCCGCGACCTTGGCCGGAGCCACGGGGTCTTCGGAATAGGCGATGACGGTAGGCCCGGTCAGGAACTTGGTGAGATCCTGACTTGGCTTGCCTTCCAGTGCGATCTTTGCGAGCCTGTTCTTGGCGACACGGACCGAAGCGCCAGCTTCACGCATCTGGGCGCGCAGGTCCGTCATCTCAGCGACCGAAAGTCCCTTGTAGTGACACACTACGATGGAACCAGAGTCCGAGAAGATGTTGCCGAGTTCCTCGACAACTTGTGCTTTCTGGGCTCTTTCCACGGTCTTCTCCAACAGTCGTGGCGGGTCGGGGAGGGTTCCCCTATCCACCGGCTCAAGGGTGCCGAAAACGGGTCGTCCCGCTGTCGGCGTCGTGTCCCATCCGGGTTCCCACGCCACGACCGCCCATGACGGACAATCGAAGCATCGTTCCCAGTCTATGGCGGGAGATTAAGGGTCACGGCACTGCCGCTCACCACCCACCGTCTCGGACGGGGATACGCGGATGCCCGAGGGCGATCCACGCATCGATACCGGCGAACCACCCCTTCGGAGCGGCCCGCCGGAATTCGTATCAGCTCATCATTTCCGACGTGTCGAGCGTCACGCTCGGCCCCATCGTCGAGGTCAGCGAGACCTTCTTCATGTAGGTGCCCTTCGCGCCGCTCGGCTTGGACTTCATCACGGCATCGACGAGCGCGCGGACGTTCTCGGCGATCTTCTCTTCCTCGAAGCTGGCCTTGCCGACGCCGACATGGACGACCCCGGCCTTTTCGGCGCGGAACTGGACCTGACCGCCCTTGGCGTCGTTGATGGCCTTGGCGACATCCATGGTCACGGTGCCGACCTTGGGGTTCGGCATCATGCCACGGGGGCCGAGCACCTTGCCGAGACGCCCCACGACGGGCATCATGTCCGGCGTCGCGATGCAGACGTCGAAATCGATGGTGCCGCCCTGGACGATTTCCATCAGGTCTTCCGCCCCGACGACATCCGCTCCGGCTTCCTTGGCTTCGTCGGCCTTCGCGCCACGGGCGAAGACGCCGACGCGGACGGTCTTGCCGGTGCCGTTGGGCAGGGTGACGACGCCGCGCACCATCTGGTCCGCATGGCGGGGATCGACGCCCAGATTCAGCGCGATCTCGATGGTCTCGTCGAACTTGGTCGCCCCGGCATTCGCCTTGACGACTTTGACGGCCTCCTCGACAGGCAGCGAGTTGCGGTCGCCGAGGGCCTTGGCCACTGCTTCGCGGGCAGCGATCGAACGTTTACCTTTTGCCATGGATCAGCTCTCCACCACTTTGAGGCCCATCGACTTGGCCGAGCCACCGATGATCTTCATGGCCTGGTCCAGATCGTTCGCATTGAGGTCGACCATCTTGGCTTCGGCGATCTCGCGAAGCTGGGCGTGCGTGACCTGACCGGCGCTTTCACGGCCCGGAGCCTTCGATCCGGACGTCAGCTTCGCGGCCTTCTTGAGAAAGTGGCTCGCGGGGGGCGTCTTGATCTCGAAGGTGAAGGACTTGTCCTGATAGTAGGTGATGATGCAGGGGCACGGTGCGCCCGGCTCCATTTCCTGCGTCTTGGCGTTGAACGCCTTGCAGAATTCCATGATATTGATTCCGCGCTGACCGAGCGCGGGGCCGATGGGCGGCGACGGGTTCGCCTTGCCCGCCGGTACCTGCAGCTTGAGCTGCCCGACGATCTTCTTGGCCATTCGATGGCTCCTTCCTGAACCGGCTTTACGGACGCGACCGAAAAGCCCTATGGTCTGTGGTCCGGGTCGGACAGCGCGCTGCCCTTGCCTTCCACAGTCGAGTCGCAAGTGTTGCAGTGCGAGATGGGGACGCCTAGTCCATGATTCACCTGGCGTCAAGGCTTCGTCGGGAAGTTTTTCATCAGCGCGTGAAATGGGTTAACGGGAACACGGTATTCCGTCCCTTACGTCGTCAGTGTGCGGCGCACGGCATCTTTCCATCCATCGTACAGCGCATCCGCCTGCCCGCGATCCATGCGTGATTCGAAGCGGCGTTCGGAGGTCCATTGCGCGGCGAACTCCTCCATGCCGGGATAGACGCCGACATCCATTCCGGCCAGCCATGCCGCCCCGCGCGCAGTGGTTTCGGGGATGGTCGGTCGGTCCACGGGCGCGCCGATGATGTCGGCGAGGAACTGCATGGTCCAGTCGCTCGCGGTCATGCCGCCATCGACGCGCAACACGGTGTCCCCCGCCGCCTGCGGCCAGTCTCCGCGCATGGCATCGAGCAGGTCGCGGGTCTGGTAGCCGACGGATTCGAGAGCGGCTTGGGCGAATTCCGCCGGACCGCTGCCCCGTGTCAGGCCATAGATCGCGCCGCGCGCCTCGGCATCCCAATAGGGCGCGCCGAGACCGGTGAAGGCGGGAACGAGATAGAGGCGCTGGGTGTCGTCGGCTCTCTCCGCCAGCGCGTGGGTCTCTTCCGCCGATCCGATAATGCCGAGGCCGTCGCGCAGCCATTGCACCACGGCCCCCGCGATGAAGATCGAGCCTTCGAGGGCGTAGGTCGGCTTGCCGTCCAACTGATAGGCGATGGTGGTGAGCAGGCGATTGGTGGAGGTGACGGCTTCGTCCCCCGTGTTCAGCAGCGCGAAACAGCCGGTGCCGTAGGTCGATTTCATCATCCCCGGCTCGAAACAGGCCTGCCCGACGGTGGCCGCCTGCTGGTCTCCGGCGACGCCCCGGATCGGGATGGATGCGCCGAATTCCTCGCAGGTGCCGAAATCGCCTGCCGAATCGCGCACCTCGGGCAGCATGACCATGGGGATTCCGATCAGGTCGCACAGCGCCTCGTCCCAGCACCCTTCGTGGATATCGTAGAGCATCGTGCGCGAGGCGTTGGTCGCGTCGGTCGCGAAGACCACGCCCCTGGTCAGATGCCAGATGAGAAACGTATCGACGGTGCCGAACAGCAGCTCGCCCTTCCCTGCCCGTTCCCGCGCGCCCTCCACATGGTCGAGTATCCATGCGGCCTTGGTGCCGGAGAAATAGGGGTCGAGCAGCAGGCCGGTCTTGGCCGTGACCAAGGGCTCATGCCCCTCCGCCTTCAGCCGAGCGCAGGTTTCCGCCGTGCGCCGGTCCTGCCAGACGATGGCGCGGTGGATCGCCTTGCCGGTCGCTTTATCCCACACCACGGTCGTCTCGCGCTGGTTCGTGATGCCGATGGCGGCAATGTCGGCAGCGTCGATCCCCGCCTTTTCGATGGCCATGGCACAGGTGGTCAGGGTGGTATGGATCAGGTCTTCGGGGTCATGCTCGACCCAGCCCGATTGCGGGAAATGCTGCGGGAACTCGGCCTGCCCGACGGCGACGACCGCCATATCCGCATCGAAGATCATGGCGCGGGTCGAGGTGGTTCCCTGATCGATGGCGAGGATGTATGTCATGGCGGGTTCTCCGGGCGGGTCCGATTGGCAGGCTCGCAAATATCCGCCCGGCGGGGAAGCAGGAACTTCGGACACCATGCCTCTGATCGCCCATCCTTTCATCTATTCGCCGCCCGCCGAGCCGTGGCTGTCGCCGGTTCACGTGGATGACGACCTGATCCTGCTCGACAAGCCGTCGGGATTGCTGACGGTGCCGGGGAAGACGCCGGATCTGGCCGATTGTCTGGAGGCACGGGCGCAGGCGGAGTGGCCGGAAGCGCGGATCGTGCATCGGCTGGACATGGATACGTCCGGCATCATCGTGCTGGCCCGCAACCACGCGGCCCAGCGCCATCTCGGCCTGCAATTCGAGAAACGGTATATGCGCAAACGCTATATCGCGCGGGTGGCCGGGGTCATGGCGCAGAAATCCGGCACCATCGACCTGCCCCTGCGCTGCGACTGGCCCAACCGCCCGCTCCAGATGGTGTGCCACGAGCAAGGCAAACCCGCGCAGACGGAGTGGGAGGTCATCGAACGCGAGCCAGACGCAACCCGCGTGGCCCTGATGCCCAGGACAGGCCGCTCGCACCAACTCCGCGTCCACATGCTCGCCCTCGGCCACCCCATCCTCGGCGACCCCTTCTACGGCGACCGCACCACCGCCCCCCGCCTTCACCTCCATGCCGAGATGCTGTCGATGCGCCATCCTACAGGCGGGGAATGGTGCGAGTTCAGGGCGGCTTGTCCGTTTTGACGGCGGCAAGCATTCGAGCTGGCTTTCCCATCATTCACAGGCGCGGAAATTCATTCCATGCCGCGAGACGCACGGAATATTCAAATTAGAACCTTGACCGCAGAGCAGACGAAGCGGCGGATTCCTTGCGTTCTGCCTTAATTGCGAGAAAATCATCGAGGTTTTGCCGCGCGTTCGCCAAACTCGGATGCCCCGGCATCAACGCCCGCTCTAGAGTCGCAACTGCCTTCCGCAAGAGAGATTCTGCCTCTTCGTAACGGGACTGTTTGTATAAATTAAAAGCGACATTGTTATAGGCGATTGCGGTCGATGGATGCTCTTCTCCAAGGGTGCAGGCGCGGATTTCAAGGCTCTTCCGGAAAAGCGGTTCCGCATCCTCGTGGCGATCCTGTGAAGCGAGGCTCGCGGCGACGTTATTATAGCTGACGGCAGTTGTGGGATGCTGCTCGCCCAGTGTCCGGATGCAGATGTCGAGGCTCTTCCGGTGAAGGGGTTCTGCATCCTTGTACAAACCTTGTGCATGGAGGCTAGAAGCGACATTGCTATAGCTTTGGGCAGTATCGGGATGTTCTTCGCCAAAAACTTTGATACGGATAGCGAGACTCTTTCGATGGAGAGGTTCGGCAGCCTCGTAGCGGCCCTGTGTGGCGAGATTTCCACCGACATTGTTGTAACTTTGGGCGGTGATGGGATGCTCTTCGCCAAGAGCTTCGATACGAATGCCTAGACCTTTGCGATAGAAGGGTTCGGCATCTTCGTAGCGTCCCTGTGCGTGGAGATTTGATGCAGTGCCGTTGTAGCTGCTGGCGGTCGAGAGGTGCACTTCGCCGAGAGTTTGAACGTGGATATCAAGGGCTGTCCGATAGAGGGCTTCTGACTCCTTGTACCGCCCCTGATCGTCGAGATTACCAGCGATATTTTCGTAACTAATGGCAGTGTCAGGATGCTCTTCACCGAGGGTTCGGATGCGACTTTCGAGGCTCTTCCGGTAGTAAGGTTCAGCGTCCGTGTAGCGGCCCTGTGCGTCTAGGCAAACTGCCAATGAATTGAGTGTATCGACGGTTTGCAGGTGATCCTCGCCCAAGATTCGCTCCCGAACAGCCGATGCGGCGCGAAGGCGGGTCTCGGCTTCCTCGTAGAGGCCTTTCTCGCGCAGATTCGCGCCGAGATAGTGCATTGCCTCGGCGGTTCGGACATCATCGGGACCGTAATGGGTCTCCCGAAAAGCCAGCGCCTGCCGCAGCAAGTCGATGGCATCATTATACCTGCCCTCCTGCCTCGCGGCAGAGGCCTGCCGAATCAGCGTATTGAAATGGTCGCGGTCTTCGAAGGCGTCGCCGGTCTCGCGCCTTTCCGCTTCCTCCAGTTCCGGCGCGATTTCCTCCAGCAACCGGGCTGCTGCGCCTTCCTCTCCCGCCGCCCCCACCGCGCCCCATGCTGCGAACCGTGCCTTGCGGAGCGACAGGGAATCGCCGGACGCACGGTCGTGGATCGCCTGCGCCGTGAAGGCGGTTTCCACGGATTGGCGCAAAGGGGTCAGGAACTCTTCGGCCCGGTCCGCGCGGGCGGCGCTATCATTCCCTGCTTGCCTCAGCTTTGTTCGGAATGCTTCCGGGTTCACTGCCTTCTTGCCGAACTCCTCGATCTCTTTCTCCACTTTGCGAATCTCGGCCAGAACCTCTTCCCCCGTCCGTGCCTCCTCCGCCTTCACCTGATTCAATCGCTGCCACAGCCATACGAGCGCGGGCGCCACGACCGTGACGATCCCGGCCAGAATGCCTGCGATCACGGTTGCGATGTCGAACGCCTGCCCGAGTCCTTCCATGGTCGATCCTCCTCAGTCAGCGCCTTCCAGCGACCGTTCGATCTCCACCAACATTTGCGTGGGTTCGCCATAGGCCCTGTGCGCGCCCGCAGCACCCCATGCCGCGACCCGCGCCTTATGCAACGAGGCGGCATCGCCCGCCTCCCGGTCGCGCTGCGCCAAAGCCGTGAAGGCCATCACAAGCGGCGCGCGCAGGGGGCGCAGGTAGTCCTCGGCGACATCCGCCCGATCGGCATCGTCCTTCGCTGCCGCCATGTCCTGCGCGAAAACCTCGGGGTTTGGTATGGTGGCACGTAGCGTATCGCGCTCCTGTTTCAGTTGCCACAGGCCATTTTTGTAACCCTGCAACCCCACTTCGAAATTGGCATAGGCCTTTTCGACACGCGACCGCGTCCACATCACCGCCACCGGCGCAAGCACCGCCACGGACCCGGCAAAGCCGAGTACCGCGTTGGTATCGCTCATCACGCTCATCCAGCCGTCTGCCATGGTGGCGTCCTCCCTCTCCCACCAGAGCGCGAAGTGCGGTCACGGTCAACCGCCCCCCCGAACGAAAAAGGCTCCCGGCGGATACCGGGAGCCTTGAACATCGCGCGTCGGAGCGGTGCCTACTGCTGCATCACCGCGACGGAGACGAGGACTTCCAGTTCGCCCGTATCCTCGAATTCGAGCGTGAGGGCCACGGTGTCGCCGCCCTCGATCTCTTCGGTCAGTTCGGTCAGGACCAGATGATAGCCGTCCTGATCGAGCGTGGTCGCCTCGCCCTTGGGCGTGTCGAGCGTTTCGACGGCCTTGGCGTTGAGCATCGGGCCTTTCTCGAATTTCGCGATCCCGGCCTTGTCGGCCATCTTCGAGCTGATGCTCTTGATCGTGTCGGACTCGTCGCCGCCATTGTGGATGGTCATGAAGACGATGATCTCGTCATCCTTCATCGAGACGGCCCAGGGAGCCTCGATGACGATACCGTCCTTCATGGCCGCGACGGCCTCCTCGTTGAAGGCCTCGTCGGCGAGGGAGGGCGATGCCACGAAGGTGGCCGCTGCAAGGGTCGTGAGAAGTCTTTTCAATTCTTCCTCCTGAGTATCGACGGAAGTGATATGGCAAGCCTATATCGGACTTGTATGATCGTTCGCAAGAACCGCGCCGTCCATTATGAAACACGATCCGGTCGAGTGTCAGTATGCCCCGCGAATTGGGCATTTTGATGCGCGTTTCGGCCAACTCGGCCTTGTTTCATGGACGGACGCTGAACAGAGGTGATTCCATGGCACGACCGCCGATCCTGTCTCTCAAGGACATTTCGCTGACCTTCGGCGGCGATCCCCTGTTCTCGGGGGTAGACCTTGCCGCCGGGGACGGGGAACGGCTCTGCCTCGTCGGACGCAACGGGTCGGGCAAGTCCACCCTGCTCAAGCTGGCGGCGGGGCAGGTCGGGTACGATGCGGGGGATCGCTTCGTGCAGCCGGGGAAGCATATCGCCTATCTGCCGCAAGACCCGGATCTGTCCGGATATGCGACACTGCTCGATTATGCCGCCGCCGATGTGCCGGACGAGGAATACAAGGCCGAGATGGCACTGGAGGGACTGCGCCTCGACGGGTCGCTCGATCCGGCCACGGCGTCGGGAGGCGAGAAGCGGCGCGCGGCGCTCGCACGGCTGCTGGCCGCCGAACCGGACCTGATGCTGCTGGACGAGCCGACCAACCATCTCGACATCACGGCCATCGAATGGCTGGAGGAAACGCTGAAGGCCACGCGCACGGGCTTCATCCTCATCAGCCACGACCGCGCATTGATGGCCAAGGTGACGACGGCGACCCTGTGGCTCGACCGGGGGGTCGTGCGGCGCAGTGACAAGGGGTTCGCGGGGTTCGAGGACTGGCGCGACAAGATCTTCGAGGAAGAGGATGCCGCCCTGCACAAGCTCGACCAGAAGATCAAGCGCGAGCAGCACTGGATCGTCCACGGCGTCTCGGGGCGGCGCAAGCGCAATGTGCGCCGGGTCGGCGAACTCGCCGCCCTGCGCGAACAGCGCAGCACGCATCTGCACCGGGCCGGTCCCGCCGCCATGGCGCTGGAAAGCGGGGGAGCCTCCGGCAAGATGGTGATCGAGGCCAAGGAGATCGCCAAGGGCTATGGCGGGCGCACGCTGATCGAAGGGTTCTCCACCAAGGTCATGCGCGGAGACCGGGTGGCCTTCGTCGGGCCGAACGGGGCGGGCAAGACGACGCTGCTCAAGATGCTGACCGGCGAGATCGAGCCGGATGACGGCACGATCCGGCGGGGGGCCAATATCGCGCTGGCCACGCTCGATCAGCGGCGCGATCTCGACGGCACGAAAACCCTGTGGGAGACGATGACCGAGGACGTGCTGCTCGGCGTCAAGGGATCGAACGACCAGATCCTCGTGCGGGGCAGGCCGCGCCACGTCATCGGCTATCTCAAGGATTTCCTGTTCGACGAGAAGCAGGCGCGCGGACCGGTCTCGGCGCTGTCGGGGGGCGAACGGGCGCGACTGATGCTGGCGCGGATCATGGCGCGGGAATCCAACCTGCTGGTGCTCGACGAACCGACCAACGATCTGGATATCGAAACGCTGGACCTGTTGCAGGATCTGCTGGCCGATTACGAGGGCACGCTGCTGCTGGTCAGCCACGACCGCGATTTCATCGACCGGATCGCGACCTCGACCATCGCGATGGAGGGGGATGGACAGGCCATCGAATATGCAGGCGGTTATTCGGATTATCGTGCGCAGCGGGGGACGGGGGATGCGCCGGTCTCGGCGTCCAGGCGCGCACCCGCCGCACCGCCGAGCACTGCCCCCAGGGCCGCGACCACGGCGAAGAAGATGTCGTTCAAGCAGACCCATCGTCTCGAGAAACTGCCCGAAGAGATGGAAGGGCTGGAGGCGGAAATCGGCAAGCTGGAAGCCATCCTCGCCGATGCCGATCTCTATGCCAAAGATCCCGCCCGGTTCGACAAGGCTACGCGCGCCCTGACGGAGCGGCAGGGTAGATTGCAGGCAGCGGAAGAAGAGTGGTTGGAGCTGGAAGAAATGCGGGATGCGTTATCCTGATGCATTCAAGTTCGTTTCCTTTACCGTCAATAATCGAAACAATATCGACTTGAAACGAAAAAATTACAGGATTGTGGCTACTCTGACTTAATCTGTCCTGTTCTTGCCGTAACTGACCCCTATCTCTGATCCTACGCACATAGTCCCTCTGTAGTGCGCTTGACGGTGGCTACGTTGTCGCTCCCCTCTGACGAGTGTGGCCACCGTCATTTTTCGCAGATCGACAGGCGATCATTCTATAGCATCGAGACGAGGCCGTGTCCGATCCCGCCGAGTGCGAGGACGAGCAGGGGCCAGAGCGTCAGGTGCATTCCCAACACGCGAAACCGGAAATCCTCGCGCGCGGTCACGAAGTGCCAGCCATGCACGAAGCGCCCGGCGACGAAAGGCAAGGCGGCGAGATGCAGGACGAATCCCGGTGCGCCCAGGGATTCGACGCCTGCGAGCAGGATCAGGAAGATCGGCATCCACTCGGCAGCATTGGAATGGGCGCGCGTCAGGCGTTGCAGGGCCTCGTCGCCGCCATCCGACAGACTGATCTTCGCGCCGCGCCTGCGCCCGATCACCTGGAAGGCCAGCCAGATGAGGATCAGGGCGCATAGCCCCGCGTAGAACGTCGTCACCGCGAGGGCCATGCTGTCTCCGATCAATGGTCGTGTTTCATCTTGCCGTGGTTCGTCCCGTCATGGTTCATCGCGCCGCTGGCCGATATGGATTTGACGGGGACGGTCACGTCGAGGGTCGATCCGTCCTCGAATTCGAGAGTCATGTCCACGGTCTCTCCCTTGCGCAGGGGTTCGTCGAGCCCCATCAGCATGACATGCAGGCCGCCCGGCGCGAAGGTGACGGTCTCGTGCATTCCGAGGGGAACGCCGCCCTCGACCTGCCGCATCCGCATGACGCCGGCGGCATCGACGGTATGATCGTGGATCTGCACCATCTTCGCCGCATCGCTGCGCGCGCCGGTGAGGCGGGTGGCGGGGCCATGGTTCATGATCGTCATATACGCGCCGCCGACCTTTGCATTGGGCGGGGTTTCGCGGGCATAGGGGTCGGCGACCATGACACCGCCTTCCCCTGCGATCATCGGCAGGGCGGCGGCGAGGACGACGGTGGCGGCGATACCCGCCGCGAGGATGCGTTTGCGCATTGGACTTCTCCTGAAGGACTGAAGGGAAACGTGTTCAGACCGTCGGGAAAGGGGGCGCACGGGCATTGGGGAGGATCGATGCACCGCCGGGCCGAGGATGCGATGCAGTGTCGCCGGAAGCGATGGCGCAGGCCGTCGGCTCGAATACGGCGTGGGTATCGGGAGCCGAAAGACCGACGCAGCAGACCATGCAGGTCTCGCAGGATGCGACGTCGGGCGCGTCATCGGCCAGAACCAGCCGCGTCTCGTGACCGGAGCAAATCTCGACGAAGAGAGGGGACGCAGACGCGAAAGGCGCCAGCAGATTGACCGCCAGCGCCAGACAGAAGAACAGCGACAGGAAAGGCCTGTGCACGGACCGCGAGGTCGTACGTCTCATGGGATCAGGCGGTTGCCTGTGCCTTTTCGATATCGCGCTTTACCTTCAGCGCGTTCGGGGACAGCTCGTCATCCTTCGCCTTGGCGAGGAAAGCGTCGAGACCGCCGCGATGATCCACCGTGCGCAGGGCGCTGGCGGCGATCTTGAAGCGGAAGGAACGCCCGAGAGTCTCGCTGGACAGCGTCGCGATATTCAGATTGGGCAGGAAGCGGCGGCGCGTCTTGGTGTTCGAGTGGCTCACGTTGTTGCCGCTCATCACGCCTTTGCCGGTCAGTTCACAACGACGGGCCATTGCGGTACCTCGAAAAGAAACGATGGGAAGACGGGCTTGACCCGCTGAATTCAGAATGCGCCTTCTACGCAGCGCACCGGCACACGTCAAGCGATTCAGGCGCGGATTCGGGACGTTCCGGCTTGACCCGCCGCTTTCGATGAATACGGTGTCGCCGCCTGACCCGAGGCACCCCTATACCCCGTATGAGAGAAGGTATTCCCATGAAAGCCACGCGCGCCGTCCAGAAGATTCTCGCGAACTACGAATCCGACACTCCCGGCGTGAAGGCCAATCTCTGCCGCATCCTGATGAACGGCAAGCTGGGCGGTACCGGCAAGATGATCATCCTGCCCGTCGATCAGGGATTCGAGCATGGCCCTGCGCGCAGCTTCGCGCCCAATCCGGCGGCCTACGATCCGCATTACCATTTCCAGCTCGCCATCGATGCGGGGCTGAACGCCTATGCCGCCCCGCTCGGGATGATCGAGGCAGGTGCCGGGACGTTCGCGGGTCAGATTCCGACGATCCTCAAGGTGAACTCGGCCAATTCGCTGCTGCCGGACGAAGCGGGCAAGGATCAGGCGATCACGGCGAGCGTGGACGATGCGCTGCGCCTGGGCTGTTCGGCCATCGGCTTTACCGTCTATCCGGGGTCGGCCTGTTCGCTGAACATGTTCGAGGAAATCAGCCAGATGTCCGAGGAAGCGAAAGCCAAGGGCATCGCGACCGTGATCTGGTCTTACCCGCGCGGTGAGGCCATCACCAAGGCGGGCGAGTTGGCCATGGACGTCTCGGCCTATGCGGCGCAGATCGCGGCGCTGCTCGGCGCGCATATCATCAAGGTGAAGCTTTCGAGCGCCGATCTGATGCAGGACGAGGCCGCGAAAGTCTACAAGGCCGAAAAGATCAAGATCAAGACGCAGGCCGAGCGCGTGGCGCATGTGATGCAGTCATCCTTCAACGGACGGCGCATCGTGGTGTTCTCGGGCGGGGCCAAGAAAGGCGCGGATTCGGTCTATGACGATGCCCGCGCGATCCGCGACGGGGGCGGCAACGGCTCGATCATCGGCCGCAACACGTTCCAGCGCGAACGGGGCGAAGCCATCGAGATGCTCAACAAGCTGATCGATATCTACAAGGGCCGGAACTGATATCCGCCGCCTTCGATAGTCGAGGACATCGTTAGCGCCCTGCGGGCGCGCCCCACCCTGCGGGCACAGCCCTGGCCCTCCCCGCAAGCGGGGAGGGAACTTATCGTACTGACTTCCTTTCTTTCTCTCTATCGAGGCGTCAGCTTGAGCAGGCGACCGCCTGCCTTGTCTTCCAGCACGTAGATCGCGCCGTCGGAGCCTTGCTCGATCTCGCGGACGCGCTTGCCCCAGCTATAGCGTTCGGCTTCCTCGGCGACGGTTTCCATCGGGCCGTCTTTCTTGGGTGGTGCGCCCGTGTTGTCGGTTTCCTGCTCCATGAAGCGGACCCGGATCATCGCCTGCGACCCCAGTCCACCAATCAGGCCGTTGCCTGCCCAATCACCGAACATCGTGCCGTCATAGATGACGAAACCAGCCGGAGAGATAGCGGGCACCCAATAGGCCGCCGGGTTCTCGTAGGCCGGATTGGTGTCGTGGTCGGGGATCGGCTCGCCGCTGTAGTGATCCCCGTTCGAGACCGCCGGGTAGCCGTAGTTCTCTCCGCGCACGATACGGTTCAGCTCGTCGCCGTGCTTCGGCCCCATCTCATGCACCCAGAGCTGGCCGCGCGCATCGAAATCGATGCCGAGGGGATTGCGATGGCCGAGGGACCAGACCTGCGCGGCCACGCCGCCCTGATCCACGAAGGGATTGTCGGCGGGAACGTCGCCGTTCTCGGTGAGGCGGATGACCTTTCCGAGATTCATCGCCATGTTCTGCGCGGGCGTGAATTTCTGGCGCTCGCCCGAGGTGATGAACAGATGGCCGTCGGGCGCGAAGGCGAGGCGATGGCCGTAATGGCCGTTGCCCCGCACCTTCGGTACCTGATCCCAGATGCGGGTACGCTCTTCCAGCCGACCGCCATTGCCGTCGAGGACGAGGCGGGCGCGATCGACCACGGCACCGCTGAGGGAGCCGTCGCCCGCATCGCGCTCGACATAGGAGAGGTAGACCATGCCGGTCGAGGCGTAATCGGGGTGCAGGATCACGTCGCCGAGACCGCCCTGCCCCTGCGCGTCGATGGAGGGCAGGCCCGCGACCGTGCCGATCTTGCGCCCGTCCGCCCCGACGAGCCAGAGCGTTCCGGATTTTTCGGTGACGAGGCCGTGGCCATCGGGCAGCCATGTCATCGCCCAGGGACCATCGAAGGTCTCCAGCGTCTCGGCGCGGATCGTGCCGCCCTTGTCGCCGGTGATCGTGAAGCTGTCGGCGGTGGCGGCGGTCGCGGTGGTAGCAAGCAGGGTCGCGAGGGCGATATGTCTGAACATGAAGGTCTCCTTCTGCCGATAAACGATGGGGCGGCGAAGCGTTCCTTCGAATCACGATGTTTCTATGACTTGCGCTCGGCCGGGGACCGAATAGGCTGAATCCGAAAACCGAAGGAGCCTGTCCCATGAGCCAGCGCGACGAATTCCACAGTCTCGACGATCCGTCGGACGGCCTGTTCCGAGATCTTGCCCCCGGACTGACGACGCGCATCTTTCCCGGCGATCAGGCGATGCTGTCGGTCGTGGAGATCGCGCCGGATGCCGAAGGGAAGGTGCATCGTCACCCGGAGGAGCAATGGGGGGTGATGCTGGAAGGGTCGGGCATCCGGGTGCAGGGGGGCGAGGAAATTCCGGTGTCGAAGGGCGATTTCTGGCGCACGCCGGGGAACGTGCCGCATACGATGCGCGCGGGGCCGGACGGCGCACGCATCCTCGATATCTTCGCGCCGCCGCGCGCGGAATATCGCAAGGCGGGGTCGGGGTTCGGGGAGAGTTGAGACCCTTGTCATGCCCTCGAAAGAGGGCATCTCGTCGTGTCGGACAGGATTCCCGCTTGCGCGGGAATGACATTCATATCCAAGGCGTTACCGCCCCTTCCACACCGGATCGCGCTTTTCGGCGAAGGCCTTTGCACCCTCCAGATTATCCTCGGAGCCATAGAGGGTATCGACGCTGGGGAGCTGGCGTTTGGTGATGCGGTTCATGGCGTCCTGAAAGGTGCTGTCCTCGGCATCGCGGACGATTTCCTTGATGGCGGCGTAGACGAGGGGGGGGCCGCTTTCGAGCAGGCGGGCCATGTCCCATGCAGCCTCCATGAGGGCCGCGCCGGGGTGGAGGGCGTTGACCATGCCCCAGCGGTGGGCTTCCTCAGCATCGATCCAGCGGCCCGTGAACAGCATCTCCATGGCGATATGGTAGGGGATGCGCTTGGGGAGTTTGACGCTGGCGGCATCGGCCACGGTGCCGGAGCGGATTTCGGGCAGGGCGAAGCTGGCATGGTCCGCCGCGAGGATGATGTCGGCGGAAAGCGCCAGTTCGAGGCCGCCACCACAGCAGATGCCGTTCACGGCGGCGATGACGGGCTTGTTCAGGCCGCGCAGTTCCTGCAAGCCGCCGAAGCCGCCCAATCCGTAATCGCCGTCCACGGCATCACCGTCGGCAGCGGCTTTCAAATCCCAGCCGGGGCAGAAGAATTTCTCGCCCGCCCCCGTAATGATGGCGACGCGCAACTCGGGATCGTCGCGAAAGGCCGCAAAGGTCTCGCCCATGACGCGCGAGGTTTGCAGGTCGATGGCGTTGGCCTTTGGACGGTCGAGCGTGACTTCGAGAATGCCGCCTTCGCGGCGGGTGCGGATGGGGGAGTCGGTCATGACGGATTATCCTCAAGCAAGGCATTGACGGCAGGCAGACATGAAATGAAACCGTGTCTCTGGTATACTTTCGGTCCAATCTCGAAGTATCGCATTTCTTGTTAACTCCAAAGCGCAACGCGACCATCTTGTGTGACCACAGCGGCGTGCAATTCAGACGTACCGGATCGTCCTGCGATGGTCAGCGAATGCAAGAAGCTGTACCGTTCGACGCAGACAGGATTTTTCGGTTCCGCCGCATTCATACGATCAACTCTCCACAGCTCTGCTGACGTGAAAAATACGACCCAGAAAGACAGATTGAACAATACTGCACTGCGCCGCCAAGTGAGTGACAACACTGCGGCAATAACACCGGCAACTATTGGAACGATCAGGAAAGGCAGCCACCTCTCATATATCATGGCCAGCCAGATCAGAGGCGGAAATGCCAGTGGAAGCAGCATAGACAGATTCAATAATGCGACGGCGAATGCGAAGCCCCAGGTGATGAGAATCGCGCGGATCATATTCCGTTTCGCATCCTTATAAGTGCGCCGGGTGCCGCGCATTTTTCAACGCCCTGCGGTTCGATCTGATCCTGTCTTACTTCAGGTCAGACTTTCCGGTCGATCCCGGCAGTCTTCAGGATCGCGTTCGCGGTATGCCGACTGACCACGTTGTGCGGCAAGATGATCGTAGGTTTGTCTTCGCATTTCCATTTTTGGTGCTTGCCGCCGTCGTGCTGTTCGTAACCTGCCTCGGTCAGCATCCTCGCCAATTCCTTGTAGAAGCCCTTGACCATTACGCGGCAACGACCGGCTTCTGCACGGGGGCGTTGAAGATGATCGACGGGATGAGGTCGGCGAGGGATGTCTGCGTCAGGTCGGTACCGGACAGGGAAACATGGTTCTCCATGATCATCTCCGGTGCGATGCGGCGCATTTCCTCGACGAATTCCTCGACGGTCGCGGCTTCGAGGTGCAGGCCGACGATATCGGATTCGCAGATGTAGACCTGCGCCTCTTCATCCCAGATTGCGGAAACCGAAAAGCTGCGCATCGTGCCGTCCTCGTTGTTCCATCAAAAATATCTCGTGGGACACCCTATCGGGGAATCGACTATGTGCGAAGGGCAATGAGGGCATCCGCCGCCCAGGCCCCCTCTTCGCACACGATCAGGGGGTTCACGTCCAATTCTTCAAGCGTCTCGGCATTGGTGCCGGCGAAGCGGGCGATGGCGACGATCGCATCGATAGCCGCCGCCGTATCGGCGGGGGGCTTGCCGCGCCAGCCGTTCAGGAGTTTGGCGACCTTCAGCGAAGCCAGGGCCTGCGCGATTTCGGCTTTGCCGGAGGGCAGCAGGAGGGTGGCCGTGTCGGCCAGCAATTCGGCCATCACGCCCCCTGCCCCGATGGTGAGCATGGGGCCGTAGACGGGATCGCGGGTGATACCGACGATCAGCTCGACCAAACCGCCGGAGACCATCGTTTCGATCAGGATGCTGTCGCAGCGTATCAGCAGGTCCATGGTGATCGCCTCGACCGACGCGGCATCGCGGACATTCAGGAAGACGGCACCGGCTTCGGTCTTGTGGGCAATGCCCATGCCCTTGATGGCGAGGGGATAGCCGAGGCGGGAGGCGGCCTCGCGGGCCTGTTCGATAGACGTGACGGCCTGGCCGGGGGGGACGGGGATGCCTGCGGCGGCGAGGCGGGTCTTGGCGGTGGCCTCGTCGAGCAGGATCGGCTCGCCTGTGGGGTCGGAGGGGGGGAGGATCGGGACGGAGGCGGGGCGTGCCCAGCTTTCGGCGATGCGGGCAGACGCATCGGCGGCGGCGAGGGCTTCGGCGATGCCGCACAGGGGGGCGATGCCTGCTGCCGCGAAGGCATCGCAGCGGTCTTCGGGGAGGAGTTCGCCGAGCGAGGCGACGACGGCTGCGGGATGGCCGGTTCGCTGCGCAGCGGCGCTTATGGCCGCGACGGCGGGGTTCCAGCTTTCGTCGGAGCAACGGTCGTTGCGGGGGAAATCGAGGACCAGCATCGAGAGATCGAAGCCTTCGGCGTCTCCGGGGGCCATGGCGGCGGCGAAGGTATCGGTCATCGCCGCCTCATCGCCCCAGATGAAGGTGTGGTAATCCAGAGGGTTGGCGACCGTCACCAGCGGGTTGAGGGTCGCGGCGACGGTTTTGCGCTGGGCCTCGGTATAGGGCGGGAAATGGAGGCCGTGGCGGGCGGCGGTGTCGGCGACGAGGGAGGCCTCTCCCCCGGAACAACTCATTGACAGGATGCGCCGTCCGGCCAGCGGCGCGTGAACATGCAGAAGCTTGAGCGTCTCGACCAGTTCGGGCAGGCCGGAGACCAGCGGAATACCGATGCGGTCGAAGAAGGCGGTGCTGCCTGCCTGCGATCCGGCGAGGGAGGCAGTATGGGAAACCGTCGCGATCTGCGCCTGCTCGGAAGTGCCGACCTTCAGGGCGACGATAGGGATGCGGCGCTCGCGGGCGGCGAGGGCCAATGCCTCGAAGGCGGCGGGGTCGCCGACGCCTTCGATATGGAGGCCGATGGCGGTGACGCGGTCGTCCTCCAGCAGGGCATGGGCCATCTCGGCCAGCCCGATCCGGGCCTGATTTCCGGCGGTCATCATGTAGGCGACGGGCAGGCCGCGCCGCTGCATTGTCAGGTTGATGGCGATGTTCGAGGATTGGGTGAGGATGGCGACCCCGCGCTCGACACGCCGTCCGCCATGCTGGTCAGGCCAGAGAGTCGCCCCATCGAGATAGTTCAGGAGGCCGTAGCAGTTGGGACCGATGATCGGCATATCGCCCGCTGCCGCGAGCAGGGCGGCGTTGCGGTCGGCTCCATCCGCCGTCTCGCGGAAACCCGAGGCGAAGCAGACCGCGCCCCCTGCGCCGCTGGCGGCGAGATCGCGGACGATATCGATGGTGGCGTCGCGGTTGACGCCGATCCATGCGGCATCGGGGGGAGCGGGGAGATCGGAGAGGGTCGGGTAGGCGCGGAGGCCCGCGACCGTCTCGCGGGAGGGGTGGACGGGCCAGATATCCCCGTCGAACCCGGCCTTGCCGAGTTGCTCGACGACGTTGGTACCCCAGCCCCCTCCGAAGACGGCGATGGATCGCGGGCGCAGCAGGCGGGAGAGATCGGGGGGCATGGCGAGAGCCTGTCGAAGCGGGGAAAGACCCCGCATTGGGGCGCTGGGTTGATGTGCTTGCTGCCCCGGATGCGCTGCAACACTGCATGTACAACATGCAATGTTGCAGCGCTGGTCCGGGGTCTCTCGCAGCGGTGAGAGACCCCGGACCAGCAGCGCAGGACTGCGTCCCGCGCAGCATCCGGGGCTGCAAAAATCTGACGGGTTGCGTCAGCCGTCCTTCTTGTCGAGAGTGTAGACGTGGTCGTCGCCGGGGAAGCGGCGGGCCTTGACCTCTTCGGCATAGGTGTCGGCGGCTCCCTCGATCATCTCCTGCATGTTGCCATAGCGTTTGACGAAGGTGGGGACGCGGGGGAAGAGACCGACCATGTCCTCGAAGACGAGGATCTGACCATCGCATTTGACCGACGCCCCGATGCCGATGGTGGGGATGGCGATGCTCTCGGTGATCTTCTCGGCCAGCGGCTCGGTGACGCCCTCGACGACGACGGAGAATGCCCCCGCCTTCTCGACCTCGCGGGCGTCCTGTATGATGTTCTGCCAGTCGCGTTCGTCGCGGCCCGCGACCTTGAAACCGCCCATGACGTTCATGTTCTGGGGCATCAGGCCGATATGGGCCATCACGGGAATGCCGCGCCGGGTCAGGTGACGGATGGTGGGGGCCATCTCCGCACCGCCCTCCAGCTTGATCGCCGCGCAGCCGGTTTCCTTGACCACGCGGGCGGCATTGCGAAAGGCGATCTCGGGGGATTCCTCGAAGCTGCCGAAGGGCATGTCCACGACGACGAGGGATTTCTCGGCCCCGCGCATGACGCCCTGCCCGTGCATGATCATGTGTTCGAGCGTGACGCCAAGGGTGTTGGGCATCCCGTGAATGACCATGCCCAGGGAATCGCCGACGAGCAGCAGGTCGCAGCGTTTGTCGAGCAGGTTCGCCACATGGGCGGTATAGGCGGTGAGACAGACGAGCGGCTCGCCGCCCTTGCGCGCCATGAAGTTCGGGACGGTCATCCGCTTGCGCTTGATGTCAGGTTCGGCGACGGCGGATTTCTTCGACAGGGTACTTTGCGACGACATGGGCGCTCTCCGTAGGCAATCTGTGCAGATGCTCTACAGCACCCGTTACGCCGCCGCCAGTTCCGCCATTGTCTCGGGGTCGTGCAAACCCTCCAACGGCTCCGGTGCGCTCTTGAGTTTTCCGTTTCGTCCGAAGGACGCCCGGAGGAGGTTCGGCTTCGGACCGAAACGGTGACGGCGATCCCGGTCTGGACGAGATTCAGGCAGCGCGCGCTTGACGGCGCGGAGTCGAATCGGTCTATATGTTCCCGCTTTGTTTTAACGGGAGCGACATCGTTACATGGACTGGTCCCTCGCCATCGACATCAATCGGAAGGCCCTGCTGCGGATCGTGGCGGGGCTGTTCGTGATGGCGGGGTTCGTGCCGGGAGGTGCGCTCGTCGAGACGCTGGCCCGGCATGTCCATGTCGCGATCTTTGCGGTGCTGCGCCCGGCAGAGGCCGCCGTGCGGCGGCTCATCGTCATGCAGGCATGGGGGCTGGATAGCCCTGGGCATGTGCCGGGCACCGCTCCGGCGGGGCCGATTTCCGGCAAGAACGGCAAGGGACGGGTTCCCGCATTTCCGCTGTTCGATCCGCGCATGACCGTCGATCCCGGACGCAAACGCGCACCGAGGAACGGGCCGAATATCCGGTTCTTCGACGGGCTGGACGAACCGTTCCGTGCGCGCAGGGCGGCCACGCCGGACGATCCCGTGAGTGCCCTGCGGCTGTGCCAGCGGTTGCTGGCGATCAGGGCTGCGCTGAACGACCTGCCGAAACAGGCACGACGACTGATGCGGGCGCTGGCGCGGCCCTCGTGCAAGTGGAAGCGGGTCATGCGCTATGCTCGCCCGCCCGGACACCGGGCGAAGGGCAAGCGCGAGATCGACATGCTGCTCGCCAATCTGCAGATCTTCGCGCTCTGGGCGACCGAGGCCCCCGACACGGGCTAGACTTTCGCCGATCCGCGCTCGTTGAATCGACCTCCCGTCCGTAGCGACCGGGAGGCAATTCGTGCTGCGCGAATGGATCATGCGTCCCGATATCGCTCGGATTTTATTTTGTTCAATCTTGACTGAATGAAATAGTCAGCTATGTCATCCGACATGACACAGGATGCCGAAACCGATTTCATCGAAGGGATGGGCCTCATCCTCCAGAGTGACGGGATGCCTCGCATCGCCGGACGCCTGATGGGCCTGTTCGTGCTGCATGGCGGGCCGTTCAGCTTCACCGATCTCGCCGACAGGCTGGCCGTCAGCCGGGGGAGCGTGAGCACGAATACCCGGCTGCTGGAAGATCTGGGCGTGATCGAACGGGTCGCGATGAAAGGCGAGCGGCAGGATTTCTTCCGCCTTGCCGCCGATCCCTATGCCGAGATCGTGGAGCGCAAGCGCGTGCGCTCGCTCCGGGCGCAGGAATCGATCCGACGCAATGCCGAGACGCTGGACGATATCGGGCCGGATGGCCTGAAGCGGGTGGGCGAGCTGGCGGATTTCTTCGGGGTGCTGGCCACGGCGACCGAACGCGCACTCGACGACCTGCGCGACGGAGACAAGGCCATGCCGCGTACCGGTCGCACCGATTCCCCGATGGCTGCGGAGTAGGCCGATGCTGAATGGATTGTTCAAACTGCTGGTCGCCGCCGCGATCGCCTTCGGGATCGTCACCTACGTGACCGGGGGCGATTACGCGCAGGTCAAGGTAGCCGCCGAAGAGGCGATGGATCAGGCCATGGTGCGCAAACGCGCGCGTCAGGCCGCCGCAGATGCCGATCCGGCCTCCGCCGAAGACCCGCAGGATACGGGCATCGAGGTCGTGACCAAGCGCAGCCGCTCGGAGCCTTTATCCTCCAGCCTCAAGATGACCGGCGCGACCGAGGCGAGCCGCCGGGTCGAGGTGCGCGCGGAGACGTCCGGCGTCGTGGCGCTGGCCCCGCGCAAGGGCGCGCGGGTCCGGCAGGGCGACCTGCTCTGCCGCCAGCAGATCGGCGCGCGCAAGGCCCGGCGCGAGGCGTCGGTCGCGCGGTTGCAGCAGGCTCTGGTCGAGGCGCGGGCGCAACAGACGCTGGCCGACAAGGGGCTGGCTTCCGCCAACAATACCAGTGCCAAGAAGGCCGATGCCGAGGTACTGCGCTCGGAAATCATGCAGATCGACGTGGAGATCGGACAACTCGAAATCCGTGCGCCCTTCGACGGCGTGATCGAGGGCGACAGCGCGCAGGTCGGCTCGCTGCTGCAACCGGGCGGCGTCTGCGCGACCGTGGTGGACCCCGATCCGCTGAAGATCGCCGGGTTCGTTCCGGAATTCGAGATCGGCAAGCTGCGGCTGGGGGATCGGGCCACGGCGAGCCTCGTGACCGGCCAGAGCGTGGGCGGCATCATAACCTATATCGCCCAGACCGCCGATGCGGCCACGCGGACCTTCGAGGTCGAGATCGACGTGCCGAATCCGGATTATCGCCTGCGCGATGCGGTGACGGCGCGGATCGAAATCCCGCTCGATTCCAAGCCTGCCCATCGCCTGCCGCAATCCGCGCTGACACTGAACGGCGACGGTGCGATCGGCGTGATGATCTCGGTGGGAGGCAAGGCAAGCTTTCGGCAGATCGAGATCCTGCGCGACGACGAGGACGGGGTCTGGGTAACGGGCCTCGGAGATGACGTGGAGGTGATCGTGGTCGGACAGGAATACGTCAGCGAAGGCAGCCTGCTGAAAGCAACGCCGCAGAGCGGCACCATTCTCGGGACACCGTCATGAACCGCCTCGTCGATGTCGCGATCAATCGCGCGCGGATGATCGTCGCCTTCATCCTGCTCAGCCTCGTGGCGGGGTGGATGTCCTATACGGGACTGCCGAAGGAGGGCAGCCCGAACATCGATATCCCGACGATCTACGTCTCCGTGAACTATCCCGGCGTCTCGGCGCTCGATGCCGAGCGGCTGCTGGTCAAACCGCTGGAAACGCAGTTGAAGACCCTCGAAGGTCTGAAGGAGATGACCGGCGTGGCGACGGAAGGCCATGCCTCGGTCGCGCTGGAATTCGATTTCGGTTTCGACAAGGATGCGATCATCGCCGAGGTCCGGGCGGAAGTGAACAAGGCGCAGGCCGAGTTTCCCGCCGATGCCAACGAGCCGCGCATCATCGAGATCAATACCTCCGAATTCCCGATTCTCAACGTCACGCTGTCGGGCGATGCGCCGGAGCGGACGCTCGTGCGGGTCGCGAACGATCTGCAGGATGCCATCGAGGGGATTTCCTCGGTGCTGGAAGCCGAGATCAACGGCAAGCGCGAGGAACTGGTCGAGATCGTGATCGACCCGTCGCGCCTCGAAAGCTATGGCATCACCGCCGCAGAACTGTTGCAGGTCGTCAGCAACAACAATCAGGTGATCGCTGCGGGGGCCGTGGAGACCGAACAGGGCGCGTTCTCGCTCAAACTGCCCGGTTCCATCGAGACGCTGGAAGATATCTACGAGCTGCCGATCAAGGTTCAGGGCGAGCGGGTCGTGACGATGCGCGATATCGCGGAGGTGCGACGGACCTTCGAAGACCGGACCTCCATCGCGCGGTTCAACGGCGAGCCGACCATATCGCTGTCGGTCAAGCAACGCACGGGCGAGAACATCATCCGCACGGTCGAACAGGTGCGCGCGGTGGTGGGCGCGGCGATGGAAGCCGCCCCCGACGGATTGCGCGATTCGGTGCAGGTGGATTTCTCGCTCGATCAGGCGAAGAGCGTCGAGGACATGGTCAGCCAGCTCGAATCGAGCGTCATCACGGCGGTCGCGCTTGTCATGATCGTGATCGTGGCGGCGCTGGGCCTGCGGTCGGCGTTCCTCGTGGCGTTCGCGATTCCGACGTCGTTCCTGCTGGCCTTCGCGCTGCTGGCCGTGCTGGGGATGACGGTCAACAACATGGTGATGTTCGGTCTCATCCTCGCAGTCGGGATGCTGGTGGACGGGGCCATCGTGGTCACGGAATATGCCGATACGCGGCGGGCGCAGGGGGCGCGGCCCTCGGTTGCCTATGGCGAGGCGGCGCGACGGATGTTCTGGCCCATCGTGGCCTCGACCGCGACGACGCTCTGCGCGTTCCTGCCGATGCTGTTCTGGCCGGGAATGCCGGGGCAGTTCATGCGATATCTGCCGATTACGCTGATCTTCGTGCTGAGTGCCTCGCTGCTGGTCGCGCTGATCTACCTGCCGATCACGGGTATCCTCGTCGCGCGGGTCACGCGGGCGTTCAGCCGGATGTCGGATTTCATGCGCGCGAAACTCGGCTGGGTCGGAGCGATGGTGCTGGGGGGCGCGCTCGTCCTCGGGGCGCTCGCACTGCTCGATCTGGGTCAGGGCATGGCGCTGGCCGATCCGTCGCCGGTGCCCGACGCCGTGGATGGCGGGGCGCAAGCGCCCGCGAACCGGGCCGTACAGGCGATGTACGCGCTCGCGGCGCTCTGCGCGTTTCTGGCGATCCTGGCTTTCGTGGCCGGGTTCCAGCGGCGCACGGTGGCCATCGAGCCCTACCGTCGCGATACCGGGCGTCTGGGTCTGTTCGGGAGTTTCCTGAAACTGGTCGTCGGCAATCCGGTCATGCCGCTGGTGGTGATCGCGCTGACCGGCGGGGTGCTGTTCACGATCTTCCAGACCTATCAGAAGAACAGCTACGGCGTGGAGTTCTTCGTCGAGACGGACCCGGAAGTCGCGAACCTCTATGTCAGTGCGCGCGGGAACCTCTCCATCGACGAGAAAGACGCCATCATGCGCGTGGTCGAGGGCCGCGTGCTGGGGATGGAAGACGTCTCCTCGGCCCTGGCCATCGTGGGTGGCGGGGGCGGCGGCGGCGCGGATCAGGGTTCTGCGCCGAAGGACAAGATCGGCTCGATCCAGTTCGAATTCGAGAACTGGCGCGAGCGCAAGAAGGGCGCGCTGATCCTCGAAGACCTGCGCGAAGCCGTGAAGGGCTTGCCCGGTGTGAAAGTCGAGCTGGCCGAACAGCAGGAAGGGCCACAGCAGGGCAAACCCGTGCAGGTTCGGGTCGCCGCCGTGGACTTCGACAAGTTGCAGGCCGCGACCCGTGAAGTCATGGCGCATATCGAAGGGGTCGAGGGGATGAAGGACGTGTCCTCCACCCTGCCCTTGCCGGGGATCGAATGGGAACTGGCCATCGACCGGACCGAGGCCGGGAAGTACGGCGCGAGCGTCGCGTCCATCGGCTCGATGGTGCAGCTCGTGACGCGGGGCGTGACCGTCGGCACCTATCGCCCGGATGACTCGGATGACGAGATCGACATTCGCGGGCGCTTTCCGGCGGAGGATCGCGATTTCGATATCCTCGACCGGCTGCGCGTACAGACCAATGTGGGCCTCGTGCCACTGGCGAATTTCGTGGAACGCCGCGCAGTGGCGAAGGTGTCGGAAATCACGCGCGTCGATGGCGTGCGCGTCTTCACGATTGCCGCCGATGTGGAAGACGGCACGAATGCCAACGACAAGATCAAGGAAATCGGCGAATGGCTGATGACCGCCGATCTCGGCAAGGGCGTCAAGACGGCCTTCGTGGGCGATTTCGAGGAACAGCAGGAAAGTCAGACGTTCCTGATGGCCGCTTTCGCCGGCGCGCTGGGATTGATGTTCATCATCCTGCTGGCGCAGTTCGACAGCATCTACAATTCGATCCTCGTCCTGCTGGCCGTGATCCTGTCGGTCGGCGGCGTGCTGGTCGGGATGATCGTGATGGGGCAATCGTTCTCGATCATCATGACCGGGATCGGGATCGTGGCTCTGGCCGGGATCGTGGTGAACAACAATATCGTCCTGATCGATACCTTTCAGGAATTCCGCCAGACGCTGCCGGATATCGAGGCGATCATCCAGACGGGGGTGCAGCGTCTGCGGCCCGTGCTGCTGACCACGATCACCACGATCGCCGGGCTGCTGCCGATGATGTTCGCCATTTCCATCGACTTCCGGGAGGGCGGGATCGTCGTGGGCGCACCCTCGGCGATGATGTGGACGCAGCTGGCGACGGCCATCGTCTTCGGCCTCGGGTTCGCCACCGTGCTGACGCTGGTGGTGACGCCGTCGTTGCTGGCGTTGCGGGTGTGGTGGTTCGGGAAACTGCCCCGGCTCGGCTGGCGCGGATTGCGGACGCTGGCCATGGCCGGCGCGGGCCAGAAGGCACAATACAATCGCGATCGGCGGCTCACGCGCACGGTCAGGCAGGGCTTTCGCGAAGGGCATACCGTGCGCTGGGACGAGACGGTGGCCTTCGGGGCGCAGCCTGCGAACCTGCCTTCACCGGCCTTTCCCGAAATGCCCGAACGGGCCGAACC
>ENA-ORXM01001198-ORXM01001198.1-marine-metagenome-genome-assembly--contig:-NODE-1198-length-37843-cov-4.362601_pt1 | contig 37843 bp, 29 predicted proteins | sample MGYA00237867_ERZ511480 | MGnify/ENA primary metagenome ERZ511480 (study PRJEB26309, sample SAMN06266103) | marine metagenome | isolation source: Algal blade | place: United Kingdom:Sidmouth, United... | reverse complement strand
AGAAAACTTAGAAGACAAAAGGAGGAAGCAGAAAGACCATTATTAAGTAGACTTGGTTTACATTCTCAAAAATTATCCTTTAAACATCCTAAAACCGATAAAGAAGTTTTATTTGAAAGCGCTTATCCTAAAGATATGAAAGCTGTTATCAACCAACTGAGAAAAACAGTGAAACCATAATTTAGCTTTCCAATTGCGTAACCAATTCCTCCCAATCTTCAGTCAACTTTTCTATCTCAGCTTCATAAACTTTTAAGTCTTTCATGGCTTTAGCAGAATCGGGGGAATTAAAAAATGTAGGATCCAACAATTTATCATGAATTGATTTAATAAGCCCTTCTTTCTTGTTAATTTCTTTTTCTGTCTTACTTATTTTCCTATTGAGTTGCTTACGTTGCTCATAAGATAGATTATCTTTTTTCTTTTCAGGTACACTTGGTTTATTTTCTCCATCAGTCACAAATTTCCTTACATCATCTGTTTTCCTCTTATTTAATACATACTCCAAATCCCCTAAGTGCTGTATTATTTTTTTATCCCTGAATTCATAAGTAATATCGATACTTCCTTTTAGAATTTCTCTATCGTGAGAAACAATAATCAATGTACCAGGATACTCGATTATAGCTTGCTTTAAAATAGCCTTTGCATAAATGTCCAAATGATTGGTAGGCTCATCCAAGATAAGAAAATTAGATTTCTGACTTACTAAACATGCCATGGACAATCTAGACTTTTCACCCCCGCTGAGTACACTTACTTTTTTATGCACATCATCTCCTGAAAAAGCAAATGCTCCCAAAGTTTTACGACATTTTGTAAAGTATTCAGGATCTGCTTTAGATTCCAACGTCTCTAATACCGTCAATTTTTCATCTAGAACATCCGATTGATTTTGCGCAAAATAACTGAGAATAACATTGTGTCCTAGTTCTACTTTCCCACTTTCATATCCAATTTGATCAGCAATCATTTTAACTAAAGTAGATTTACCTTGACCGTTTTGACCGACAAATGCAATCTTTTGTCCACGCTCTATTTCAAGATTTATGTTTTCTAGCACTTTTAAATCGCCATAAGATTTAGAAGCCTCCTCAACTTTGACTGCAATCTTTCCAGTGGAACCTGTAACAGGAAAAACAATATTTATTTGCGTAATATCTTCTGATTCTAACTCGATACGATCCATTTTATCGAGCTGTTTTTTCATAGATTGCGCCATCTTTGTTTTTGTCGCTTTAGCCATAAATCGCGTAATCGTACGTTCTTTATCCTTGATGACTTTCTGTTGATTTACAAAAGCTTGTTGCTCTTTTTCCATTCTTACCGCTTTGGCCTCGACATACCTTTTATAACTTCCCTTGAATGAAAATATTTTCCTATTACCTAACTCTAAAATATGTGTGGCTAAATTTGACATGAATTGAATATCATGTGAAATAAACAAGATGGCTCCTGAGTAAGATTTTAGATACTTTTCAAACCATATTAAAGCCTCAATATCCAAATGATTATCAGGCTCATCTAAAAGCAACAAATCAGGTTTTGATAGAAGCAATTTTGACATTTGCACACGCATCTTCCATCCACCAGATAAAGTTGACACAGGATTATCAAATTGTGATTCTTTAAAACCAAATCCTTTTAAAATTTTTTCTGTTTCTGCTGCAGGATTAGAGGTTTGTGTCGCGGATCTCTTGACTTCTAAATCACCAATATCTTCCAAAATTTTATTGATAGCTTCCTCATCCTTTTCAGTCGATAACAAATTATGTTTAGAAGCGATTAGATTTTCAAGATCATAATATTCTTTAAAGCATTCTTCACAAATCTGTCTGATTGTTTTGCTTTCATCAAAATCAAAATGCTGAGAAAGGTATCCCACCTTAGTACCTTTTGGCATAGTAACATTTCCGTCATCTGGGGTGATTTCTTTCGAAAGAATCTTAAACAAAGTCGTTTTTCCAGCTCCATTTTTTCCAATAAGAGCTACTTTATCTCCAGGGCTAATAACAAATGAAACATTATCTAGTAGATGATGGCTTCCGAAATAAAGCGTGATATTTTGTGCGGCGTACACTAATTTAAACTGATGCCATTTGGCATTTGTGCAATGACTGAATAAGTATTGCCTTTATTATTTAAAACTTGTTTCCAAAGTTTTGATGATTGCGATTTAAAAACATAATTGGCGTGAACTTCAGTTGTTAGCCATGAGCCATATTTTAGCTCTTCTGCCAATTGTCCTGGGGACCATCCACTATAACCAATATAAAATCTGATATTATTATCCTTTACCATTCCTGACTCCATTAAGAACTTCAGCTTCTCATAATTTCCACCCCAATACACACCTTGACTGACTTTTACACTGTCTTCTAATAAGTCTCCTAGATTATGTATGTAGTGAATGGTATCCGTAGCAACAGGACCACCAAAAAATACTTTAAATTCTCCTTCAACAGTAATATCTCCTATCAAATCTTCTAACTTGACATTTATGGGCTTATTCAAAATAAAACCTATGCTTCCATCTTCTGAGGAATGGTCACACAAACATATGACTGACCTTTTAAAATTAGTCTCAGTCATAAACGGCTCAGCTACGAGAACTTTACCAGGTGTTATTTTATTTTTCTTTGCCATTCAATTATAATTGTGTTACAGTTAAACTTCTGTCTACCCTTCGCAGAAATCCACTAAGCACTTTAGCTCCAAATTCAATATATGTATCATGTCCATCAGAGACCATGTTTTTCATTGTTTGTGTCCATTTCACTGATGATGTCAATTGTGCATTCAAATTACTTTTTATAACATCAGGATCATCTTCTGCTTTTCCAGTTACATTTTGATAAATAGGAACGCTTGGATTTTTAAATTTGGTATTTTCAATTGCTTTTCTAAGCTGACTTTGTGCAGAGGACATCAGTGGGCTGTGAAAAGCGCCATTGACATTTAATACCAAAGCTCTTCTAGCACCAGCTTCTGTCGCACTTTCTACAGCTTTTTCAATAGCTTCAATTTCCCCTGATATAACGAGTTGACCTGGACAATTGTAGTTGGCAGCCACAACAATACCTTGAGTTTCATGACATAGTTTTTCAACCACATCATCTTCTAATCCTAAAATAGCAGCCATAGTACCTTTAGTATCATCGCATGCTTTTTGCATAGCCATAGCACGTTGGCTTACCAAACTTAATCCCTCTTCAAAATTTAATACACCATTAGCTATTAATGCCGTGAATTCACCCAATGAATGCCCGGCAACAGCAGTAGCTGTATAATTGGATTTATTCAATTGGTATCTGATAAATGAGTTTAAGAAAACCGCAGGTTGCGTCACTTTGGTTTGCTTTAGGTCCTCTTCAGACCCTTCGAACATGATTTCACTTAAATCAAATCCTAGAATATCGTCGGCTTTTTCAAACCAAATATGAGATTCAGGATGCGCATTAAATATATCTTTGCCCATTCCAACAGATTGAGAACCTTGCCCTGGGAATAATAATACTGACATAAAGTTTATAATAATTTACTAAGGTACAATTTTCACCTTAATGGATGAGTCTTAAAAATTCGTTTCTTGTTTCTGCTTCTTTAAAAACTCCTGTAAAGCCTGAGGTGGTCGTGGAAGAGTTTTGTTTCTCTACGCCACGCATCATCATACACATGTGGGATGCTTCTATAACCACTGCCACTCCATGCGGCTTTAAAGCTTTATCTAAACAGTCTAAAATCTGGTCAGTCAAGCGTTCTTGTACTTGCAGTCTTCGTGCAAAAACATCTACAACACGTGGTATTTTACTCAATCCTACGATCTTTCCGTTAGGAATGTAGGCAACATGTACCTTACCGTAGAAAGGTAAAATATGATGCTCACAAAGAGAATATAATTCTATATCCTTAACAACAATCATGTTTTCATGATTCTCAGTAAACATAGCCCCTTGAACAATTTTAATAGGATCTTGCTCATAGCCCTGTGTCAAAAACTGCATTGCTTTAGCTGCTCTTTCAGGTGTTTTTAAGAGACCTTCTCTCTTTGTGTTCTCACCAACCCCTTTTAATATAGACTTATACTTATCAACCAATAGTTCAGTCGTTTTTTTATCGTAATGTTCTTTTTTCGAATATCCCATATGTTAATTAGTATTGGTATACAACGGTAAATAAACTAATTATTACAGAGAAAGTTCATAAATTAAGCTAAAACTAACATTACATAGAATGAGCTATATCAATAAAATTGCGAATTTAGTCTATGGATATTGTTTGCTTAATTCTTTAATAATATATTGAATCGTGAATTGGGTAGACTTTAAGAATATCAATAAGGACGTATTTAAGTCAAAAGGTTTTCTGCACCTCAGTTTTTGGGTGTTGAGTTTCTTTTTTCTTCTTTTGGCCGATAGACATCAAGATCCTATGTGGTCTAAAGTTGTCAACCACCTTATTGACATCACGATTTATATAGTAGTGGTGTACATTAACATATTATATCTGATTCCGCAATTTCTTCAAAAAAAGAAGCCACTTCTCTATTTAATATGCTTGGTGGCATTAGCATTTCTTGTGACTCCCATAAAAACAGCTTCTTATCTTCTCATAAATCAGAATAGCCCTGAAGCACAACAATACGTACTTGATCATCGCAATGTAATCTTCCTTATCTATATCTTTGTTTGTTTAGCGTCTACGTTATTTAAAGTCACATCTGACTGGTTGACCCATCACAACGAAAAGAATGAGCTAGAAAGTCAAAAATTACAATCTGAGCTCAAATTTTTAAAATCTCAGATTAATCCTCATTTCTTCTTCAATACTTTAAATAACCTCTACGCTTTGACACTTAAAAAGTCAGATTTAGCGCCGGAAATAGTATTACGTTTGTCTGAAATGATGAGATATATGCTTTATGAAAGCAATGAGAAGCGTGTTTCTTTAGAAAAGGAAGTCAATTATGTAAAAAACTACCTTGAACTTGAAAAGTTAAGGCAAGGCAATAAGTTTGATATAAAATTTAAACTTCAAGGCATTACTACAAATAAGCAAATAGCACCATTGATGTTTATACCATTCCTAGAGAACAGTTTTAAACATGGTTTGGATAATCAGATTAAATCAGGGTTTGTAAATATAGAATTAAACCTCCATGAGAATTCTGTTGAATTAGATATTACAAACTCTAAGACTCCATCGATACCGACAAAGCAGAAAGGCAAAAAATCTGGAGGGATTGGACTTGAAAACGTCAAAAGAAGATTAAAGTTATTATATCCCCAAAAACATGTCCTAGAAATTGAAGACAAACCGAATACTTTTAAAGTTTTTCTTAATATTCAACTTAACTAAAACGAAACAAAATGAAGATACTTATTTGTGATGATGAACCATTAGCAATTGATATTTTAGAATCCTACATTGATAAAATTCCAGATTTGGAATTGGTAGCTAAATGTGATAATGCGATTGATGCAAATGAGATCATTCAAAAAGAAAAAATAGATCTGGTATTTCTGGATATTCAAATGCCGCAAATGACTGGAATCGAATTGGTTAAGTCTTTAACCAATCCTCCTAAATTCATTTTTACTACGGCTTATGCCGAATATGCTGTTGAAGGCTTTGATTTGAATGCTGTAGATTATTTATTAAAACCTATAGCTTTTGATAGATTTTTGAAGGCAGTCAACAAGGCTACAGATAATGGGGATAAATCAAACGATGCAAGCGAAGATGATTTTTTCTTTGTCAAAGCGGATAAAAAGCTGATTAAGATACACTTCAGTGAGATTCTTTACATCGAAGGTTTAAAAGATTACGTCATTATCAAAAAGGAATCAGGACGGGTTATTGCGTTACAGACTATGAAAAGTCTCGAACAAAAGTTGCCATCAAATCTTTTTAAAAGAGTACACAGATCTTACATCGTCAACATTTCAAAGATTAAAGCCATTGTCGGGAATGCTGTTGAGATTGTTGAGAATAATCAAGCTAAACATATTCCGATTGGAAAGAACTATAAAGAGGAGTTACTAAAAATAGTAGAGGACAATAAATTGTAATTCAGAAGATTAGAGACTATTTTAGAAATTTTACTTTAATAGTTAAACATTGGAACGCTTTAATCTAGAAGTTCGTAATCTATACTTAGTTTCCTGATGGCTCTATATGCAGAGCTGGTATGCTTGTCGTCTACTATAATTTCAACAGAATCACCATCAAGCAAAATATCCGTCAATTCAGATGCTAAAGAACCATCAACATTGTTAGATACTTCTTCTATCATATTTGCAATAGCTCTTCGATCTGGTCTTTTGGCATCACATGATATAAGTTGAATTTTCTGCATGTTCTTAGATTATGAAACTTATTAAATAAAACGCTTACCCTTCTAAAATGATGAAGAGTTGTTATTATAAATAATCTTAAAGGAAATTTGAAATTAGTTTATCTTTTGGATCTTCTTAGTTGTCACTGCTCCATTGCTATGAACTTGACAGAAATAAATGCCTTGTTGAAGTCCACTCATGTCAATATTATAACTTAAGCTATTTGGATTAGAAGTATAATTAACTCTTCTTCCAATTGCATCATAGACTTCTATAAAATCAATTGAAAATCTTTCAGATTGAATAGTTACGATTTCAGCCGTAGGATTTGGATAGACCTTAAGCAATGATTCTAAAACATTGTCAGCGAACTCAGACTTGGAATTAATATCGACTCCATCTTCAAAGTCAGGGTGTTTAGAGTATTCACCAAACTCATTTGTTGATATAATATTATTCATCTTAATCTTGAGGTGATCAAGAATTGCATTTCCTTTAAACCCTTCTAGTTCATCTTCAACTATAAAAGAAAGTGTACCCACTAAACCAATACCGTCTGCAGATATATTTGAAACTCTTGTTATCCCAATATCTACTTGACCATCCAGAGGGACTTTAGAAATATAGTTAATAGGACTTTCAAAATTTAACCATGAATTCTCCGCTAATTCAAAACTGACGCTTGAAGAATCGATTAATTCTGCAGCCATCTTAAAACTGAAAGCTAAACCATAAAAATCTATGGCAGGGTTACTTAAATTTCCAACATAAATATCTAAATCAAGCCATTCACCTGAATCCACACTGGTTTGTTGTGGTACAAAAGTAAAAGGTACTGCAGATAATGATCCAACTGGTTCAGCCAAAAAACTGTGCAGCTGATTATAATTTTCATCAATTAAAACAAAATCATTTTCATCAATATATCCATCTCCGTCAGCGTCTCCACACTTCAAATCAAGACCAGCACCCATTTGATCATAACCCCAATCAATACTTTCTTGTCCAGTCCAAAATAAAGAAAAATCATTAGTTCTTGCATAACCGCCCTCCCCTACATTAAGACCTAAGTCTAGAATGTCTTTCATATTGACGACACCATCATCATTATTATCTCCTTGAAAAACACAACTTTCAATACAAAGACAATTTCCATAGTTAGAATCCAATATATTGACATCGACTTTCAAAATTTCACAAATACCAGAATTTGTACAGTATTCTATATCAAACTCATCTACACCATCAAAGTCTGCATTCGGTGTATAGATAATTTTGTTCTCTCCAGTTATTGTAGCACATTCAAGTATTTCAGTATGATTGGCATCCAATATAGTAATTGTACCATTTGACGGTCCAGTAACTGTAGAAAAGTAATAATCCTCTATATAATTGTTGTAATGAAGACTAAGATCATGGTTCTTTAAAATATCAAAAGAATAGGCAATTTCTTTTGCTGGCGCAAAATCATCTACATGTATTGTTATGTTACCTATATGAAATTGCCAGCCTGAAAATACTTTATAGAAGAAAGTTTTATCTCCAGTAAAATCTGTATCAGGTGTAAATGAAAACTGACCATTGCCATTATAGATAAGCTCTGGTGAATAATCATTTATAGTCTGGCCTAATTTGAGATCATTATCAAAGACATTGAATTCAATTGCACCATTCGTTAAACAAAAAACTTGGTCATCTTCTACAAAAGAAGAAATATCATAGTTATTCAACACATTTATATTGTATTGAACTAAACCACCATTTATAGTTGTAAAAATCAATGTATCAAGCCCATCAATATTTGGATTGTAATTCCATAAAGCACCAGTTACATTATTTATAACACCAAGATTTGGTGAATGACTAATTTCGTAAGAATCTGAAGGTAGCAATAGATTTATAGCAGACAGTTCATCTACAAAAACATCATTAGTACTTATTACAGCATCATTTTCTGCAACACAGTGAATAACGCTTGATTCTATATTACCTGTAGAATCTTTTGCAAAGTATCTTATATAAGCATTTGAAGCTCCCGCATCAAATGAAAACTGAATTTTGTTTCCGTTGATTGAAGCAGAACCTCCTTCGACTTGTCCTAGTTTATCCAATGTTAATAAACCATCAGAACTTGTATCGTTAAGGAGTGGATCGATTAGAACCGTATCAGATGTAACTAATTGATAATCTGTTGTTAAGTCAATTTTTGAAGATTTTACTCTGTAATGGACAGTTGAATAATTGGGAAATGGAATACCAGGAATAGATCCATGCTGAAAATATTCAATTGTTAATTCAGTATCTCCAATAAAACCATTAGTCGGACCAAAATTGAGTGCATATAAGTTTGGACTTACGTAATCAACGTCTAAAGTGTCCGAACCTGAATCAGGGTGCCTTGTAACAGTAGGTGCCCATCCATATGAATTAATATAAATTGTATTGAGTTCACTAACTTTCGCATTCTCAAAAATATGTTTAGGGTTAAGTTGGGCACTTAACAATAGGCTGCTAAACAATAAAATAAAGGCTAGATAAATTCTCATTACGCCTTACGTGAGTTTTGGTACATTGCAAATATATTTCTTTTAAAATAGAAAATTGCATTAAAATTGCAAAAAATCAAATATAAGATACTCAATGTATAATTGACTGAACCTGAACACCTTGTGTCGATATTGTATTATGTAAAAAGCTAATATTTATGTAATAATATTAAACATTAATTTCTTTTATAATCGACTATAAACTAAATTACTATATATTAGTATTATTCATTATATAAAATTAATCTTTGGAAAATACAAGAATCTATAAAGTCCTCAATCATTTATCCACACCGGTATTGAATCGCTTCATTAAATTCTTAAAATCTCCTTATCATAATGTAAACGCAAATATTGAAACTATAGCTGCTTTAATAATTAAGCAAATTAAATACAAGGAAAACCTCCCCTCTAAAACTGATATTTGGGTGAAAATATTTAAAGATCAAGAATTTGATGATTTAAAATTTAGAAAGCTTTGTAATGAAACTCTAGAAAGATTTGAAACATTTTTAACATTTGAAGCTCTAGATAAAGACAAACTGCTTAAAGACAATCTACTGCTGCAGTCATTAAAAGAAATTCAACTCGAAGATTTAATAACTAAACATATTTCGAAATCCAAAAGAGATATTAATAGGCAGTTTGTACAATCATCTAATTTTTTCTTAAACAAATATCTCAATGATAAGATTCTTCAAAACTTAAAATCAAATTACGAAAGAAAAACTGACCTAAAGACATATCAAAAAAACTCCCATGTAGAATTACTTGATAGTCTTGATTCATTTTATACTATCGAACGCCTTAGATTAGCCATAGATATACTTACTTGGGAAAAGATGTACAAATCTCCACATAAAATAGATCAGAAAATTCAAAATCAAATTTTAGAAGAGGCTAATAATTCAATTCATCCTACTGTACAAATATATGGAAAAATGTACGCTTTAAATCTGGACATAACTGAAAAACAAAATTACTATGAACTCAAGGAAATGGCTTTCGAGCATATTAGTTCATTCCCAAAAGATGAACAAAAAGAAATCCTAGATGTCCTGGTAAGTTTTTGCATTAAACTTTGTAACAAAGGTGAAATGGATTTTTTTAAAGAAACATTAGCCATCTATGACTGGGGCATAAAAGAAGATATAGTTTTCAGCCAGGGAAGGCTTTCACCTACAACCTTCAGAAATTATGTAATGTCTGGATTAAGGGTTGGTGAATTCGATAAAATCGAAAATTTTATAACGCATCATTCAAAATTTCTTGATGAGAACAGAAGAGAAAATGCTCTAAATTTCAATCTAGGACGTGTATCCTTTTATAGAAAAGAATACCAAAAAGTTATTCAATATTTAAACCTTGTCAACTATGATGACATTTGGTACAATATCAACTCAAAGGTATTATTGTTTGCCAGTTACTATGAGTTGGATGAAATCGATGTGCTCATATCTTCCATAGAAGCATTTAGTACATTTTTAAGAAGAGAAAAGGATGTTCAAAACATGAGAACACAGAGATATTCAAACTTCTCACGATACCTTAAAAAGATAGTCAACAACAAGCACCGAAAAGATAAAATCAAAAAAATCAACGAAGCACTTCAAGCCGATTCAGGGGTAGTTAATAAACCATGGTTACTTGAAAAAATGGGTGAAATACTCAAATGAAATTATATTTTTTGAATGTTCAAAACCGTGGCATAAGCTCTGCGTCCATTCAATTTAAAGCCTCCTTGTATGCTGCCAAACATCTATTCCTCGCTTCTTTATGATCTACAATAGGCTCAGGGTAATCATCTGTGCCCCACTCTTCTACCCATTGATTAATGTATTTGAAATCCTTGTCAAACTTTTTTTGTTGTGTATAAGGATTAAATATTCTAAAATACGGCGCTGCGTCCGTACCGCAACCGGCAGCCCATTGCCAACCCCCATTATTACTAGCCAAATCAAAATCCAATAATTTTTCAGCAAAGTAAGCCTCTCCCCATCGCCAATCAATCAACAAATGTTTGGTTAAAAAGCTCGCCACTATCATCCTAACTCGATTGTGCATAAATCCAGTAGTATTCAATTCCCTCATACCAGCGTCTACTATTGGGTAACCTGTTTTACCTTGACACCACAAATTAAATTCTTCTTCATTATTCCGCCATTCTACCCTTTCATATTTTTCTCTAAATGCACCATTTTCAACATGAGGAAAATGCGCTAAAATTTGACTATAAAAATCTCTCCAAATTAATTCAGATAAATATACATCAGAAAGTTTCCGCGCAGATTTCGCCTTTTTCCTTATACTAATTGTTCCAAATCTAAAATGAATCCCCAATTTCGATGTGCCTTTTTGTGCAGGGTAATTTCTTTTCTCTGAATAGTCCTTAATTAATTTTCGTGCTACTTGGGTGTTAGGTATTTTTATATCTGATCTTTTAAAACCCATATCCTCTAATGTTGGAATTTTATGAGTCTTCTTCGCTTTCGCAAAATTGGAGTAATACTTTTTGACGGGATAAGCTTTTAAATAAAACGAGCCTGATTTTTCTACTTTTTGATCTAGCTTTTCTAACCATTTCTTCTTATACGGGGTAAATACAACATATGGCGTTTCATCTTTCTTGAGTATTTCATCCTTTTCAAAAATCACATGATCTTTAAACGTTATTAGTTCCGAATTATGTTTTTTAGCAATTGATTTAATCTCTTTATCGCGAGACAAAGCATAGCTTTCATAGTCTCTATTGGTGTAGATAGCTTCAATTTTATGTTCGGACAATAAACGGTCCCAAACTTGGACTGGTTCATCAAAGAAGACCCACAAGGTGCCACCTATTTTAGATAATTCACTCTGTATTTCTTGTATTGTATCATGTAAAAAAGTAACGCGAGCATCAGCTTTATCCGAAAGCTTTTCTAATATATTTTTATCGAAAATAAAGACGGCTTGAACCATTTTTCCATTTTTAAGTGCATGGTAAAGGCCTGCATTATCATGTAATCTCAGATCTCTTCGAAACCAAAAAAAGTTATTAATCATTCATTTGATTTAGTATTTAATACAATGTGAATGCATAGATAATGTTTTTATATCAATAAACAATTCAAAGAAATGAGATTACAAAACCACATAATGCTTTGATTGTAAGCAAGTTATGAAGCTAAAAAAAATAAGTATATAATACTGAATTAGAGTGGTTTACAAATGGTATTTATATATATACTTTGTATTTTTGTTATTTAAATCCTGACTTATGAAAATTTTTAAGATTTCATTTTTGTTTCTTGCATTCTGCTTAATGAGTTTATCTTCATGTAAAAATGAGGCAAGTAAATCTGAATCGCAACATCCATTTGGAGACAAAGCTGATTTAATAGAACTTTTGAATGCTTACGAAGCAGCCCCCAATACAACAACCGCAAATAACTTACTCAAGGGCATTTCAACAAGTGCTGCAGAGAAAAGTATGGATCCAAAAGTCCGTAAGTCATATTTATTGTTTGGTTTAGGGATTGCTAAAAGACAAAATATGCCCACTCGAGAACCGGGCTTTTTGTTTCCCTTAATAAAAGATTATATCAGTGACCCCAAAACTCCTGCTAGAATAGATGAGTTGGCAGGCTTGATGTCAAAAATGAATAAGCCTACAGTAGCCAATGTTTTCCGTAAAGGATTGATAGACAATTATCCTGATTATGAAAAAATTGAAAGTGTAAAAAATGGGTTTAATGAGCCTATAGATAATATCGATGAATATATTAAAAGCTTAGGTGAAAAGATATTCTTAGATCCTGACAATACAGGCATAAACAGAAACGCTTCATTATCCTATGTAGATGCTTGTGAGGCTTATGCAGCAGTTTATCAAAACAATCCACTGGCTCCAGAAAATTTATTTAAAGCAGCTGAGGTAGCTAAAAGTATCAGAACCTTTCCTAAATCTTTATCTATCTATGATTGGATTTTAGAAAAATATCCTAATTACGATAAAGCACCAACTTCATTGTTTTTAAAAGGATTTATCATTGAAAATAATTTAGGAAATAATGAAGAGGCTCAAAAGATTTATAATACTTTCCTAGAAAAGTATCCCGAACATGACTTAGCTGATGATGTTGAGTTTCTATTAGAAAACATTGGCAAAACAGATGAAGAAATACTTGAGATGATTGAAGCCAAAAGAGCCCAATAAGTAAAACAATACTTACACCAAAGTTATATTCTTTTTGGCAATGGCATTGAGCTTGGTCTCTTTGACAAATGCAATAACCTCAAGCTTATATTCGCTCTGAACATTCTTTAATTTTTTAGCCAATTTAACAAATGGCTTTAGAAGAAAATTATCCTTTTCCAACTGATCCATTTCAGATAACATAAGATTAAAAGGAAGTGTAAAGTCAATTTTTTCTATTCTTTCAGGTGTAACTTTTAAATGGCTTTCAAGCTGAATGCTCCCCAAAACATATTTATTAATTAATCTTTCTTCACTTCGCCCTCTCTTATATTTTTCAATCAAAGTAAGATTGATGCCTGTTATCGTTTTTTCTGATTTTGTCGATATGACAATTGTACCTACAACAGCCGAAGAACTGAGTTGAACCTCCTCTGGTACTTCAAGAGAAAGCTTTATGCCTTCGATTCCTAATATATTCTTAATCTTCTTTATCATGACTTTAAAACAACAACATGAGGCAATTTAATTCCCTTAGAACATAATTGTAGATCAATTTATGAATTTCATATACCAACTTTGATCCAATGGCTTCAACCAATCATTAATAAAATCTTTTTTATTGTTAACTAAATTGTCAAACATCAAGGTTTCTGTGTTAATATCCCCCTTCTCCACAGCTCCTCTAAATTCAGAACTGCTCACTTGCTTAACATCATCATTATCCATGTAAGCATAGTTTAACCTATCAAAAAAGCTTAATCCCAATTCGTCTTCAATCTTTTTTAAGACGGCAACACTTGAATCGATGGAACAACCACTTACTAAGTTGCTTTCATCCGCAACAAAAACAATAAATTTATTATGAAATAGATGTGCATAACTTTCAACAGCAACACCATGAGAATTCCATTGCATGGTAAATTGATACAACCACTTTTTAATTATATCTGCATGAGATTCATCAATCTTACTTTTACATTGGTAAATCCAAACACGGGAATTATCAGGTAGTGCAATTAAGTCTCGTCGCATATTATTTATAATTAAATTCTACCAATTGTTGGCTTGAATAATTAATTCTGAAATATCATAAATCATGACTTCTTCTTCTTTTCCCTTATTCTTAATGCCATCATCTAGCATCATTATACAATAAGGACAATTAGCTGCAATAACATCTGGATTAGATTCTAAGAGTTCATCTATACGTTCCACATTTACCTTTTTTGCACCTTCTTCTTCTTCCTTAAATACTTGAGCACCACCTGCACCACAACAAAAGCCATTTTCTCTGTTTCTTTTCACTTCTTTTATATTGGCATCCAGACTATTCAAAACTTCTCTTGGAGCTTCGTATACGCCATTTATACGACCTAAATAACATGAGTCGTGATAGGCAATCTTTTTACCATTAAAAGCACCCCCCTCAATTGTTATGCGTTTCTCATTAATTAATTCTTGTATTAATTGCGTGTGATGGACGACATCATAGTTGCCACCTAAAGCGGGATATTCATTTTTCAAGGTGTTGAAGCAATGCGGGCATGCAGTAACAATTTTTTCTACGTTGTGCATCTTCATAACTTCAATATTTTGCAGCGCCATCATCTGAAATAAAAACTCATTTCCTGCTCTTCTTGCCGGATCTCCAGAACAACTTTCATCATTGCCTAACACAGCAAATTTAATACCCGCTTTATCCAATATTTTCACTAGCGCATAAGTGATTTTTTGTGCACGTGGATCAAAGCTTCCTGCACAGCCTACCCAAAAAAGAATTTCAGGTGTTTCATTATTATTTGCAAAATCTTCTAACGTAAATACTTTCACACTTTATGCTTTTAAGAGTTATTTTCTAGTTTATTTGCCCAATCAAATCGAGCATTAGGCATCTGCCAAACTGCTCCAGAATTTTCAACAGATGTAAACATAGGTAGCCAATCTGAAGGCCCTGCAGAATCCGTTAAAATTCTATATCTTCTGAGTTCTAAAATAGGTTCTAAAGGATTAATAAGTACAGGACAAGCCTCTACGCATGCATTACAAGTTGTACAAGCAAATAACTCTTGATCTGAAATATAATCGAATAAGGATTTACCATCGTCAAATTCATCTTTTTTAATCCCTTGCTTATTGATGGCAGTATTTATTTCTGTTGCCCTGTCTCTTATATCCATCATTATTTTTCTAGGAGACAATGACTTTCCTGTAGTATTAGCAGGACATACTGAAGAACATCTCCCGCACTCTGTACAAGTAAAAGCATCCAAAACATTCTTCCAACTGAGCCCCATCACATCCTTAACTCCAAAGTCAGGCAATTCATCTGTTGCTCCCTTTTGAGGTGTTGTTTCTTCAACCAAACCCATCATGGATTTAACCTCGGTCATAATCTCTGGCATATTGTTCATCTCTCCTCTCGAATTTAACTTCGAAAAATAAACATTAGGAAACGCCAACATAATATGTAGGTGTTTAGATATAGGTAGGTACAAAAGAAAACCAAAAACGGTTAGTATGTGTAACCACCATCCTGCTCTTTCAATTACATGCAAAGTGGATACTGAGAAACCTGCAAATATATTATTACCGATCCAAGAACTAATAGGCTGGTATCCTGAGCTGGGAAAATGTGTTGGATCAATTTTCTGTAAAAGACTATCAGCACCATTCATTGAAAAAATACCGATAATCAAAACAATCTCTAAAAGTAAAATATAGTTTGCATCAAGTGTCGGCCAACCTTTCATTTCCGGTTTAACGAACCGTGGTATTTTCAAAAGATTTCTTCTCCACAAGAAAACGATTGTCGCAACAAAAGCAAGCAGGGATAAAACTTCAATAGTATTGATTATTGTTGGATATAAAAATCCAATGTTAGATGCAAAAAATCTGTGTGTTCCAAAGACACCGTCTATTAATATCTCTATTAATTCAATTTGAGTAAATAGGAATGCCACGTAAATAAAGAGATGTAAAATGGCTGGAATAAAACGCTTAAACATTTTCTTTTGACCAAAGGCAACCAAAAGCATGTTCTTCCAGCGTTGCCCCGTGTCTCCTTTAATCTTTTCGGCCTTTCCTAATTTTATGGTTTTATAGATTTGGCTGTAAGACTTAAAAGCCAATACAGACACAACGAGTAATACTATTATGAAAATTATCTGCGTCATAACTAAAATTCATCAACAATATGAGAATTATTTAATAAATAATACACGTTCCTTTAAAGTTCTTTGAAGGAAATTTGCCATTTATTTTACTGTTATAATCAACAAAACTTAGCAAACAGAGTTTACATTTAATTATTTTTACCTAATGAAGATTTTAAATAATAATCAAATCATTCAAAAGGTAGATAGATTAGCCTATCAAATACTTGAAAACAATTATAAAGCCAAGCATATTGTATTTTTAGGCATAAACAAGAATGGTCTTAGATTTGCAAAAATGCTCCAAAATGCATTCAATAAGATCTCCACTATAACCACCATCATTGGTTCAGTAAAAATAAATGCCGCAAATCCTATAGATTCTGAAATAGAAATGGATATTGATTTGAAAACTTTAAACAAGAAAGTGGTCATTGTTGTAGATGATGTAGCCAATACAGGAAGGACAATATTTTATGGTACTAAACCTATAATGGAATTTTTACCACTTAAAATTGAGGCAGCCGTTTTAGTTGATAGAAAACACAAACAATTTCCTATTCTAGTAGATTATGTTGGTCTTTCGCTTGCGACGACTCTCAAAGAAAACATCAAAGTTGACCTGACAAAAAAAAGTGCATTATCAGTATTCCTAGAATAATACTTTTATCCTTCGATTATGCCATCTGCAATCTTTGTTTCAAGTAAAAGAAAAATTAGAGTCATTGTACAATTTCATAGTGAAATAAAATTGAATAAATAAAAAAGGCTGCCCAAATTAATGCGCAGCCTTAAAAGTTAAATATTTTTTTTATTGCTTAATTATTCTTTTGAATAAACTTTCTTTTCCAAACTTAAAGTTTAAAAAGTATATCCCATCAGAAAGATAAGATAAGTCAATTTCGCTAGGCGCTCCATTAAAACTGAATACTGATTTTCCAGTCACATCGAATATTTCTAATCTGTCAAATGATTCTTCAGAATCAATAAACAGTTTGTTGTTAACAGGATTTGGGAATACGTTAATATCGCCATCTAAAATTTCAAAAGTAGAACTTACAATTTCTAAATCGGATTTAAATCTTACAAGCAATTGATACCCACTATTTCTAGGGACAGAAGAATCAAACTGACTTCCAAATCCAGTGACAGCCATTAAAGCACCGGGGTCTGGGCAAACTGCTACTTCAGAATCTGAATCAACTCTTACTGCGATAGTGTCACCAGATGTTGTTTCTAAATCAAAATTGAAGCTTGATCCATCTCCCACCCATGAGCTAATAATATTTCCTTCTATTCTCACCAAAGAAGCCTCTGTAGACTCATCTAATGCTTGACTGTTGTCTGCTGTCAATAAAATATTCCCCATACTACCTACCCAAACGCTATCCGGTTCAATCTGGGTCAATCCATTAAAATGAGTTAACCTTCCTTGCACATTCAGTTCATCACCTTCTTGAAAATTATAGCCCATATCACTTGTGGAAAAGATACCTACGCCTACATTATTTTCATTCAAAATAAAACATTGTAAACCGCCTGGTCTAAAATTAATACCGTGTGTAATTCCTGATAATTCTACAAATTCTCCATCTAACATCGGTTCTCCATCCGCATTATTTGCTCTGGCTTGTTCAAGAGTAACTACTTGATAAACGAGTCCAGAACCATCAGGAACATATGGACTGATATCATCTGGTGAAGTCGGTAATAATTGATATCCAGAAAACAAAGGTTCAGAAGTATCAAACTGACTCCCGATGCCAGTCACATCAAATGTACCTGTAGGATAACCCATACCAGAAATACCTGACTCATCGATAATTCTCACAGCAATAGTATCCGTACCATTTGTAATATCAACATTAAATTCACCAGAAGGAGACCAATCATCTGGATTCACAAGTGTTGCATTTCTAAAAATCACTTTCTTAGATTCAGATGCTTCGTTTAATGTAGTTATTTCCTCGGCATCTGGGACAGGATTAGAAGAGCTCAAGATTGAAATCGAATCAGGCTCAATTTCGGTCAAACCTCTAAATTGAGTCAGCTCCCCTCTCACATATAATTCATCACCTTCAACCACAGCGTGATCAAGATTTGAATTGAATAAAAATACAGTAATGCCAATGTTATCAGCCGCATCAAATAATACAAAGGTCAATCCCTCTTGTCTAAGATTGGGACCAACAGTAATACCTGTCAACTCAACTATTTCTCCCAGATGCGTAGCGATACCTTCTTGGTCTACATTTCGCGCTTCTAGAATTGAATATTGAGTTTGAGCAAACATGCTCGTGCTTGCAAATAAAAAGAAAAGTAAATATTTAATCATATTGGTTATTTTTTATCAAAAGTACAAAACATTACATTATGGATTGGAATCTCTTAGGTGTAAAAAAAGGCTGCATCGTTAACGATGCAGCCTCATAAAAGTATATTACTATCAACCGTTAGTTTATTTTACAATTTTAAACTCAACTCGTCTATTCTGCGCACGTCCTACTGCAGTGTTGTTATCTGCAACAGGCATGGCTTCACCAAAACCCCTAGTGCTCAGTCTTGTACTTTCAATACCTTTTGAAACTAAATAAGTTTTTACGGCATTAGCTCTAGAAACAGACAGCTGAGAATTTGTTTCTTCTTTACCTTGAGAATCTGTATGACCTTCAATAGAAACTTTTAGGTTAGGATATTTTTGCATTACTGAAACGACATCATCCATTAAAACATAAGACTCTGTTTTGAAAGTAGATTTAGAAGAATTAAACTGAATCCCTTTGAGGGCCGCATTAAAAGAGGCATTAATTTCTGTCATTTTTGTTCTTTCTACTTTAGCTGCTGCATCCGCTTTGGCTTTCATCTCTTTAGCTTCTGCATCTGCTTTGGCTTTAGCCTCAGCTTCAGCTGCTTTCTTTGCTTTCATATCAGCAGCCATTTTTGCTGCTGCAGCTTCTTGGGCTGCTTTCTCGGCTTTCATTTTTGCTTCAGCGGCTTCTTGAGCTGCTTTTTCTGCTTGCATTCTTGCTTCTGCAGCTTCTGCTTCTGCTTTAGCTTTCATATCTTCTGCAGACATTGGACAACCTGCAAATTTCTTTGTCCCTGGCGTATCAGGACAAGCATCTTTAAAATCCTTTATGCCATCTCCATCTCTATCTGATTTTTTATCAATTTTATCGCCAGCAGATATACCCATCGGACTCACCCCTACAGAACTACATTCATTAGCACCACCAAATGTATACCTCAAACCAATTCTTCCTCTCCAACGACTAAGATTATCATTAATTCCAAATCTCTCTTTTCCAGTAAGTTCCTCAGAAAATGAAAATGTTGGTGTTGTACCATCAGCTTCAATTCCTTCTATATCAATTAGTCTATATGCAAATGGGTTGCCATAAAGAACACCCCAATTTTTATTTATTAAGTTACCTACATTAAATATGTCTAATGTCAGTTGAAGTCTATTGCCGACTCCACCTAAGTTTACACCTAAATTTTGTGCAATTCTTAAATCAAATTGATGTGTAAAAGGAGTACGACTACCATTAGTCTCCGCATACATTCCTCTTCGCGTCGACAAGTAATCATCTTCGTTTATGAAATTATCTAACAAAGCCCATTGCTCAGAAGCCGTCAAGTCTCCGTCTACTAAGGAAATATCATTTTGATCAATTGGTACATAAATTAAATGTCTTTCTCTACTTGTACTTCCTGTTTCATTATTAACATTTCTGTTGTTGTAAACGTAAGAATATAAATCACCAGATTGTCCATTATAAAACATTGAAAGCGTTGTACTAAAGTTGTCATCATTTGTCCAATCAAATTTATATCCAGCACTTGCAATTACTCTAGATCCAAGTGCAAAATCAGATGTTCCTAAAGCAGGATTGTTTCTACCATCTGTTGTAAAAGTACCCCTCCATTGAGATGAATTCTGAGAAGATGTCCCATCAAATAATGAACGTGCATCGCCATACGAATAAGCAGCAAACAAACTTAAACCACTATCAAAATTTTTATTTATAGATCCTGTTAAGTTATAAGAATACCCCTCACTAGTATTGGACGCTAAATAAATTGCTGTATAGGTGGGATCTAAACTTGTTCTAGTAAAAATAGGTCTATCATCTGCGCCGTTTGACCAATTATAAGCAACCGTGGGATCACTATTAACATTTGTATAAAAAACATTATTTAACGTTTTTGTATACATAGCTTCTAATGTTGTAGACCAACCATTTCCAATACTTTTGTCAAATCCTATACTCGCTCTAAGTACTTGCGGATATTTGAAATCTTTTGTAAATAAATCAACTTGCCCTGAAGGGTCAGAAGCATCTGGACTTGGGTTTACTGGCTGACTTTGTGGGTCAGGATTAAATGTGACACTGGTTAAATCATCTTCAGTCAAACCACCCACTGTTAAACCATTATTTGTATACATTCCACCTGGCCATACAAAGGGTACTCTACTTGTAAAAATTCCAATACCACCCCTCAATATTGTACCTTCATCTGCTATATAATTAAAGCCTAATCTTGGTGATACCAATAACTGCCCAGATGGGGCTTGTCCACCTTCTGCCCCTTGTAGATCATAGTTTGCGGCTAATAAAGGTAATGTCGTTGTATTGAATGATGGATCAATAGATGGATCGGTATTTAATACTGGAATATCAAGTCTTATCCCTCCTGTTAACGTAAATTTATTGCTCAGGCTAAATGCATCTTGAATATATACACCAAATTGAGCTGCACTAAAATCAGCAGCGGCGGCAGAACCGTCACCAGTAACATCATCAACTAGTGAATATGATCTATCAAATTCACTTACAATACCACCATAAAAATCATCAAGACTCCCAAAACGATAAGATCCAAAATTTTGTCTAATAAATAGATTATAAAAGCTAATGAATTCATTATGTGTGCCTATTGTAATAGTATGATCACCTTTATAAAGTTTAAAATTATTTGTGATTGTAAGAACATTTTGATCAAGTGCATTTGCTGTTGAAAAAGCTTCACTCCCTAAGAAAATACTTCCTGCACCATCATCAATTCTGACATTAGGAAAATTCATACCTATAGGATCTCTATCGTCTCTTACTGTCGTATATCCAATAATTAAATTATTCGAAGAACTCCCAAATCTTGAGTTCAATTCTATTGCAGAACTATTTGTTGTAGTAGGGAAAAATACACCATTGTTCGCAAAATTAATACTACGATCTGTCGAACCATTCACACTTGTGTTTTCGCCTTTAGTATAATTGTGTCTCAAAGTTAAATTATGAGATTTACCCAAGTTGAAATCTAATTTTGCAAAAATTCGAGTTCCATCCAGTCTTGAGGTTTTATCTCCATATTCTCCTGCATCATATCCATAAGTGTTTTGTAAAAACGATTGTAATGCATCTAATTCCTCAAAAGTTGAATCCCCATTATATAGACCTGAAAACGGCACTGGATTTTCATCTCTTTGTATTTCTGCATTTATAAAAAAGAAAGCCTTGTCTTTTACAATTGGACCTCCTAATGACACACCATAAAGCTTTTTAGAAAATGGTGCTAGTTTGGTTCTCTCGATACTATCAACTTCAACACCATCTGCTTCTGCTAATCGCTGCGCAATCTTCCCAGGTGTTTTACCTGCAAGATTTTCATTTTGATTAAAATAATATGCAGAACCTGTAAAACAATTGGTACCTGATTTTGTAACCGCACTGATACCACCGCCAGAAAAACCACCATATGAAACATCAAATGGAGATAGTACAACTTGGATTTGATCAATTGCATCAATACTGAATGGTGCTATCCCTGTTTGTCCTCCATTTTGTCCATTTGCCGCTAGTCCGAAAACATCATTATTTACTGCACCATCAACATAAATAGCATTAAATCTATTGTTTTGACCACCGATAGAAGTTCCCCCACCAAAGGTTGACTTTGACTGTGGTGTCAATCGTGTAAAATCAGATAAATTCCTTCCCAATGTTGGCATATCTTCTATTTGTTGCGCACTTATATTAGTAGATGTCCCAGATCTAGTACCTAAATTACCAGCATTGGCAGTGACCAGAACTTCATCTAATCCAACAGATCCGTCCCCCATTTGGAAGTTATTAGTGTAAGATTCTCCTAACCTTAAAAAAACATTTTCGGTGACAACATCTTCTGAGCCAACATAAGATATTGTAATTGTATAAGGTCCACCTACTTTCATATTATCAATTCTAAAGCTTCCATCTACATTTGTAGAAGTGCCATAAAATGATCCAGATGGTGTATGAACCGCCACAACATTAACACCAATTAATGGAACATTGCTTTGATCTGAAACATAACCTTTCATAGAAGAGGTTGTTGATCCTTGTCCAAACATCAGCAAACTAGCCAACATAAAAACTAAGGTTAGTAATTTTTTCATATTTATTCTTTAGTTGATTAATGTTCTAAATTTATTAAATCTACATATTTATATATCATATATATGAAATGTTAATAAAAACATAACATTAAATGAAGCTTTAACAATAGAGCCAAAGAAAAATGATCAATTTCTAATCTAAAATGATCCAAAATACAATCTTGTTTGAGTTACATAGACCTCATGGTGAAATCTTAGATACCATAATTGTAAGAATCTAATTGTAATTATCAAACTTAGTTAAGTGCTTATATACATCTCTTGATTTGTAAAAAATGATACTTTTACCTAGAAGTTGAACCTAATTAGTTGTAAATTTCTTGAATGGGTTTCAGTTCAAGGTAAAGTTATTGCGATGAATAAGCTTTGAATCGTGACATGATTGAATATACTACCCCTTTGTTCTTTCTCTAAAGAGCTGCTCATACTCATCACTTTCAGTACCCATCCATTTGTCCCAAAAAGTAAAATATAATCCAAAGTTTTTAACAAATTTAGCATGATGCATGCTATGATGGGTGGCTCCAATAATCCATTTTCCAAACCAATGTTTTTCTGAATTTTCTGGATAAATTTCAATATCCAAATGATTAATTGTCGCAGATACTGTCATCCAGACTAACATAGCCATTATGATTGAGTAATGCGTGGGCAAAAAAACAAAAAGCAAAGGTACTATAGCAGCTTGCAAAATTGATTCCATAGGATGGAAAGAAAAAGAAGTCCATGGAGAATTTATAATACTGTTGTGATGCGTCTTGTGAATCCATCTGTAAATTTTGGGTCTGTGCATCCAGCGATGCAACCAATAGTAATAAGTCTCATGAATAATTAAGATCAACACGAAACTGATGGGTAAATATAACAGGCCAAATTCTGAAACATCAGTATATATTGCTGTATACCCTCTCTGCCACATCCAAATTAATCCAATACCAGCCAACCCAAAAACTAAAGAGGTAATACCGGACCATTTTATTTCTGTCCAAGCTTGACCTTGAGGTCTTAATCCTTTACTTATTTTTCTATGCCAGTAAGTATCTTTATAAAAATTATAGAAGAGTATATAAAACAATCCTGCCACCACAACATAGCGAGAAAACACAATTAAACTTAATGTAAAAATAGCAAGCAACACATCTGCTTTATCAGCAAAATTGACTAGGGTCATAGAACTTCTTTAAGTGGGTTTTGAGTTATAGATTGTGGTTCATTTTTTGCGAAATTTAAGCTAAAAAATAGTAATCCTTGGCATCCTGAAATGACATGACCTACTTATGATTTGGATTATGCAATACTTATGACGTTTTAAGACAAAATGTAGAAAAAAAATCATATAAATACTTTATTGCAAATTTTATATGACAGGATATACCTCTGCAATCATGCACCGCACACTGCCTCCACCATACTTTTCAATAGTAGGTATAGGCATGTGCAAAATCTTGGAGTATTTTGATATTTCATCGACTTGATCTTCATTAAGTGATGTATATGCTGAGGTGGACATTAAGAGATATTTTTCACCTAATTTACTTTTTACTTGAAGCATATTTCCTGCAAATTGATCCATTTGATCAACTGAAATAGGGATGACTTGCTTGTTGGTTTTATCAAACATCTGAAGCAAATTCTTTTTCTCCGATTCATCTTTAATCGAGTCTAAGCAGATGATAACAAACGAAGTCCCTAGTGCCATCATAACGTTAGTATGATATATTAATACATCACTTGCATCATAAGCATGAAATATCACTTTTTGATAATTGAGTAATACTGCAAATTTTTCAAGGACTCTAATATCCGTTCGAGGCGACAAAGAAGCATAGACTATTTTGTTATCTCTATCCAAAATCATACTTCCAGTAGCCTCCAAAAACTGTTGATCTTCTTCTAAGTATTCAAAACCATACCTCTTGTTATACCCAAATCTTTCAGTCAGAGTATCAATTATATCTTCTCGCCTTTCTGGTCTCCTTGATTCTGCATTCATAGGATATGTTATAATGGGACCAGAGGCATGCGTGGTAAACCAGTTATTTGGAAATACAGCATCTGGCTTGGCAGGCTGATCAGTATCTTGTATTACAATGACTTCTATATCATATGACTTTAAAGTCACTACCATACTGTCAAATTCATTAATGGCTGCTGTTTTAATGTCAATGACATGTTCTGCGCCTTCTTTGACTTGAAATGAATTATTTTCGGCAGTTTCTTTATTATACCCAAAATTACTGGGGCGAACCAATAATAATGTATCTGTAATTGTATCACTCATTTTAAATAGCAGCTTCGTTTTTCAAATGTTCTGCAGTTTCTCGTCCCAAAAATTTATCAATAAAATTATGCGCAAGATAGATAATTGGAGTTAATAATACAGCCATAAAAACTTTGTAACAGAAGTTTACGCAACCAATGGCTAAAACCCTTACCAAATCCCAATCAGCACCTATATAAAATGCAATCATGAGCACAACAAAACTGTCAACTAATTGGGACACTATAGTGGAACCTGTAGCTCTCAGCCAAATTTTTTCTTCTCCAGTCCACTGCCTTATTTTATGGAATATGGAAACATCCAAAACTTGACCTACAAAAAATGCAATCAACGAGCCCATAATAATCCATAATCCTTGACCAAATATTCGCCGAAAGGCTAAATTCATACTTAATATTGAATCAGAAGGTTCATCTCTGAGACCACTTATGCTATCCCACCAATTATTGGGCGACAAATTTATTGCAAAAAAGACCATAGCAAAAGCATAGATTATCAATCCAATGGCTAAGTATGTTAGTAACTTAACACCTTTTACACCGTAGTATTCATTTATGATATCAGTCATTACAAAAACAACTGGCCATAGTAAAACGCCAGCTGTTAAATTAAATCCTAAGTCTTCAACACTAAAAAGTGTCAAGTTAAGGGCTTCAAATCCAAGAGTTTGTTCTAAAGAAAATATCTTTGCACCTATAAACTGAGCGACCAACGCATTTGTTAGAAAGAAAGCGCCTAGAATTAGAAATAATAACTGTGCACGGTTTTTAAACATAAAAAAATATATGGCTAAGATATCAATAAACATGAAGTCGGGGGAAATCGAAGAGAAGGAATTAATCATTGGAATAGATTTAGGAACAACTAACAGTTTAGTAGCCTATGTTAAAAACGGTGAAACCAAAATTGTTAAAGATGATTCAGGTAAATCTAGTCTTGTTCCTTCTATTGTTCATTTTACAGAAGAAGGTGATATAATTGTAGGCCAGGAAGCCAAATCCAAGCTGATTGCACACCCCAATCGTACAATTTATAGTGTCAAAAGACTTTTGGGAAAAAGTTATCAAGACATTAAGAATTATAATGAGCTTTTATCATACGAAATCATTGACGAAAAAGATAAGCTTGTCAAAGTAAAGATGGGAGACCAGTTTCATTCTCCCGTAAGTTTATCAGCAGAAATACTTAAATATTTAAAGCAACGCATTGAATCACACCTTTCAAAAAAAGTATCAAAAGCAGTCATTACAGTACCTGCGTATTTTAATGATTCTCAAAGACAAGCCACTCGAGATGCTGGCAAAATAGCGGGCTTAGATATACTGAGAATTGTAAATGAACCTACTGCGGCGAGTTTAGCTTATGGGATAGGTTTGAAAGATGGAGAAAATGAAAACATTGCAGTATATGACTTAGGTGGAGGTACTTTTGACATCTCTATTCTCAGTATTAGCGATGGAATTTTTGATGTCCGCTCTACAAATGGTGACACCTTCTTAGGCGGTGATGACTTTGATAGAAAAATAATTGATTTTTGGATAAAGGAAAACGACATTGATGTCCAAACCTTGAGCAGTGACAAGTCCTTAGGACAATCTGTAAGATTGATTGCTGAAGAAGCCAAAAAGCATCTTTCTTTTAATGATAAATATACATCAAAAGATGGCTCTTTTTCTATTGACAAAAGTCAATTTGAAGCATTGATAAATCCGATAATTGTAAGAACCATTGACAAAACTAAAGCAGCAATAAAAGATGCTGAGATTGATATCAACGATATTGATAAAGTTATTTTAGTAGGTGGGTCAACCAGAGTACCTGCAGTCAAAAAAGCAGTAGCCGATTTATTTGGCAAAGAACCATTTGACAAATTGAATCCAGATGAGGTTGTCGCCATGGGCGCGGCCCTACAAGCGGATATTTTAGCTGGCAATACTAAAGGCTATCTGCTGCTTGACATTACACCTTTGTCTTTAGGCATCGAAACAGTTGGTGGATTAATGGACCCGATAATCCCAAGAAATTCTAAAGTGCCAGTTTCTGCTGGAAGGTCTTACACGACCTCAGTTGATGGACAAAAGAATTTAAAGATTTCCGTATATCAAGGTGAGCGAGAATTGGTTGAGCATAACAGAAAACTGGGTGAGTTTATTCTTAAGGATATCCCACCGATGGCTGCAGGCATTCCTAAGATCGAAGTGCACTTCATCATTGATGCGGATGGGATATTACGCGTTCGTGCTAAGGAAGGCAGATCAGGAGTTGAAACGGAGGTTGAAATAAAATCGCAATATGGCATCTCTGAAGAAGAAATGGGAAAGATGCTTTTAGAATCTATGAAAAATGCTGAAAGTGACATGAAAGTGAAAGCACTTAAAGAAGCGACAAACGAGGCGCGATCAATTATATTATCTGCCAAAAAGTTTATCAATCAAAATAATGATATCTTGAGTGAACAGGAGATTGCAGAAATAAATACACATATTGGGCTCTTAGAAAAAGCTTCAAATGGTGATGACAAGAATGCTGTCAATAAAGCGATGCATGATTTTAACGCTTACTCTGCTCCATTGGCACAAAGGGCTATGGATCATAATATTTCGCTGGCACTAAAAGGCAAAAAACTATAAGGCCTATGGTTGCAACACAGTAACATCTTCCTCTGAGAGTAAATGATCTATCACTACAGACAATTCGTCTATAAGCTTTGCGTCATTGCCTGTGTAACCTACACTTTTATATCTAATATTTCCACTTTGATCTAAAATGAATTTTGTAGGAATTCCAGATACACCGAAGTCTGCAACAACTTTGTTATTAAGATCCATCAAGACATTAAATCTGTAGCCTTTTTTCTCAATAAATTTCCTAACATTCTCTTCGATCTTTTCGCCACTTTCCCAAGTATCAACAAATAGAAATTCAACATTAGGATTTTCTTGGTATTTATCTACCGCCTTTTGCATACCCGGAAAAGACGCCTTACAGGGCCCACACCATGTTGCCCAAAAATCAACAACTATAACTTTTCCTTTTTGCGCCTCTGATGAAACCATATTGCCCTCAAGATCTTTCAACTCGAAAGGCTTACCTTCTTCTTCAATAATATTTGATTTGATTTCTTCAACTTGCTTTTGTTTAGCTTCTTTCTCCAAAACCGCTAAATATTTATTAGCTGCTTCTTCCACACTGATATTCTCATTAAACAATCGCAAATATTGTTCTTTCATTTCTAATCCAGCATTGCCATCAGAAATGGCACTTTCAAGAAATGGCATCACTGCCGCACCACCTTCTACATTTTCTTTGAATACAGCATACCTACTATTCATATCTGCATCTTGAAAATCATTAGCTTCAACCGCAATAGTTTGATAATGCAAAGCTTCTTTAGACATGCCTAACTTATGAGCGATAAGCGCATATGTATCACTATACATAGCATAACTGTAATCCAAATTCTGATTCCATCTATGGGTTGTAAAATAGCTGGGTTTGCTTTTTTGTGTTTTCCTTTCTTCCATCACCTTATCTAAACTCAATTTTGAAATCCTTTCAGCAAATTTAAGATGAGTGCCTGGCGTTTTTAGATTTTCACCTGACATTTCCCAGGCGATACTATTGCATACACTACCTATTGTTGCACCACTACTTATATAGGCGAGATATTTGTCAAAGTTTTTCTCATCAGCCTTGACACCAAAATCATTAACCAAGGTTCTGGCCAGTCTTTCGATAAAAATATCTTCTTTTTCATGACCATCTAAAATTACTAGCAGGGCGTTAAACTCTATTTCTTTCTCTTCTGTAGATTGAATTTTTCTAAAAGCATTTATTCTATTATTTAATACCGTTTCGCCTTTAGGAAATTTGACGGGTAGCTCCGCTACTATTTCATCTTTAAAATTTTTATTACCTAAAAGTTCATAAGCATGCGCCACTTTCACTAAGTCTGCTTCATTTGTCGCTGAAGCTTCTCTCAGTTCGTGGATGTATTGCATAATTCTTTTGGCACGCACTCCATCATCTTTATCTTTAGCGATTTGTGCATTCATAAAACATAAATCAACATTCTTCTTCTCAGATGGAAAATTTTTAAATTCTAAATCTAAAAGTTCTGTCGCTTTATCAAGATCCTTTTCAATACCAACCCACCCAGGGTATTTTAAAAAAAGCGCTGCCATAGTAGCAAATGTTCCTTCAGATGCTTTCCCATGCTTAATTTCCACAGGAATTATGAACTTACCTTCACCATCATCAGTGATAGAGCCGTCTTCATTACTAAACCTTATGTATAGACATTTAGGATTATCATTAATTTTGAAGGCATGCGTAAAGGTATTTAAAGAGCTTTCCTCAACAATTGGCGGATTATCTTCGAATAAAGAGAATATTGAAACTGTAACATCTTGTCCTTTCAGTGCCGTCTGTTCGCGATCGTACTTGATCGTCAGAGTATTATTAACTATCTCAGACTCAAGTAAAAGCTGACCTTGGGTCAACCAAACATCTTCCGCACTAAGATCTGGCGGTCCTTGGCTATATAATACAAGAGAAAATGCCCAGAAAATTGTCAGTAAAATCGCTTTCATATTTATTTCAATTATGATTGGAAGTTACAGGAAATTACCCGAGAAAGCGTTAAATGAAAAGTAAAAGATTAAAATTCAAGAAAGCCTTTGTCTACAGGAAGACTTCTTGTTATAAGTTTGATGACTAATGATATCGTTTCTGTTTCTTGATTTGCCGAAATAAGTGCTTTATCGATCGCAATTAAAACATCTGAACATTCACCTCTTACAAAAGTACTCATGGCATGCGTCATTACCTCAATATTATCTGTCGCTTTAAGTACACGAATAAAATTTATTATGGGAGACTCATAATTTTCAGTAAGTGGATATAAACTTAATTCTGCTGTAACAATCATTTAATTTCAGTTCTAAATATCTTATCCCAAAAATCCGAAGAAACACCAAATCCATGATCTGAATCTTTATAATGATGTTGCATGTGATGATTCTTTACTCTTAAAAACCACGCAGCCTTCATAAATTTAGCATGATGTGTGGCATAATGTATCATATCATAGCATAAATAGCCAAGTAAGAACCCAGCAAATATGGGAGCATGTACCGCACCGAAAATATACAACCATAAAAAATAAAATAATGTAGCCAATGGAATACTTAAGACTGGAGGCATGACCAATCTCATGGAATCGTTAGGATAGGCATGATGTACACCATGCATCATGAAATGAAGCTTTTGCCCTAACTTATTCTTAGGATAATAGTGAAATACGAATCTATGAGTGAGATACTCTACAATAGTCCATAGAAATAACCCTAAAATGAAATAAGCTATAAAACTGAGGGCAGTAATGTGATAGAACGTAAAACTTAAATACGTAAAATAAGCTATTACAGGAACAAACAATAGCAAAGGGACGAACCAATACACCCTCGAAAAGACATCTAATATCTTACTTTTAAATAAAGGGACAGACTCATCATTATTCGATATTATCTCATGTCCTTCTGATAGCGCAATCTTCATAGTTGGAATTAAATAACTTCAAAATGAATTTATAACAAAGCTAAACCTTAAGATGTTTAATTACCAAAATTTTGAAAGACAAAATTATCATAAATTTGCCTACTTATCAATAATTTGGCATGTATAAAGTAGGGTTGACAGGAGGAATCGGATCTGGGAAATCATATATAGCTAGGATATTTGCGTCCAAAGGCATACCTATTTACTATGCTGACAAAGAGGCTAAAAGTTTAATGTATCGCGATCAACGACTCAAAAATAAGATCAAAAAACTTCTTGGAGCCCAAGCATATCATAAAAATGGGCATTTAAACAGAGCCTTTGTCGCTTCAAGAATATTTTCAAATAACAAGTTGCTTAGATCAATAAATAATATCGTCCATCCAGCAGTAGCTAAAGATTTTGAATTATGGGCAAATAAACAGCAGGCATTATATGTTATTGAAGAATCAGCACTTATCTTTGAAATCAGTGGACAGCTCAATTTTGATAAAACGATTTTAGTGACCGCAGATGTTGATGTAAGAACTGAACGCGTCATGAGGAGAGATAGTATAAGCAGAACACAGGTCATAGCCAGAATGGAAAATCAGTTTAAGGACACAAAAAAGAAGAAGCTAGCTGATTTCATCATTACTAATAACGGTTGTGAGGATCTTAATGCACAAATTGACAATATTCATAAGCAAATTTTAAAAGAAATAAAATAATGGAGACACAGACATCAAATGATTTAATGCAAATGGAAGACAAGTATGGTGCACACAATTACCATCCACTTCCAGTAGTTCTAGCAAAAGGTGAAGGCGTATATGTTTGGGATATAGAAGGAAAAAGATACTTTGACTTTCTCAGTGCTTACTCTGCAGTAAATCAGGGTCATTGTCATCCCAGAATTATCGCTGCGCTTAAAGAACAATCAGAAGTTTTGACATTGACTTCTAGAGCTTTTTACAATGACAAACTGGGTCCATACGAAAAATTCATCACTGACTTTTTTAAGTACGATAAAGTATTGCCCATTAACTCTGGTGTTGAAGCTGTTGAGACGGCACTAAAATTAGCTAGAAAATGGGCTTATGAAAAGAAGGGTGTTGAAGCTTACAAAGCAAAAATAATTTTTGCATCAGGTAATTTTCACGGTAGAACATTAGCTGTTATTTCCGCCTCTGTTGATCCAGACAGCACAACAGGCTTTGGCCCTTTTATGCCAGGTTTAGAAGTTGTTGCGTATAACGACTTAGAAGCCTTAGAGGATGCGCTTAAAGATCCAAACACCGCTGCTTTTATCGTAGAACCTATACAAGGTGAAGCTGGTGTATTTGTGCCTGACGAAGGATATCTCAGCGGTGCAAAAGCGCTCTGTGAAAAATACAATGCGCTTTTTATTGCAGATGAAGTTCAAACAGGTATTGCGAGAACAGGTCGTTTATTGGCTACCTGTGGCAACTGTGATTGTGGTAATAAATGCGAACATAAACCTGAAGTAAAACCTGATATTCTGGTTTTAGGTAAAGCACTTTCTGGTGGTGTTTTTCCAGTTTCAGCTGTCTTGGCTAATGATGATATAATGATGTGTATCAAACCTGGTGAACACGGATCGACATTTGGAGGCAATCCACTTGCTTGCGCGGTAGCCATTGCGGCGTTGGAAGTTATAAATGATGAAGACTTAGCGGCTAATGCAATGACTTTAGGCAAGATTTTCAGAGAAAGAATGCAGCAATTGGCTGATAAATCAGCTTTGGTTAAATTGGTCAGAGGAAAGGGCTTACTAAATGCTATTGTTATAAACGACAGCGAAACCAGTAAAACAGCTTGGAATATCTGCATGAAACTGAGAGACAACGGTTTACTGGCTAAACCTACTCATGGTAATATAATCCGATTCGCGCCACCATTGGTGATGAATGAGGATCAATTGCATGAATGTTGCGATATAATCGAAAAAACTATATTAGAGTTTAAACTTTAGAATAAACAGAATGTATTTAAATCTATGGTTACCAGTACCTTAAGTTGAGCACTAAGGGTAAACCACCATTTGCCCAAAACTGATCATATATAAAATAATTGTAATATATTTACGTTTGATTTTAAACGCTTTGTTTTCAAAGAACTAAACATTCAAACGCCAATGCACCATTACAATTCTGTAGTGATTTTCTCAATTGCTTTTTTTGCGCTTCTGTCAAGATCACATGGACAAGAATCTGTTCATCTACTTGAGAACAACCTCTATTTTCCTGATGGTATAGAATATTATCAGGAAGAACTTTTTGGAATAGCGATTCATCAAGTCGAGAGAGAAGTTTTTACAGATGAATTTATAGACTACCAGTCAAAGAACTCATTTGAATTAAATGAATCCAGATCTATAGATCTATTACTAGAAAGTGTCAATAGAGGGGGATCCATCCAAGAGAAGAATAAAACATATTTTATAATTGCCGATAAGTATTTTAGAAATAAAGACTACGCTACTGCAAAAAAATACTTTAAGAATGTCAATAAAAACTATCTGATTAAGAGTGAGCAACAAGAACAGCTTTTTAAATTGGGATACATCGCTATAAAAAAACAACAGTTTGGAGAAGCAGAAAACTATTTTAGCGAATCTGGTAAACTCTCAGGTAATTACAATGCAGAATCCAATTACTACCTAGGTATTGCACAATATTATTTAAACAAAAGAGACGCTGCTATTGCCTCTTTTGAAAAAGTTCAAAACCACAGAAAATACAAGGATTTAATTCCTTTCTATTTAGCTCAAATATTTTTCAAAGAAGGTGATTACGATCAAGTTATTGCTTACACTGAAAAAAGGAAAAGCGCAGGCGCAGATCAAGCTCAAATTGACAGAATGCTTGGTCTCTCCTACTTAGCAAAAGGGGATAATTTGAAAGCATTGACTTATCTCGAAGCTTATGAAAAAGCCAGTCCTAAATTGACTGAAAATGAATTCTTTCAAATTGCAATGACCAATTACAACTTGGGCAACAAATCAAAAGCAGAAAAGTATTTTAAAGAATTATCACATCAATCTTCTAAGATTGGTCAAATCTCAAATTACATCTTAGGTTCACTCTTAATAAATAAAGACGCTAAGAAGGATGCGCAAAGTGCATTTAAGCAATCAGCAAAATTAGATTACTATCCTAAAATTAAAAACGAATCAAGTTTCCTTTACTATAAACTATCCGCACAACTCGGAGAAGAGAGAATTGCTATAAATGGCCTAAGTGCCGTTGCGAATGAAAGTCCATATTACAATGAAGCTCAAAGTTTATTGGCTGATCTATTGGTACGTTCAAAAGACTACAAAGCTGCGATAAACATTGCAGACAACTTACCATACAAATCACCGGAGGTATTAAAAGCCTACAAAGCATTACATTATAAAAATGGACTACAAAACTTAGAAGATGGCAATACAAAACTAGCGATTGCCAGCTTCAAAATTAGCAATGAGATCGAAGGCACTAGGAATGAAGAGAGCGATTATTATCTTGGATATGCCTATGATAAAAATGGAGATAATGCGCTAGCTACAGATTACCTTCAGAAATATATTGCAAGTGGAGTTACAGAACATCAATTTGAGGCAAAGTACATTTTAGCCTATCAAAAGATAAGCGCACAAGATTACGATGGTTCTTTGAGTTCTTTAGAAAGTGCCATCAATTCATTTGATATTGATTCAGATGATAAAACATTATTTGATGATGCACTGGTTAGATTAGCAGATCTCGAACTGGTCAATAATAATTACGAAGATGCCATAGCTTACTATGATATGGCTGTTCAAAACAATGCAGAAGAATCAGATTATATTTTATATCAAAAAGCACTTATCTACGGCGTCAATGGACAACAATATGATAAATTGACAAATTTAGAATCATTGATCAAAAACTATCCTAACTCAAAATACAGAGATGATGCATTATTTGAAATTGGTGAATCCTTAGTTGCATTAAACAAAAATAATGAAGCCGTTAAAGTTTACCGCACCATCATAATTGAATATGGAAATAAATCACCTTACACTGCACTGTCGTACATGAGACAAGGATTAATCAGTTACAACCAAGGTGATTTACAAGCCTCATTAGATTCATATAAGCAAGGCTTAAGGTTGACACAAAATAAAGACGAAAAAAGACAAGCACTTTTAGCTATTGAAGAAATATACTTAAATGAATTAAACGATCCTGATTCTTGGTTTACATTTACTGAAGATCAAGGGGGAATTAAGATCGCTGATATTGAAAAAGATTCAATAACTTTCTCAATAGCATTGAAAAATTATAAGAAAGGACTCTACGAAAAATCAATAAGTCAATTCGAATCCTATTTAGGGAAATACCAAAATGGTCATTATAAAAATCAAGCTGAATATTTTATTGGCGAATCTTATGTCGTCCTTAAAAACTACAATAGAGCTTTAACTTATTACGATAGGGTTACACAAGACAAAAGCTCGACTCACTATTATTCCGCACTTAAAAAAGCAGCATTAATCGCATACAATCATAAGCAAGATTTTGAAAAATCTTTAGCTTATTACAAATTGCTTGTAGAAAAAGATCTGAGTTTAGAAAATACTGAAGCTGGCCTATTTAGTGCCTATAAGACCAATGATGATAATGCCATTCAAAAATTTGGACAACTCGTCACCAACAATGCTGCAGCCTCAAATGAATCAAAAAGTAATGCACATTTTTATTTGGGTAAATCTTTTATGCGGCAAAATAAAACCGATGATGCCATTAAAGAATTCAATGCTGTTGTGAGATTGAGCAGCAATAATCATGCAGCGGAAGCCAGTTACAACGTAGCAGCTATTTTTCTACAAACTGGAATGAAAGATAAAGCTGAAACGCAAGCATTCGAAACAACTAAAAGAGCGGCAAGTTACCCTTTTTGGGTAGCTAAAAGTTTGATTTTACTGGGAGACATTTATGAACTAAAAGAAGACTACTTAAATGCAACTGCAGCATTTGAATCCGTCATTGAGAACTTTACAGAAAATGAAGAATTGAGATCTGAGTCTCAGTCTAAATTAGACAATCTAAATATTAAAATTAAAGAAGCCAGTCGAGTTATCGATGAAGAAGATTTAGAAACAATTGAAAGCGACAGCATAAGATGAAAAAAATAAACTATCTATTCATATTAGGAGCATTGCTCAATATTATAAGTGTGAACGCTCAAGACACAACTTCTATTCCATCAGAAAGCGTTCAAGTTATAAAGAACTACGAAGCCATTATTTCTCAGGCAAAGAAGAAGGAAGTGCCTATAAAAAGAGAAGAACAAACATTCTCTAACATTAAATACAGTTACAAATTAGACAACATCACCTCTGTTGATTTTGAACGTCCTGAACCTAAGATAAATGTATTAGGATACCAAGACAAAATCAAAAGAAAAGAAGATATAAAAGACGGAACAGTCTATGGTGCATATGGCAATTTTTCGACTATAAAAGCAGGAGGTGCATACCACTATTACATTGAAGATTGGATAGATTTAGGATTTAAGATTGACCACTATTCAGCAAAGAATAAAGACTTGGCATATAATAAATCTAGCCAAACAAATGCTAATGTCTATGTGTCTTATTTTTTAAGTGAGAAAAATAAAATTGGTTTAGATTTTTATGGCTCGAGACAAAGACATTATACTGATCGTTCATTTCTCACTGAGACACCTACAACAGATTCAACACTGTATGTTCATCCGGCAGACATGATTGGCGCTAAGTTAAACTATGCACACACCTCTTTTGAAAAGACAGGATTGGCATTTAGATTTAGATTATCCTATGACAGATTAAAAGATAACAATGGAGACTACAATGAAAACCTCTTGAGCAGTGAAGTGAATATTATTAAGAAAATAAATGATGATACTAACTTCGAGATGCCTTTGGTTTACAACAACTATAAACCCTCAATTGATTTTCAAGACAATTTAAATGATTACTCGATTAGACCAACTTTAAACTACAAAGGTCTCAACTTCAAATTGAAAGCCGGTCTAGAATATACTAAAGCAGACACTTCTAGCTTTATATTTCCTATTATTGACGCCACTTATCCAGCAGCATTTGCTGGTATTGATTTGAGATTCTTCACGAGTAGCTCTTTTAATAGAAATAGCTTTCATTACGTATCAGAATATTTTCCTTATTTCATTTCCGGTCAATTTAATTTCACGCCTAACTATTTGAGGTCCTACAATTTAAATTTGATCAAGCCGATTAACAATTTAGCTTTTGGATTCAATATTGCTTTAAATAGTTACACTAACGAATTATTAGTTTCTACTTTAGGACAAGACGATGCGGCATATTTGACACGTAATATTGACAGAAAAGAAATACGCATCACACCATCAGTACAATTCAAAACAGAAACAGTTAATGCAGAATTAAACTTCAATTATAATGTATTTTTAAATGAAGATTCTCTAAACATCTTAACTTATCGACCACGGTTTTTTGTTGACTTATCTGCCAGCCAAAACTTGTTTGACAACAAATTGCGGCTGAGACAAAAGCTCAGATATAATAGTGCTCGAAAAGTCTTAGCAGAAACAGAGTTAAGCCTTGATGCTTTTGTGGATATTGCTCTAGGTATAGACTATCGTATTAATAAAAGCTTTAGTGCCTTTGTTGATGTCACAAACCTTCTAGGTTCAGAATATACTTACTGGTATAATAATCCTGTTTATCAACAGCAAGTGTGGGTTGGAATTAAATTAAGAATATAGGTACACAATGTGGACAAAAAGATTACACATCATTAATGTTAGCTTACTTAAATTAAATTTTAATGTTTCTAATATTTCTTTGTGATGAGTACAACTGTATTTAAATGATATTCAAACAAACATTAATAGAAAACCTCAAATTCCTATTCATCTTATAGTCTTGGCGCTTTGTTATCCACATTTATACTTGGCGTTGTTCTTGTTCACTTCAAGTCATTTTTTGGTATTCCTATAACTACACTTTATATTCTAGCTACCCTTCCTTTGCTATTTGTTGCTTTTGATGTGTATAGTTATTTTAGCGCAGATTCTCAGCTAGGTGTATAATGGCGCGTATTTGACCCCCCGAATGGCGCATGTTGACCCCCCTGTAGATCAGTAGCGATAAATAAAGATATAAATAGATTTTAAGAACTTTTTCTTAAGCTTTTCCCTCTCAGTTCTATCTTAGAACATTTGGCTGTTAGGCGGTCCATAATTGCATCAGCAACTGTAGGTTCGTCGATGTAGGTATGCCACTTATTTACAGGTAACTGTGAAGCAATAATTGTTGCTGCTATACTGTACC
>ENA-ORXM01001194-ORXM01001194.1-marine-metagenome-genome-assembly--contig:-NODE-1194-length-37925-cov-38.303186_pt1 | contig 37925 bp, 30 predicted proteins | sample MGYA00237867_ERZ511480 | MGnify/ENA primary metagenome ERZ511480 (study PRJEB26309, sample SAMN06266103) | marine metagenome | isolation source: Algal blade | place: United Kingdom:Sidmouth, United... | reverse complement strand
AGTAGGATGTCTTCTAATTTATGAAGCTTGTTTATATCTCTTCTAGGGTCTTCTATTGAACTAAAAATAGACTTAATCTCGGTTATTGTTTTCAATTTATTATTATGTTGATAATCAATATAATATAATCATTTTTGAATCTAAAAACAACTTAAATAACCAGTAATAACAAGAGATAGGCGGCTTTTTTATAGCTCTGAAATAGGTGAATTAATAGAAATTAAAAGTGTGAGTTTGGCCTGATAGGTAAGCTAACTTTTGAAAGCATTGTAGGGGTTCCCCGATACTTAAAATCCAATGATAAGAGGCTGGGTGCACTACTATGGTAAATTTAAAATGTATGAACTTACCAAAGTATTTAGGTTATTAAGTCAGCGATTGGTGTGGTGGTCAAGGAAAAGGTATAAGCGTTACAAAACCAGTATAAGAAAAGGCTATAAATGGCTAGAAACTGTTAGGAAGCAATACCCTAGCTTATTTTACCATTGGCAATTTCCTCATATAAATGTAATCACTTAGATTTGTACAACAAGAGCTGTGTGAGGGGAGACTTTCAAGCACGGTTTTAAGAAAGGCTTAGGGTGAAACCCCCTTTGCCTACTCGATTACAAAACCGTTGGCAACTATTTGACTAACTCATCGCTTAAAAACAACAATTCAGTAAGTAAAATAAACTAAATGAATTTATTATCTGAATTTTAAATCGTTAAATGCAACTGAAAATGGAAAAAACAATACAAATATTAATATATATTCACGCAGCATTTGGTGGTTTTGCTTTGCTTACAGGATTAATTTCAATCATTGCCAAAAAAGGAAAAAATATTCATAGAAAATCTGGATTGATTTTTTTTTATTCTATGATATTATCTGGAATAATAGCTATGATAGTTGCTATTTTGCCGAATCACGAAAGTCCATTTTTATTCGCAGTCGGAATTTTTAGTCTATATTTTGTTATAACAGGAAATAGAGCTTTGAATTTTAAAAGAAAAAATCCTGATTTAGTAATTGACAAATTAATATCAATTATTATGATTACAACTGGTGTTTTAATGATTTCATTACCAATCATACTAACAAAAAGTATAAATATAATTCTTACCGTTTTTGCAATTGTTGGAATAATATTTTCTGTAAGAGATTTGATATTATTTAAAAATACTGAACTATTGAAAAAAGAATGGTTGAAATTACATTTAGGAAAAATGTTAGGCGGTTATATTTCAGCAACAACTGCATTTGTAGTAGTGAATAGATTTTTTCCAAGTTTTTATGGTTGGTTTATTCCTGGAATTATTGGAGGATTAATAATAGCATATTGGACGAGAAAAATGAATGAAAAAACAGTTGCCAACAACTAAATGTTCGTGTGGCTTGCAAAGCCCAATATCAACGTCTTGTTGACCACTACCCCGTATGCTAATAGGAAGAGGGTTAGTATGGGTTGCGTTGAGTATTGGTTGGGTGTTTTAGGGCTAATTCGTTCTTTTTGTCAGGGCAGAATCATACTTTTAAATTCAATATTTTGAGCAAGTAACCTTCATTCCATCCAGCTTCCAACCTTTTACTTTTGATTGATAATTTTTTGGAAGAATCATTCTTGAATATGTTTAATGCTATTTTTAAATTCCTAGGGACTTTCTATTTTTATGATACTTTTTAAATTTCCCCATCCACTATTTTGTTCAAAAAAAGAATTTTTTTAATAACACTACAAGTTCTAGTTTCTATTCTTCCATGATCCAAATCATGATTGGTATATATTTCGGACTGTTCTAAAAACCGAAATTCATCTTCAATATTTTCTAATAACTGGGGTTGATTCCCTTTAACATCTAAAATATAGTCGGCATCTCGCACTATTATTTTTTAGCAATCTCTTTTTGAGTTCCCATAGGATCAATAATTATGGTGTTTCCTGCAATATTAAGCATGTTTATTAATTCTGGTATTGCAGTAATTTCATTAGACTTTTCATCTGTTTTAACTTGTCCCAATACAAGATTATTTTCACAAGCCCAAGCACTAACCATATGAATTGGTGACTTTTTACTATGTGATTTTGCATCATGGATAGTTGTACCGTCAATGGCAATTATTTGACATTTACTTCAATCTGAAATAGAATGTAACTTATGAGGTTATTCACTCCATAAAATAAGATTCAAATTGCTAGCTATCGATAGCAGAAAAAACCCTGTTGAGCGTAACTTTTGAGGGAATGCCATTTGGTAACTCTAAGAATTTCTTTAGAAAAGATTCTTTTGATTTAGCAAATCGAACCATTTGCTCCCTTGTTTCTTCTCCACAAATTACAGCAATTATCCCAATGAGAAGGATGTCTAACTAAGTTGTGATGTTGGTTTATCTGGCTTCTGTGATCTTCTATTTGCCCAAAATGTCTTTTAAATTACCTGATCCTTCCAAAGAGTTAAATTGTTTAATATCAGTATAATATACTGAATATTTATTTTCATAAAAAATTAATAATCAGATGACTCAGGGCAGAATCATACTTTGTTAAATTGAATTTTTTTACACTTAAAATCCAAGATTGATCAATTTTAATCTAAATTATGATGTATACATTCCTAATACATTTCAAAAAAATATTAATTTCATATCAATATTGAATATTTCTTATGGAAAATGATAAGTATGATTCTGCCCTGTCAGATGACTAAACGAATTTTCTCCTGTAAAAAAGTATGATTCTGCCCTTAGGTATTACAAATCAAAAAATCAATGATTATTTTGTTGCAAATGGAATTATTGAATTTAGAAAAGATAGAATTTTCAGAACTTCTAAAACTTTAATTACTATTGGATACAGGAATCTTTTAAATACTCTCAAAACAAATAAATCGACAATTGTTCCGAAATCCTTTTAATCACCTATCAAATAATTGAAAACTGACTCTAATAATATCAATTACACCCTACCCACTCCACAAAATAAACACACCGCTTTTAACTAAAATTTTTGACCTTTCTCGTTTTTACTAAGCTTAAGAGCATAATTAACTGACTAACAGTTAATTATTTGCATTTTATGACTACTTTCGTTTCCTTAAAATTAACACTCAAAAATTATGCTCATGACAAAAAAACTACATTTACTCTCTTTCTTAATATTACAATGCTTGTTAGCAGAAGCACAAACGACATTATGGCAAGAGGATTTTGAATCTGACGGAAATGGTTCAACTTATACCGCTACTAATGAATTTCAAGACAGTACTAATGATTATTTCAGAAGAGTTGACGGTTCAATAAGCGTTGGTACTTCTACCAGTCCTGATTGTGGCACTTACAACGGACAAAGTAAGAACTTTTATTGGGCTTGCGAAGATACTGACGACAGCTGTAATACTCCTACCTGCAACACTTTTGGAAATACTGATGCTTTGGATTTCAAATCAATTACTTTCAATCAAATTGATACCAGTGGCTTTACTAATTTTATTTTTAAAGGCTTATTTGCTGCGGGAAGTAATTGCAATGGTACCTTTCAATATGATTTTAATGACGGGGCTGTCATTAGTTATTCTACAGATGGGGGAATCAACTATACACAAGCTTTAAAATTCAGATATGATAATGCAAACGACGACAGTTCTAATGAGCAATTAGGAGTAGTTACTACAATAAACCAGTCTTGCCTGATAAGTACTGGAGATGGCGGATTTGCACCCTGTAACACTACTGAAACTCCTATTGGAGGCAGTAACATAGCTACATACCTTTCAACATCCTTTCAAGAATTTGATTTCTCAATCCCAGGAACACCAAGCACCGTTGATATTAAAATTGAACTCTCATTTAATTCTGCTGGAGAGGAATTTGCTTTTGACAACTTTAGACTAGAAGGAAATAATAATTCTGCCTTAAGCATTGACAAACTACAGGGCTCTAAAAAAACAATTTCCGTCTACCCCAATCCAACTAATAAAGAACTTTTTATTGAAAATTTGAACCAAGAAGTAAAAGCATCAATTTATGCTATATCTGGAGAAAAAATTAATGAACTTAAATTAAACAAATCTATCAATTCAGTAAATGTTTATGATTTAAAGAATGGTGTTTACTTTTTAAAAATTAAAGAAAATTCGATAAAATTTATAAAAAAATAAACTTTTATAAATTTTAAAAATAGTCACTTACAACGTCAGGCACACTTCAGGCTGAATCCTATTGGCTCCTGAAAATTGAAAAACCAATGTTTTAAGTGACTATTCTATTAATTTTTTAGACATTTTACCGCCTATTTCTTTTGCAGCTAAAAACCCTGAGGTCCATGCATTTTGAAAATTAAACCCTCCTGTTATTGCATCAATATTTAAAACCTCTCCCACCAAAAAACAGTTGGGAAGTTTGTTGCTTTTAAAATTTTTAAAATTAATTTCCTTTAAATCAACACCTCCCGCAGTAACAAACTCATCTTTAAATGTGCTCTTCCCATCAATTTTAAAAACACATAATGTAAGTTGTGTTGCTAAATCAACTACTTGTTTTTTATTTAAATCCGCCCATCGTTGCTTTTCTGTAATCTTACTAGCTATAGCGAATTGCTCCCACAGCCTTTTAGGCAACTCAAATAATGGATTTTTCAAAACTTGCTGTTTAGGACTTTCAAATTTTTGTCCCTTTAAAAACTCTTTACAGCTTTCAAAATTTTCAGTGTCCGTCCAATTAATTTGCAAATCAAATTTATATTCTAATTTATTTAGCTCACGTGCACCCCACGCCGATAGTTTTAAAATCGCAGGACCACTAAATCCCCAATGTGTAATTAACACTGGACCTTCATTTTTAAGCTTTGCCTGCTTAACTTCTACTTGAGATTTTACAGTTACTCCTGGTAGATTTTGTATCCGAGGGTCTTTACAATTAAATGTAAATAATGAGGGTACTGGCAAAACTATTTGTAATCCTAAATCTACTAATTGCTTCCAAACTTTAGACTGACTTCCTGTGGCTATAACTATTTTTTTAGCTAAAAACTGATTTGTTTTAGTTTCTAACTGCCAATTCCCATTTTCTTGAGGCTCAAATTTGATTACTAATTGACTTGTTTCAATCTGAATTTTATATTTTTTGGCTTCATTTAAAAAACAGTTTAGGATAGTTTGTGAGGAATTTGAAACAGGAAATACTCGTCCATCCTCTTCAATTTTTAATGATACTCCTCTATTTTCAAACCACTCCATAACATCACCTGTCATAAAACTATGAAAAGGCCCTTTTAATTCTCTTTCCCCTCTTGGATAGTTTTTCGAAAGCTCTTTCGGTATAAATTCAGCATGTGTCACATTACAGCGCCCTCCTCCTGAAACTTTTACTTTCTGAAGCACTTCTTTCCCTCTTTCAAGAATTAAAATTTTAAGAGCTGGACTTTTCTCAGCTATGTTAACTGCTGTAAAAAAACCCGAAGCTCCTCCACCTATTACTATGACGTCGTAACTATTCATAATCGATCTGGAAAATCAGTAATTATGCCCTCGATACCTAAATTACTTATTTTTTTAATTTCCCTAGGTTCATTAACAGTCCAAGCATAAACTTTTATCATTTTAAGCTTTGCCATTCTAACAACATATGGTCTTATTTTTTTATGAAGAATATACACTGAATAACAACTGTTTTTCACTGCAAATCTCAATGCCTTATTTGGTTTTTTAGCAGCTATAACACCTAGCTTGATCTTTGAATTGTATTTTCTGATTTTTTTTAATCTACTACGCACAAAACTTGAAACATACAATTGATCGTAACTCCATTTTTTTTTCTCTACAGCTTTTGTGACTACTGAGGCCACCTTAGTTGCTGTTCCTTTCCCTTTTAACTCTATATGCACATCACACTTTCCTTCACAATAATCAAGCACTTCACCTAAAGTTGGGATTTTATGTCCTTCAGATTCTACTAACTGTAAATCACGATAAGTTAAATCTCTAATTTTTCCCTTTCCAGAAGTTGTTCTATCTATTTTTTCATCATGAATAACTATAACCTCTCCTGTTTTACATACATGTACATCAATTTCCACTGCATCCACACCCAGTTCTAACGCTTTGCCTATTGAAGCCAATGTATTTTCTGCAACATAACCTTTTGCTCCTCTATGCCCTATCTTTTTCATATTATAATTTCAAATAGAAGTCTTTTACTAATCCCATGTACTCCTCAGTATATACATGCCTCTCTTTTTCGAGCACTAACTCATCTTCATGTAACTTATCTACTTTAAATTGAAATTGAATTAAACTCCGTTTTAGTAAAACACTTTCATTGCCCTTAACACGTATTATTTTTGATGGAAGTAAATACATTTCTTTAGCTATTGAAACTACAGCTTCTTCTTGATCATAAGGAATAATAACTGCAAAAACCCCTTCCTCATCTAATAGTTTTGAAGCACCATAAAACAGATGTTTAAAAGGCAGTGCATCTTCAAATCGCGCTTGATTTCGAGCTTTATCTTTAGATTTATGTGTTGGAAAAAAAAAGGGTGGATTACTAACTATTAAATCATATTTTTCATCCGTAACCTCTTGAAAAAATTCCTGAAAAGAAGCATGATAAGCATACAAACGATCTCCCCAAGGAGAGTTCTCAAAATTGCTTATCGCTTGTTCATAAGCATCTTCATCAATTTCAATAGCCTCAATTTCAGAAGCCCCAAAACGTTGCGCTAAAATTAAAGAGATCACACCTGTACCTGTACCTACATCTAATATATTTTGGGGTTCATATGTTAAATCAATCCATGCACCTAAAGCAACCCCATCTGTACCTATTTTCATGGCACATCTATCTTGTTCTACTACAAATTGTTTAAATTGAAATGGAGCTGACATAAAAACGACTTGCTTTATTGTAAATATAAGTCAATCAAACCTTCAGGAGTGTCTACAATAAGTAGTTTTTTATTCTTATCTAACCTATGAATAAACTCGTCATTCATAGGAATTAAAATTTGCTTTCCCTGAAAATCAATTTCAAAAAGCACTTGGGATGTAGTATCATTTATCGCAGAAATCACACCAATATCTCCATAATTAATATCCGTAACTTTAAAACCTATTACTTCATGAAAATAGAATTGATATTCATCCATTTTTGGTAATAAATCCTCAGGCAAATACAAATCTGCCCGCATCATATCATCAGCGTCTTGTTCGCTATCTACATCTTCAAACTTTACACGTAGCATTTCTGATCTATGAAGTCGACATTTTTCAACAAAAAATGGAACCAGATTGTTGTTATAATCAACAAACACTGATTCCATTTCTAAATACTGCTCGGGATTGTCGGACTCTAACTTAATTAGAACTTCTCCCTTAAAACTAAATTTACTAACGATTTTACCTAAATAGAAACATTCTTCCTTACGCATAATCTTAGGTCTATAGACTATTCTCCTTCTTTAGCTGTTTCTGCTTCAGCTTTTTCTGCTTTAGTAGCCGCTTCTGCTAATTGAGCAGCTGCATCTGATTCACGCTTAGCATTAACTTCTTTTTCTGCTTCGATAGCTTTTGCTTTTACCGCTGCAGCTTCTTTTTCCAATCCTTCTTTTGCCGTATTAACAGCTCCTTCTTTCTCAGAAACCCAAGCTTGAAATTTCTCTTCTGCTTGTTCTTCTGTTAAAGCTCCTTTTACAACTCCTCCTAAAAGGTGTTTCTTTAGTAAAACCCCTTTCTGAGAAAGTAAGTTTTTAGCAGTTGCTGTTGGTTGTGCACCATTTTGTAACCACGTTACAGAAGCATCTACATCTAAATCAACAGTTGCTGGATTTGTGTTAGGGTTGTAAACCCCTAATTTTTCCAAATATTTACCATCTCTTTTTGATCTTGCATCTGCAGCAACAATCCAATAAAAAGGCTTCCCTTTTTTACCGTGTCTTTGTAATCTTAATTTAACAGGCATAAAATTTATTTTTGAGGTTCTCGACCTCGATTATAATTAAGGCGCAAAAATACATAAAATATATTAATGCGCCTGAAAAAATCAACTATTATTAAGTGCGTTTATTGTTTTGTTATAATAAATTCACTTCTTCTATTTAATTGGTGTGCTTCCTCTGAACATTTAACCCCATCCGAACAGTTATTTGTAAGTTGCCTTTCACCGTATCCTCTTCCTGTTAATCTTGATTCATTTATCCCACCTTTTTTTACTATATATTTAATCGTCTGAATATTTCTTCGAGAACTCAAAGCTATATTATAATCATTGCTCGCTCTACTATCAGTATGGCTTCTTACATCTATTTCCATTTGAGGATACTTGCGTAATACTACTATAATTTTTTGCAGTTCTATTTCTGCATCTGGTCTAATAAAAGACTTATCAAAATCAAAGTAGATAGGACTTAATTGTAACAACTTTCCTAAATCATCTCCTAATTTAGCCTTAACAATTCCCAATTCTTTATTCCCTTTCCTTAATTGAATTGGTTGATTATGCTTAAATTCATAAGCATTTGTTGTTTGAAAATCAACTTCTGCTTTATCATAACCTTCTTTAAAAGCTCGAATTACATATTGTTTATTACAAACAATTGGTAAATTATATTTTGCATTTACATCAGCTATCGTACTAGTAATCTCTTTCATATTTTCATCAAACAATGTTACCTTAGCTTTTGGTAAAATAACTCTGGTTTCTGCATCAGTAATTATACCACTCAAGTATTGTTTACAACTTAGGATTAAATCTGAAGTTTGAATAAAACTATAAATATCATCACCACCAACTCCACCTGGTCTATTACTAGCAAAATAACCTATTTTGGTGTCAGAGTTAACAATAAATGTAAAGTCGTCGGCAGAGCTATTAATAGGTCTTCCTACATTATAAGGCTGGTCAAACTTTTTCAAATTAGGTACAGCAATAAACACATCTAATCCTCCTAAACCAAGGTGTCCGTCACTCGCAAAAAACAATTTACCTTCCTTATTAATATATGGAAAGGTTTCTCTACCTTCTGTATTAATATTATCTCCTAAATTTTCAGGCTTACTGTAATTGTTTCCATCTAAAATATCTACATAATACAAATCAGACATTCCTTTAGTTCCTGGCATATCACTAACAAAATACAGTTTAGATTCATCTACGGATAATGCAGGATGTGCAACCGAATATTCATCACTACTAAATGGCAATTCAACAACACTACCCCATTTACCTTTATCGTCTTTAGTCGCTTTATACAATTTTAATAAAGTAGTTCCTTCTTGGTTCACTTTTCTTTTTTTGTTTGTATAGTTATTACGTGTGAAATACATTGTATTTCCATCTTTTGTAAATACCGTTGAAGACTCATGTAGTTTAGTGTTTATTTTTCCCTTTATCTTTTCCGCACCAATTACAGTCATCGTGTTTTTATTTTCTCTTTGAGCAGTAAACAAATCCAGGAAACTTGTCCCAGTCCATTCGTGTACTACTTTTAAACCACCTTTATCTCTTGATGATGCAAAAACTATCTGTTCATCATTTAAAAAGCTAGGACCAAAATCAGATGCTGACGAATTTATTGACAAATTAACAATATCAAATTTCCCGGATTGAAGTTCTATCAATTTTAAATAATCTGGCTTATTAATAAAAAGCTGAGCTCTTTTTTGATCCTTACCAGTCATTTTATTAAAATCATACATAATTTTATCAGCATCCTCATATTTTCCAATATTTTTTAAAGTTTGTGAATACCTAAATAAATATTCTGCTTTAATTGATTTTTTATATTCATTGTAAAGCTTTTCATACCATTTTGAAGCCTTGTCTAACTCTGCATTAAAATAATATGAATCTCCTAATTTTTCATAAATATCTTGCGAACTAAATCCTTTTTCTACAACTTCTAAGTAGGCATTTCGTGCATTTACAAAAGAATATTGGTTAAAATCTTTGTTGGCATTTTCAATTTTCCTTTTTTGAGAAAAAGAAGTCGAAAAAGTGAATAATAATATTATATATAAGTAACTATTTTTCATATTGATATTTTTTTTAGAAGAAACGCGGAGTTATTATACGTGAATAGTTCTTAAATAATTCAAATCTTACAAGGATTTCGTAGCTACCATCATCAATTGTTGTATTTCCCAATTCTGTAATTTCTCTGTCATAAGCAAAACCAATCATTAAACCATCTGACACATTGAAACCTAATAATCCACTAAAGGCAGTATCCCACCTATATGCAACTCCAAGAGTAAGTTTATCGTACAATAAAAAATTTGCTGAAACATCAATTTGAAGTGGGGCTCCATCTACCACTTTAGCAAGTGCCGCAGGCTTAAATTTGATTTCACTACTTAAATCAAAAACATATCCTGCAGTTAAATAGTAATTTATGCGTTCTTCAGCTAAAAAACTATTTGAGTCTCTACTATTTATTCTAGATGCATCAAAATGACGTGTTTCTAAAATATTGGGAGCACTTAAACTAGCATAAAATTTTTGATTATGATAAAATAATCCAATCCCCACATTAGGGCTAAATTTATTATCAATATTATTTTGAAACCTTATATCATTAGTTCTTGCTCCAAAATAATTTAAATCATCAAAATTAACATTCAACAAATGTCCTGTAGCCTTTAGGCCAAAGCTTAACTTTCCTTGTTCAGAAGTTGGAATGGTATAGGAAAAATCTAACGACAAAGTTGTTTCTTCTGATGGTCCTATTTCGTCCCTAACAACTGTTCCGCCCATACCTACTCTTCCTGAAGAAATAGGGGAGTTAATCGATAAAGACTGAGTCCTTGGTGCACCATCAAGACCTACCCATTGACTTCTGTGCAAACCTACCACACTCAATACACCCCTATTACCAGCATAGGCTGGATTAATAACTACAGTATTATACATATACTGTGTGTATTGCGCATCTTGTTGTGCACTTAATTTGACGCTATATAGCATTGTAAACAGTACTAAAAAACTTAAAAACTTAAAATATTTTTTTTTCATATCTGCAAGATTTAAATTCCAGGGTTTCTAACGAAACCCTGAACTTAAAGATGAATTCTTCTAATTGATGTATAAATAACCAGCTCTTGATGCTTCTTTACTTGTATTACTTATCTTATATTCAAACACATAATAATATGTTCCCGTTGGCAGTCTGTCAGAAGATTTTACTGTTACCCTGCCGTTAGAGAATCCTCTAAATATATTTCCATTTTCTCCATATTGAGAAGTTTCATAAACTAATACTCCCCATCGATTATAAATCTTAATGCTATTTGAAATTGTGTTCATTAATCCTGAAATTATTAGAACATCATTTTCACCATCACCATTCGGAGATATTGCATTAAAAATCTCAATACCATCTATTGCATTTAGGTTACTATTATTAAACTCTAAATAATCTGCAACACCATCAACGTCCAAATCTTCAGCATCTTCAGGGTTTCCATCTTTATTTAAATCTGGACCCTCTTCAATGGTTGGTATATTATCATTATCGTCGTCAGCATCTAAGTAATCTGGTATACCATCAGCATCAGTATCCTGAGTATCACCCGTATTTGGATCTTTATCATTATCAGAATTTGGATTTTCAAATTTTGTTAATATACCATCCCCATCATCATCTAAATCTAAATAATCTGGCATGCCATCAGCATCTGAATCTTGTCCTGTTCCTTCGTTATTTGGATTTTCAAATTTACTTAACACTCCATCATCATCATCATCCATATCCTGAAAATCATTCTTAGCATCTCCATCTGTGTTTTTGATTTGATATTCAGTTGCACCACTATTTTCATCACCTGAGATCTGAACACTATCAGGAACACCATCAGTCCCTACTGTTGAAGGTGATCCATCACCATTAACAATTCGACCGTCAGAATCTATCGTAATTGACGTTGTATCAATACCAGATTCATACACATCTAATACACCATCACCATCAGCATCTAAATCCAATCTATCAATAATACCATCATTGTCAGTATCTCTAGTAGGATCTCCACCCATTTCATCAATGTCAGTAATACCGTCATTGTCATCATCAAAATCTAGATCATCTATAATTCCATCAGCATCAGCATCAGGCGTTATTGTTATTGTTACGATAGCATCATCACAATTGCTTGGGTTTATTACACTACATATCATATATTTTATAATATAAATACTCGCTGTAGTATTTGGAGCAATTGTTACCTCACCTGTTAAAGGATCAAGTGTTACTCCATCCAATAAATCAGAATCTACTATATTAGTAATAATGACATCTGTACCTAAGACAACTGGATTACCATTTTCTAAATCATTTGAATTTACAATATTTGGAACCACTCCTCCAATTGTATTGATACTTGCAACGTCATCCATTGCATCTAGTGTACTACCAACAGTAACCTCTACCGTTGTATTGCCACAATTACTTGGATTAGTTATTTCACAGATAGTATAGTTAACCGTATAAACTCCTGGTGGAGTCAGTGGATCTACGGTCACTACTCCTGTAGCCGGATCTAATGTAATCCCGCCTGTTGAAACTGTTGGATTGGTTACTGATGTAATCGTTACACTTACTCCTAACTCTGCTGGATTCCCATTTACAGTATCATTGTCATCAACTACATTTGCTATTATTCCACCTGTAGTACCATCTATTGTTTCCCCATCTATATTAGCTACCACTGTAGCTGGAACGGTTACCGTTACTATCGTTGAATTACAACTCGTACCATTTGGTGCGACTGCACAAATCTCATAAGGAATTGTATATACGCCTGGTGGAGTCATTACTGCTACTGTTACCTCTCCTGTAGCCGGATCTAATGTGATCCCGCCTGTTGAAACTGTTGGATTGGTTACTGATGTAATCGTTACACTTACTCCTAACTCTGCTGGATTTCCATTTACTGTATCATTGTCATCAACTACATTTGGTATTGTTCCGCCTGTAGTACCGTCTATTGTTGCCGTGTCTGTATTAGCTACTACTGTAGCTGGAACGGTTACCGTTACTGTAGCTGAATCATTATTAGTTAAATTTATTTTATCTGTTATTGTATAGTCAATCGTATAAATTCCTGGTGGTGTTCCTGAAGGGATTGTCACATCTCCATTAGCTGTATCTAATAATGGCACCACTACATTTCCTGATGGAGCAGTAGCTAAAGGACTTGCTGGCGTATCTATACTAATATCAACACCACCAACCGTAGCAGGTGCACCATTAAAAACATCATTTGTAGTTGGATTAGCTGCCAAAACATTACCCGCAGCAGTAATTCCTGCAGCAGGGCTTAAGGTATCATCTTCTGCTAAAATTGATGGAGCAGGAACAACTACAGTAACAACAGCAAGATCTTTATTTGCTGGATTGGTTGCATCTACAATTTCATATGTAATTGTATACGTTCCAGCGGGTGTATTTGCAGGAAAACTAACCAAACCTGTTGCTACATCTATAGAAGGAATATTTGTATTTCCTGATGGAGCAGTCGGCAGAACTGCTGCTGGCGTTACTACGTTAATTGTAACATTGCCTCCACCCCCTACAGTTGCTTGCACTCCTGAAATCGTATCAATTCCTACTGGATCTGTATTTGTAAGCACATTCCCTAAGTTTGGCTCACCTGTAGTTCCTGTAGCTACGGAAGTAAAAGTATCATCCTCTGCTGAAATTTGTTTTTCTCTCCAATCTCTATCATTTCCTGGATTATCAGCATCTGGGAAGTTAGAGGCTAACTCATTATTATCTGTTGGATTTGCATTAGGATTCACACTTAGATCAATAGTATCATAATTGTCATCTAACCCATCCCCATCTAAATCGGTATTTGCAGGAGCTATATCTATTACTCCATCATTATCTGTATCGTATGCCTCCAAATTATCCGACTGGCCATCTTCGTCTGAATCAATATCAAGATAATCAGGATTCCCTAACCCGTCAGCATTAGCTAAAGAAGGATCAATTGCTACACCCGAACCTGGAACTGGGACGCTTACATTAGAATCATTCGCAGGATCATAAGCATCATCAATACCATCATTATCGCTATCTATACCACTTGGAGGTCGATATCCAGATGTTGTTTGAGATTCTATATTATCCTGTATACCATCATCATCAGCATCTATATCTAAATAATTTGGCCCATCCGTTCCGTTTCTATTCTCTGGCGCAACCACTGTAGCTGAGTAAGAATCGTTATCTGAATCTACCTCATCTGGAATTCCATTGACACCTACACTTACTACACCAACAGTATCAATACGTCCATCATTATTACTATCTGTTGCTGCAGGGTTTCTACTTTCTAACAAATCATAAATACCGTCATTATCAGAATCTAAATCTAAACTATTAGCAATACCATCATTATCAAAATCGTCATCTAATGTACAAACTTGTCCTCTAAATGACACATTATCAATTGTTGCTCTACCAAGGGCATCTGGATTATCATATAGATAAAGCCGAATAGTGTAATTTGTATTTTTTGCTACTTGAAAAACATTTGTAGGCGTTCCTCTAAATGCGTTGGGAGGTGTATCTATTTGTTCATTTGCAGTACCCTCAGCAAATACTTCAAGCCCCGGAGTCGCAAAATTATCTGCCGATATTTCTGCAGTATATTTATACCCAGCAAATATTGGTTGCATTGGCACGGATGTCCTTGCATTATTTGCTTCAGCAAAAAAGAAGAGTGTTTTTATTGTATAAGGAGCACTTCCTGATATGAATTTATATTCAATAAAGTCATTATCTGTTTTGGCAGCAGATAACGAAGGTTGATCCACCCCATCTAATTCAAGATAATCTAAATTAAAAGCATTAAACTGAGCAGAAATCCCTGAACCAAAAGTTTGATCATTAGCCGAAGAAACTAGATTAGGGTCTGAACCTTGAGCACTATTTGTATTGCCATCATTAGCATATATAAACATTGTAGAGTTAGGCTGAGTTGAAACAGGACAACCTGATTCAATTAAATCTGGTATTCCATCATTGTCATCATCTAAATCTAAAGCATCTGGAACACCATCACCATCAGTATCTAAAGGCTCTAAAGCATCTCTATAATCAACATCTGTATCCACTTGAGATGAATCACTTACATCTGTATTAGGAGTATCAACTGAACCATTATCTAAATTATTGTTAGAATCATTACTTGCATTATCTACGTCAAAAGCATCTAACAAACCGTCCCCATCAGTATCATTTTTATTTACCGGTAAAGCTAAGCCAGCTTCTAAAGTATCTATAAGACCGTCATTATCACTATTTATATCTAAATAATCTGGAATACCATCGTCATCATTATTAACTGCTGGCAAGGTGGTATCTAAACCAGTTGCTGTAGGTGAATCGTTATTTTCATAGTTTGCATCTAAACCATTTGCTCCAACATTACCACTAGGAGGCTGGTACCCCGCCGTTGGTTGTGCTTCTACGTTATCTGGTATACCATCGTTATCGGAATCAATATCCAAATGATTGGGAATACCATCACCATCAGGGTCAATATCTAAAGGATTACCCGTATTTGGATTTCCATCGCCATCGTTATTAGGATCCTCTACGCTATCTAAAATACCATCATTATCATCATCTAAATCCACGCTATCAGGTACACCATCCCCATCAGTATCATTTGCATCTCTCCAATCTGGCTCAGCACCAGGCATATCTAAATCTGGAAAAGGATTAGACGCCGTTTGACCTCCATTTGTTGAATTTGTGGCTATTGTACCTGATCCCAAAACAACAACATCAAAATTATCATCTAAACCATCAGCATCAGTATCAGCATTTGCAGGCAAAGTATCTGCTATACCGTCCTGGTTTGTATCATAAGCTTCGATTGTGTCACTTTCAAAATCCCCATCACTATCTAAATCCAAATAATCTGGAATCAAATCATTATTCACCAAACTAGCATCCGTATTAACTGGTGCTATCGCTGTACCACTTCCAGCAACTGGCGCCGCTATATTAGTATCATCAACTGGATCGTAACGATCATCTATACCATCATTATCAGAATCTACACCTATTGGCGAGATATATCCTGCTGTAGTTTGCGCCTCTATATTATCTACTATTCCATCGTCGTCTGAATCTATATCTAAGAAATTTGCACCATCCGATCCAAAACTATTAACAGGTAAAGGAACCACTCCATTATCAGGCGTTGCTTCCACAAGGTCTGGTATCCCATTTGTCCCGACAGCTGAAATTCCAACACCCACACGACCATCATTATCACCATCAACAGCATCCGAATCTCCACTTTCAACTAAATCATAAATACCATCATTATCACTATCTAAATCTAAACTATTTGGTATTCCATCACCATCAAAATCAAACACAGGACACACACTTGTGCGTATTGCAAAATTATCAAATGTAGCAAATCCTCTTGGAGCCTGAGAATCATATATATACATCCGTATTTTATACGAAGTCCCATCCAAAAACGGAAATGCATTTGACGCCCCTAAATTTATAAATTCACTAGACGCAGGTGTTGGCGGACCACTAAAAGAACTATTATCAAACAAACGACTTGTCGTTCTATTAGAAACCAAAACACTTGAAGTCACAAAATTATCTGCGCTGATTTCTATTTGAAAAGTATAATCTGAATAAATTGGATTTAAAACCGTATCAGCTCCAAGGTTGGCCCCTAAACCAGGAAGATAAGAACCATTTACAAAAGATGGGATATCATGGATTGACAGCGTACGAATAAGAGATGTTAAATCATCTAAAGTATTGAACTCAAATTCAACATAATCATTGTTTGTTCTTGCTGTTGCTATATCGGGTGCATCTGCACCACTGACATAGTAATACCCTTCTCCCTGCACATTATTTGGCGTATTTAATGTAGACTCATCAGTAAGACCAGACCCAAAAACAGCTGGTAACGCATTCTGTTCAAAACTGGCGCTGTTTACCGTAACTGGCTCATACCTGTTAACCTTAGCCACCCCTGTATTACCATTTAGCGTCCCTCTATTGGCATCCCACACCAACCCTGGGAATGATGCTGCACTAAGATCACATACAGATTCATTAATGTCTTTAATACCGTCATTATCATCATCTAAATCAACCGCATCTGGAATAAAATCACCATCGGTATCTTGAGCACTTATTTGTGTTAAACCAAAAGAGCCTATAAACAGTAATATCAACAGTGTACTTTTAACCCTAATTGAAGCAATGTTATTTCTTAAAATGATTGGAATAGTAATTTTTCCCATAGTCTAATGCTTAGATTTTATATATGTTAAAAACACATATCTAAAACTAGACTACACACTATTTTCCTACAAAAAAAATGTTAAGTATCAGCATTTTGAAGAAAAAAACAAAATACCTAATAGTAAAAATATAGTTAGTTTAGTTAGATAGTATTATAACTTTCTGAAAACTAAGTTATTGAAAATAATTTAGTTTCTAACACATATTTACTAAAGAATGTTAAATTTTTTCACAAATACCTTTATAAAGGTTAATAAGATCGATATTAACGATGAAATACACATTTTAGAACTAAAATACTTTTTAAACTTTTAAATTAATTTTTACAGATACTAACAAACACTTTATCGATCAGCTGTAAAAGGGTTGCAATTCTTTACAAGGATATTTTCAGTTGATCGTTTTATTTCGTTGTAAAAAAATTGAAATAAAACGATTTAAGACACTTTGTTGTTAATAACATGAATATCTTATATACAACTATTTTCCTCACCTTAAAACCCCTAAAAATAAATCAAATTCGGCTTTATGATCAGAAAATGTTATTCATTTTATAAATACTATTTATAAAAACTATTAATGATTAATTTTTTCAATTACTAATTTTAAAGTGAGCATTGAATTAAAATAATCATTGGCTAACTAGATTTAGAATTCGATTTACATTTTTGGTTATGTAATACTGAAACAAATTCAGCGTGATGTAATAATCTTATTAATTCCAGAAGTACAGAATACGCTATTAAAACGTGGTTTAATAAATTATTTCTAAGGTAAAGCCATCCGTCTGGGTATTCAAAGGAATAAAGTTCTAACATTCTATGAAAACTATCTGTTTTCAAATTTTCCTCTATAACCTCCTATGCAGAACATCAGGGAATTTTAATGATTAAATTATAAAACCTGAATTCTGTATGACATAAGATTAGAAATATTAAAGTAAATGACAATAATCGAATTCATATTTGGACAAAAAGGAAATAATTTTAGATTAACTATACAGAATTTTTAAAATTGCATTTGCACTCTAAAATATCCTTAAAAAAAGCCTGTAAATTATAAAATTTACAGGCTTTTCAACTTCAATTCAAGACTAAATGAATGTGTTATTTATATTTTAACTTAAAAAAAACTAGTATCCCTATACAAATACCAGTAATTACATTGGATGCCAAGACAGGAATGCTGTTCATTAAAAAACCATAGACCATCCACAAACATACTCCTAAAAAAAGCATTAGAACCATGGGTAGGGACAAACTTTGTGCATCCTTAGTTTTCCATGTTTTAAAAACTTGTGGCAAAAATGATCCCGTGGACAAAATTGCAGCCAATGTTCCTATTAACTCTATATAAAATGTATCCATTACCCTACAATGTTTATAATTTTACCTGGCACAATAATTACTTTTTTAGGCGTGCGACCGCCTAATTGTTTTTGTGTTTTATCATGTGCCATTACCTTTTTTTCGATATCGCTCTTGCTCATATCTAATGGCAACTCTAGCTTAAAACGCATTCTACCATTAAAAGAAACTGGGTATTCCTTGGTGCTTTCTACCAAATGACTGGCCTCAAAAATTGGAAAAGCAACTGTTGAAACTGAAGTGGTATTTCCTAATACCCTCCATAATTCTTCCGATATATGTGGTGCATATGGAGAAATCAGTATAGCTAATTCACTTAAAATAGCTTTGCTTGTACATTTTTGAGCGGTTAACTCATTTACACAAATCATAAACGTGCTTACAGATGTATTGAAGGAAAAGTTTTCAATATCCACTACTACTTTTTTGATTGTTTTATGAAGGGTTTTTAAATTGTCCTTAGTTGGCTCATCATCTGTTACTTTTATACCATTATCGTCAACATACAACTTCCAAAATTTCTTTAAGAAACTATGTACACCTGTAATCCCTGCTGTATTCCAAGGTTTAGCTTGTTCCAACGGACCTAAAAACATTTCGTATAGTCGAAGTGTATCCGCACCGTATTCGATACAAATATCGTCTGGATTTACCACATTGAATTTAGATTTCGACATCTTTTCAACTTCACGACCTACAATATATTTTCCTTCTTCTAATATAAATTCTGTATCAGCGAATTCGGATCTCCAAGCTTTGAATCCTTCTACATCTAATTCATTAGATACATTCACTAAAGCTACATCTGCATGGATAGCTTGTACTTTTTGCTCCCCTATTAAGCCTTTTGAAATAAATTTATTAGTATCTGCAATCCTATACACAAAAGCACTAGTCCCCAAAATCATCCCTTGGTTAATCATCTTTTTAAACGGTTCTTCCACCGAAAGGAATCCCCTGTCGAATAAAAATTTCGTCCAAAAACGACTGTATAATAAATGTCCTGTTCCGTGCTCGCTTCCGCCAACATACAAGTCCACATTTTGCCAGTAGTCTAATGCTTCTTTTGACGCAAATTCGGTTTTATTATTTGCATCCATATAACGGAATAAATACCAAGAACTCCCTGCCCAACCTGGCATTGTGTTTAACTCTAATGGAAAAATAGTTTTGTGATCTATTAAAGTATTTGCAACTACTGTATTTTTTTCTGTATCCCAAGCCCAAGTATTTGCCCTTCCTAATGGTGGCGCACCATCTTCGGTTGGCAAGTATTTTTCTACTTCGGGTAAATTAATTGGTAGATATTTAGTGTCGATTAATTGTGGCATTCCATCTACATAATAAATAGGAAATGGTTCTCCCCAATAACGCTGACGGCTAAACACGGCATCACGCAAACGATAATTTATTTTTCCTTTTCCGCTTCCTTGGGCTTCTAAGGTTTTAATCATTATTTGCGAAGCTTCCTTGGCACCCAAATCGTTTAAGAAATCTGAATTTGTGATTACTGCATTAACCTTATCAGAATACGCTTCTTTAGAAATATCAATTCCTTTAAATATATTTTCAATAGGAATATTAAAGTGTTTTGCAAAATCATAATCGCGCTGATCTCCACACGGAACTGCCATTACGGCTCCTGTTCCATAGCTTGCCAACACATAATCGCCAATCCAAATTTGTACTTTTCTTTTGGTAATTGGGTGCTCTGCATAAGCGCCTGTAAATACTCCCGAAATGGTTTTTACATCTGCCATACGCTCACGCTCACTTCGCTTTGCACTTGCTTTGATATAGGCGTCTACACTTTCTTTACGTTCTATAGGAGTAATTTCATCAACTAAAGAATGTTCTGGCGCTAACACCATAAATGTTACTCCATATATAGTATCTGGTCGTGTAGTGAATACATCAATTGCTTTAGGATTATAAGCATCTTCAATCGGCAACACATTAAATGACACGGATGCTCCTACTGATTTCCCTATCCAATTGCGTTGAGTTTCCTTAATACTTTCCGTCCAGTCTAAATCTTTTAGCCCTTGAAGCATTCTTTCTGCATAAGCAGAAATACGCATACTCCATTGGGTCATTTTTTTTCGTACTACTGGATATCCACCCCTTTCGGAAACACCATTAACAATTTCATCATTAGCCAAAACTGTTCCTAATCCAGGACACCAGTTTACCTCTGTTTCTGCTAAAAAAGTTAACCTATATTTTAATAAAATCGCTTGTTTTTCTTTTTCTGAAAATGCATTCCATTCGGTACCTGTAAATAAAAGAATATCCTCATCACAAACGGCATGCACACCTTCATTACCTGATACTTCAAACTTAGCAATTATTGTATCGATTGATTCTGCCTTATCGGTAGTTATATTGTACCATGAATTGAATAATTCTCCAAAAATCCATTGGGTCCATTTGTAATATTCAGGACTGCTTGTTTGCACTTCACGACTCCAATCAAATGAAAATCCTATTTTATCTAATTGCAGGCGGTAACGTGCAATATTTGTTTTTGTTGTAATCGCAGGATGTTGCCCTGTTTGTATTGCATATTGTTCCGCTGGTAATCCAAAAGAATCATAGCCTTGAGGATGCAATACATTAAACCCTTGTTGACGTTTATATCGTGCATAGATATCACTTGCAATATAACCAAGTGGATGCCCTACATGTAATCCTGCTCCTGATGGATAAGGAAACATATCCAACGCATAATACTTTGGCTTATGACTGGCATTACTAGCCTTAAATGTTTGGTTTTCTTCCCAATATTTTTGCCACTTGGCTTCAATTTGCTTAAAATCGTAATTCATGGATTTTGTTTTGAAAGTAACAAATTTACGGTTTTAAACGATTTAATAATCAATTACTAATCAAAGCCCTTATGTTACTTTATCTTTTTTGCCTTAATTACCATAAGTATCTATATCAAGATTCAAATCTTAATTTGATTAATGATAATATGAGTAAAAAAATCAACCACAATGTGATTTAGCCAATTGACTATCCTCTTTACAATCAATATTTTAATTATAAAAAAAATTAACCAATTACCAAAAAAGCACTCTTTGATTATAACAAAATCAAAACACCCTGCCTATGACATCAAAATTACGTAGCTTTGTATTTTCTAAATTCTCAAAGTATTGAAACTTACTCGTAATCTTTCAAACCTAGTTACCTTTTGCTTCTTTAGCTTTCTAATAAGTTTTGGACAATGCAATTTAAAGGAAACCATTACTATTTGTGATATTGCTAAAATAGATTTTGATACCGATGGCACACCCGATGGGGTTATTAATTTGTATAATGAATATTTTGATTTAACAGGTAAAAAATTGGATGATGGTACTTGGCGTACAAAACCCGATCTATCATTTACCCTTGACTCTGATACTGGTAAAGTTTTTGTTTGGGACTTAAAAGAATCTGTAACGGATGGTGACTTGAATAAGTATGAATTTGAGCTTTTTAATAGCACATGCGGATCAATGACCCCTGCTGTAACAATAAAAATCGAAATCGGTGCCTTTTCAGGAACCGCTTTACCCGCTTTTGGAATAAATGACATCAATTTAGAAGTTTGCGAAGCTATTAGCGAACCGATAAACCTTTTTGAAGCATTAGTTTCTAGCGGAGCTAACCCCTCACCTCATCTAAATGGAACTTGAACCTTACTAAGCAGCTCTATCCCAAATACTACCGCAAAAAGCGGAAATAATCTTCAATATATAAATATTAACTATATAGCAGGTCCTCCTCTAGTGGATCAAGTTGACTTTGAATTTAGGTATACAGTTTCTGGAAATTCAAATTGCTCTGCATCTCAATTTACAGATATCAAAATATCTGTAGTTCGTCAAGTAAACTCAGGAATACCTGAAAATATTAATCTTTGTGAATCTGATATTTTCAACGGAGTGTACGATATAGACATTGATTTAAGTGATGACCGATACCTTAAAGACGAGGATATTGAAGGGTTTTGGTTATTTGAGGCTGATGGAACTAAACAACTTACAACCATTGACGACTCTACAATTAACCTAAAACAGGTTTATGAAAATATTGAAAATATCCCTAAAAAAGATTTAACTCCGCTTTATTTTCTTACAGCTACGGAGTAGACAAGCGCTCAGGAGTTTGCTCAAATTCAGTTACTAATGTAAATTTTACAATATTAGAAAGTTTGCGATCTTTTGAACAGTCTGATAAACCATCAAAAATATGCGCTAATATTAATGAGACTATAAATTTATTAGATTTTATAAATTTTATAGATTTTACGACTGAAAAAGAACGTGGTTCAACTACGACTGATGTTAATTTTATATATGATAATGAATTTTTTGTTAATTGGAGGCTTGTTTCGGGAGATTCTTCCTTGAAGCTTTTATCACAACCCGATAATCTGAAAGAATTTGATCCTAAGATAGATTACGCCTTAGGAACTATAAATACGTATTTAAAAAAACCAGGCATATATACTTTTGAATATGGTGTAAGTCCAAAAATACGTAGTGATGGTTCTGATCTATGTAACCCTTTTTCTACAGAAACTAGCGGCTTAAATTTTTGTGAAGACATCTGCAATACCGCAACTACTTTAATTAGTATTGAAATATTAGCTTTTGACTACGCAGGAGAAGATACTACTAATATTGAAGTTTGTGAAAGTTTAGATTCTATAATTCTTACCAGTTTACTAAAGACTGATCCTTTAATTGGAACCATTAATCCAACAGGAGTTTGGACAGATCCTGATGGTGCGATAATTGATAATATATTTACAATAAATAAAGCCGATGTAAATAAAACATTCTCTTTGACTTATACAACAACAAATCTAAAAGGTGGTTGCATGGATAAAGCACAATTGGATTTTAAAATTATTGAAGAGAATAACAATCCTGCTGGGGAAGGTAAAACTGTAACTATTTGCAGTAATAATTTAAATATTACACTCTTTGATCAGTTAACAAAAAGCCCTGAACCTACAGGGGTTTGGACTGGCCCAGAAGGCTATGTTTCCAGAAGTCATCTCGGTCAATTTGTTTTAAGCGACCGGTCACGCTCGACTCTTAAACCTGGGGAATATACATATACTGTAAATAATCCTTTATCTTGCAGCATTACTGATACTGCGGTAATTATTATAGCTTTTGTTGATCCTATTATTTTGGCAGAAGATACTATTGAACGTAATTTTTGTAAAGTTGAGGGTAGTATTGACTTAAAAAAATTGCTCTCATCGGCAATCGATAAATCAGGAACTTTTAAAGAATTAGATTCTAGTGGTGCTTTAACCGGGAGTATTGTTTCATTTGAAACCCTTTCTATCGCTATCTATAACTTTGAGTACACTTTACCTAAAACAGGAGAGTGCGAACCTCCTAAAATTACTATTAAAATTACATTATTAGACGAAGTAAAAGCAGGATTTGCTGGCGATGATAATAGCATTAGAGTTTGTTCTAATGAATTAAGTTTAAAACTTTTTGAACAATTAAAAGGAGAACCTGTTACTACTGGTAAATGGTCTAGCCCGTTTGGCTATACCTCAACCGATCATATTGGAGCATTTTCTGCTACAAATCCATCAATACAAAGACTCGCAGAAGGAGTATATACTTACACTGTTGGTGGCGGAAAATGTAGTACATCTGAAGATACAGCTACAGTTTCCATCGAATTTACCAATCCTATTGAAGTTGGCAAAGATCTAAACATAACTCGTTGTAAGTCTGATGGGAGTTTAAATTTATTTTCCCTTCTAGACAACACAACTACCCGCTCTGGAACTTTTTTAGATTTAAACGAAACAAAAGCTTTAAATGAAGAAGGACGCTTAGATTTTGCATTACTAAGCAATAAAACCTATAACTTTAAATATTCCGTAAAAAACTCCTCTCCTTGTAATCCTTCTATTTTAAATATAGAACTAAAAATTGTGGATCTTGAACTACCGATCGCTCCTGAAACTAACTTTTGCATTTTGGATGCAAAACGTTTAAATGATATTGAAGTAACTATTCCAAACTTTAACTGGTACACCTCCTTTGATAGTGAATTGCCTATAAAAGAAAATCTCATTCTATTTGATGACACCACTTTATACCTATCAAATGTAGATTCTGAGAATTGTGAATCAGAGCGTATTGCAGTTCCTATTAAAATTTTAAATATTGGCGAAAAAATTGTTTTAAAAGACGATTCAGGAAATGTTACAGCAAGAATTGAATGCCCTTTAGATTTTCAGGATGGAGTTACCCCTAATAATGATAATCAAAATGACAGCTTCTCTCTTGTTAAAGAAAATTTATTTAATATCCCTGAAGCTTTCCCAGAGTTTAATTTAGAAATATTTAATCGTTTTGGAACACTCGTATTTAAAGGAAATCGAAACACCGAAGAATTTAGAGGAGAAAACAATGTAAACTTAAGCATTGGTAACGAATTGCCTTCAGGAGTATATTTTTATGTGTTCACTCCAAATTTTAAGAACAACGCACCTATCCAAGGAAGTTTCTATTTAAGCAAATAACATGAGATCTTATTTTATTTTAATTACAGCGTTGATCTTTTGTTGTTCTGCCTTAGCGCAACAAGATCCGCAATACACACAGTATATTTACAATATGAGCACTGTTAACGCTGCTTATGTAAAAGACCAGCCAGGTTTAATTTCTGCTGGATTATTATATCGACAACAATGGCAGGGTATTGAAGGTGCTCCTGAAACAGCTAATGCTTTTGTTAATTTCCCTGTTAAAAACAAAGTGGAACTTAGCACTAATTACGTAAGAGATCAAATTGGTGATGCTATTAAAGTAACTAATGATTTTGCATACATAACACAAGTTTCTTCTTTGTTTAAACTAGCTTATGGTTTAAAAGTAGGATTTAATAACTTTAGAATTAATGCACTTGGATCAGATGTTGCTGACGATCCTGTTTTTTCTCAAAAATATCCGAATCCACCATTACTTTAGGTTTAGGATTATTTTTATATAGCACTAATTTTTACGCAGGACTTTCCTCTCCAAATATACTTCCTAAAAAAGTAGAATTTAAAGGATTTAGTGTTTCTAAAAGGGCTAATCAACTGTATGGAATCGCAGGCTATATTTTTGAACTTTCAAATAGTTCCAAACTAAAACCTTCTGTAATTATTCAACAAGTAATTGGTGCTCCATTATCTTTTAGTGCTGGACTCAATTATTTATACGCCAATCGTTTTGAAATTGGAAGCTCTTATCGCTATCAAGAAAGTGTTTCAGCTATTACTGGATTTCAAATTACCAAAAATTTAAAACTTGGATATGCTTATGATTATTCACTAAATAATTTTAGTCAACGAAGTAACGGTAGTCACGAGGTAATTTTAATTCTTGATTTTGATTTACTTTCTCTAGGAAAAAAATATGTTTCACCAAGATTTTATTAAACTATAATGAAACACATCACCACAATACTTATTACTTTATTTATTTGCGTTACAAGTTTTTCTCAAAGAAAAAGTAGAGCAGATCGTTTTTTTGATAATGGAGATTATTCAAATGCTATTACTGCTTATCATAAAGAACTCGACAATTCCAATCATTCTAAAAATAACATTCAGAATTTAGCTATTTCGTATTACAACACTTTTCAATTTAGAAATGCATATCGCTATTTACGATATGTTACCAAAGGGAAATTTAAAGGAAAAGATAAAAGTTATGATAATACTTACAATTTTAAAGTGTACCACGTTTTATCTGCCTTAGGAGAATATGATAAAGCTATTCCGTATTTAGAATTGTACCAAAAGAATAGAAAATTAGTGGTTAAAAATAGAAACGAAGTAATTAATACTATAGAAGAATTCAGACTAAAAGATGATGATTTTACAATAAAATCTTCACAATTAAATACCGATAGAGCTGAATTTGGAGCTATAAAAAAAGATAGTTTAATTTATTTTACTTCCGACAGAAGCCCTAATAGTATTTTAGAAAAACGCTACAAATGGACGCATCGCCCTTTCTTAGACATCTACAAAGTAAAGGTAGATAGCATCAATCAGCCAGTAGAAGGTGCAAGCTCTTTATCTAGCAAAGTAAATTCAAATTTACATGAAGGGAACTTTTGCTTTTCTAAAGATGGTAACACATTGTATTTATCTAAAAGCAATAGCGAACTAGGGAAACGCAAGTTTGACAGTATTAGAAGCAATGCAATCCATTTATATAAATCTATCAAAAATGATAGCTTACAAACTTGGTCTAAACCTAAAAAACTTCCTTTTAACAATGTTGCTTTTACTGCAGAACACCCTGCTTTGAGCCCTGATGAAACAAAGCTGTATTTTTCGTCTAATATGCCTGGTGGTTCTGGAGAGTTTGACTTGTATTATGTAGATATTAATATTGACGGTACTTATGGAAATCCTATAAATTTAGGAAGTGAAATTAATACTCCTCATCGTGAACAATTTCCTTTTATTAACCAAAATGGTGATTTATTTTTTTCTTCAAATGGCCATTTAGGTTTGGGAATGTTAGATATTTTTGCCTGTAAAAACACCAATGGCTCTTTCAAAATCCCTGTAAATTTAGGCGCTCCAGTAAATTCTAGTTTTGATGATTTTTCACTAACCTATTACAATCAAACTAATGGCTTTTTTGCTTCAAATAGATCAAAAAAAGGAGATGATATTTTTACTTTTTCTCAAATTGGAGAATTATTTTCAAAACAATTAAATGTCAAATTTGAAATCCGTGATTTTACTACTAAAGCACTAATTCCCAATGTAACGGTAAAATTAGTTGACAAGGATAAAAATAATATTTACTCAAAGCAATTGGAACGAGATGGTTTTTTTGAAATAAGCATATTACCAGGAAGGCATGATTTAACAGCTGTTTCAGAAATGTATAAACCACAAACTAAACCTTTTTTAATTAAAGAGAAAGAAAGCGAACCGTATGTCTTATACTTAAAACCAAAAGAATTACCTATTATTAAAGTAGAACCTATAACACTTACTTTTAAAGAAGAACTTTTAATTGATAAAGTAGGGCCTCCAATTAAAGAGCGTAACGGAAAACTATATTTTGAAGTACCTCCTATTTACTTTGATTTTGACAAATGGAACATCCGAGAGGACTCCAAAAAAGTCTTAGATGAATTAGCACTGAAGTTAGAAAAATATCCAACTATTAACATAAAAATAAGCGCACATACTGATAGCCGAGGAACTGAGTTTTACAATCAATTATTATCTGAGCGTAGAGCTGAATCTACCAGAAACTACCTTGCTTTAGTTTGCTATATAAATGCGCGTAGAATTTTGTTTGAGGGCTTTGGGGAATCTCAGGCATTAATTAACTGTAAAGAAAAGATTTGTACGGAAAACGAACATCAAACTAATCGTCGTTGTGAATTTGAGATCACTGAGTTTTAATTAAAAACTATTAGATTCTTAACACAACCAACCTTTACATTAACATAAAAAGGCTCTTTTTGATAGTTATCAAAAAGAGCCTTTTTATAAGAAAAATAGATTTTATTTTTTGTTGACGCTATCTATATATTTTTTTAACGCCATTGTCATCGAAGGCGTTTCTGGCGTAGGTGCCACTATGTTACATACTAAACCTCTAGCTTCAGCTTCTTTAACTGTAGAATTACCAAATACTGCAATACGTGTATTGTTTTGTTTAAAGTCTGGAAAATTCTCAAATAAAGATTGGATTCCTGAAGGACTAAAAAATACTAAAACATCGTAAAAAACATCTCTTAAATCGGATAAATCACTTACCACAGTGCGGTAAAAAGTACCTTCCTTCCAATCAACTTCTAAATCATTTAAAATTTTAGGAATTTCTGGTTTTAATTTATCTGAAGAAGGTAATAAAAACTTTTCTGTTTTATACTTTTTAATCAGTGGAGATAATTCTGAAAAAGTACGCTTACCAACGTATATTTTTCGCTTGCGGTATACCACATATTTCTGAAGATAGTATGCTACAGCTTCACTTTGACAAAAGTACTTCATAGCATCAGGTACTTTAAAGCGCATTTCTTCTGCCAATCTAAAAAAATGATCTACAGCATTTCTACTTGTCAAAATTATTGCGGTGTATTGTGAAAAATCAATTTTTTGATGTCTCACTTCTTTAGAAGTCACTCCTTCGACGTGAATAAACGGAACAAAATCAAATTTTACACGTTGCCTTTCTTCTAAATCATGGTAAGGAGAATTCTCCATTTTAGGTTCTGGTTGGGATACCAAAATTGTTTTCACTCTCATAGACTTTATTGTTTCTAAAGTGTCTTGCTTCATAACCTTTTCATATAAAAAACGGCTCCCAATAAGGGAGCGATTTCGAATGTGCAAAGGTACAAAATAAAATAAAGCGGATAACTAAAAAGCAATTCTTTAAAATGAGTAATTACCAAAAACATAGCTAGCACAAAAAGCACAACCCAAAGAATTACAAGCAAATAGACCAATAAACTTGTGGTTACTGGCATAAAAATTAAAAACAACAGAGGCAAAATACTTAAGAAGATTAGATAGGAAAAATATGTTTGCTTCTCAAAAACATAGTGCTGAATTTTATCTTTTAAACCTAAAACTTTACCTAAAATTAACTGACAAAACATTTTAATTAAAAAAAAACTTAAAAAAACACCTCCTACTTTTAAATAATCTAAAACTAAAAGTTGATTTAAAATATTTAAATAAAAAAGTATTACCTGTATAATTAATGGAAAAAATAACATTGAAAAAATAACAATAACTATATGAAAAGGCTTGAACAAGCTATCATCACGATAGGCTTTTAAATAGGTATCTGTTAATATTAATTTGCTGAAATTTAAAAACTTGTAACCTGAATATTTATTAGCTGTTACTAGAAGAAGTAATGCTATTATGTAGAGCAAAATTACCCAATCAATACTAAGTAAACTCCTGTAGGTGGCTTCCAAATTGTTTTTTTTGAGTACTAATTATAGGTGCAAATGTAAATGCTAAAATCGAGTTTTATAGTATCTTTGAATTAAATTAAATTAAATGACCGACAGCTTAGTCATTATACCAACTTATAACGAAATTGAAAATATTGAAGCTATAATTAAAGCTGTCTTTGATCTTCCTAAACCTTTTAATATTTTAATTGTAGACGACAATTCGCCAGATGGTACCGCTTCAAAAGTAGCAGCCTTACAAGAAATATATTTTGATCGGTTATTTTTAGAAAAGAGACCTGAAAAATTAGGGCTTGGAACGGCATATATTTTTGGGTTTAAATGGGCGCTGAAGCATAATTATAATTACGTTTTTGAAATGGACGCTGATTTTTCCCATAATCCGCAAGACTTATTAAGACTTTATGAAACTTGTATTACTGAAAATTTAGATATGGTTATTGGATCTAGGTATGTCAAGGGTGTTAATGTGGTTAATTGGCCTATGAGTAGAGTGTTATTATCATATGGAGCGTCAAAATATGTTAGATTTATTACTCAAATGCCAATTCATGATACCACCGCGGGTTTTGTTTGTTATTCAAAAAAATTATTACAATATATAGATTTAGATAAGATTAAATTTGTTGGTTACGCCTTTCAAATAGAAATGAAATACAAAGCTTTTCTAAAAAAGCTAAAATTTAAAGAAATCCCTGTTATTTTTACCGACAGAGCACAGGGAGTCTCAAAAATGTCGAAAGGGATTATATCTGAAGCTATTTTTGGTGTAATTCAAATGAAAATTAATAGCCTATTCAAAAAAAATGAGTAAAATTTTAATAAAAAATGCTAAAATAGTTAATGAAGGAATCATTAGTGAACGCGATGTTTACATTGAAAATGGTTTTTTTACTGAAATAGAAGAAAGTATTAGTGCCAAATCCCCAGATGTAGAAATCATAGATGCGGAAGGAAAATATTTAATCCCGGGAATGATTGATGATCAAGTTCATTTTAGAGAACCTGGACTTACTCATAAAGCAGATATTGAAACTGAATCTCGTGCTGCAATTGCAGGTGGAATTACCAGTTTTATAGAAATGCCCAACACTATCCCCCAAGCTACTACTATAAGCTTACTAGAAGATAAGTTTACTATCGCCAATAAGATTAGTTATGCTAATTACTCTTTTATGTTTGGAGGTACTAATGAAAATTTAGACGAAATTTTAAAAATTGACCCTAAAAAGGTAGCTGCTTTAAAATTATTTTTAGGTTCTTCTACAGGTAATATGTTGGTGGATGATCCCCTAGTATTGAAGAAAATTTTTGAATCTACTGATTTATTAATTGCCGTACACTGTGAAGATGAAGCTACTATTAAAAAAAATACAGCAAAGTATATGAAGGAATATGGCGATGATATTCCTATTGAATTACACCCTATAATAAGAAGTGAAGAAGCTTGTTATTTATCCTCCTCTAATGCTGTAAAACTAGCTAAAGAAACTGGAGCTCGTTTACACGTTTTTCATTTATCCACCGCAAAAGAATTAGAACTCTTTGATCAAAAAACTCCTTTAAAAGAAAAGAAAATTACAGCCGAAGTATGTATACACCACCTATGGTTTAATAGTGAGGATTATTACACTAAAGGCACGCTTATTAAATGGAATCCTGCTGTAAAAACTGAAGCTGACAGACAAGGCTTGCTCGAAGGACTTAGAAACAATAAAATTGATGTAATTGCTACAGATCATGCTCCACATACCCTTGAAGAAAAAGACAATGTGTATACTAAAGCCCCCTCAGGAGGGCCTTTAGTCCAACATGCCCTTACCGCTTTGTTAGAACTGGTCCATAGAGAAGAATTAACTATCGAAAAAGTTGTAGAAAAAGCCTGTCATAATCCTGCTATATTATTCCAAATTGAAAAAAGAGGTTTTATTAAAAAAGGATATTATGCCGATGCTGTTTTAGTTGACTTTAATGCTCCTTGGAGTGTTTCTAAAAAAAACAACTTATACAAATGTGGTTGGTCTCCTTTTGATGGTTTTACGTTTAAATCTAGAATTACTCACACTTTTATAAATGGAAACTTAGTGTACCACAACTTTAAAATTTTAGACAAACCTAAAAAAGGAATGCGTTTGACTTTTGATCGTTAAAGTTTATTGTAACCAAAATTTAGAATAATCAAAAACAAATCCCTTTTGAAGCAAGTGCTTCAAAAGGGATTTGTTTTTGATTTATTTAACCGGCTATTATTTTGCCACTTTCATACCTTCTTCAATCATATTGTAAAATTGATCTAATTTAGGTAACACTACTATACGAGTTCTTCTATTGGCTGCTTTATTTGCTTTTGAATTATTTTCTTTTAAAGGCTGATAATAACTCCTACCTGCCGCTGTTATCCTTTTTGGATCCACTTTAAATTTCCATTGTAAAACTCTAACCACGGCTGTAGCACGCTTAACACTTAAATCCCAATTATCTAAAAGCTCTCCTTTTTTATAAGGCACATTATCCGTATGGCCTTCGACTAAAAACTCTATTTCTGGTTTATCGTTTACCACTTTAGCAACCTTACCCAACACTTTTTCTGCTTTTCCACTTACAGTATAACTTCCGCTATTAAATAACAACTTGTCTGAAATAGAAATAAATACTACTCCTTTTTCAACATTTATTTCAATATCCTCGTCATCCAAATTCCCCAAAGCACCTTTAAGGCTGGTAACTAAAGCCAAGGTTACTGAATCTTTTTTGCTAATTGCATCACGCATTGTTTTTATTTGTAAATCTTTTTCCTTTATACTTTCCAAAGATCGCTCCAGGTTTTCTGCCTCTTTTTTAGATAATGATGCTAAATCGCCTACATTATTTAATAGTGATGAATTTGTATTCTTAAGTAAACCTACTTTTTCGCGAAGCACTTTTAACTCACTACCCGTAGAGGCTTTTTCCTCCAAACACATATTAAGCTTGATTGTCGCATCATCTAATAATTCTTGTTTTTTTCGTAATTTAAAATCCAAATCAGCGTATTTCTTTTTAGATACACATGAAGTAAATAAAATGCAAGTTGCCACCCCTAAAAACAATATTTTTTTCATATAAAATAGTTTTGTGTTTGATAATTAATAATGATGTTTATATACTAACGCTAAATAATCTTAACAATTACTTTAGCTAGGTCAAAATTAAATTAATAAATAACAATAAGTGAACTGAAATAAAAAATAATATTGCTACTATCCGCCGAAATAGTAAATTTGATATTCGAAACAGTTTAAAATGATAGAACAAAAATGAAATACTTTATTTCAATACTTACATTACTAACACTATTAAACTGTCAAAAAGTTGATAAAAATAATATTCCTGACCAATTGCTTTCCGAAGAGCAACTAACATTAATATTAATTGACATAGCCGAAATAAAAGCAGTTAAGGATCGTTATTTATATGAATTAAAATCTACTGGGATCCTACCTAATGATTTTTTATGCAACAAACACGATATTGATAGTATAACACTCAATGAAAATTTAGCTTATTACAGTTATACCCCTGAAAAACTTAAAGAAGTTTATACAAAAGTATTAGACTCTTTAAACAAATCTCACCTACAAATCGAAGGTTTTATAGAAAAAAGAAAAGAAGACCTCCAAAAAAAACATTTAGAAAGAGAACAATGTACTAAAGATAGTATCCAGAGAGTAACGCGCTTAAATTCAATAAAAAAAATGACCAAAAAGACTGTTAAAAAATTAAAGAAAACAAAAGACACTCTTAAAGTAGGCTAGTCTTTAGACGTAAAAGCTTTAGCTACCTCAACAATTACAGGATCCATCGGTTCAAAGGAAAAATCGATAGCTTTCTTAATTTTATTAGAACTATACGTTGATATTGAAAATAAACTACCAATCATATCATAAGGTATTTTTGATTTTCTATTTGTAAAAAGACCAAATACCGCTTCTAATTTTGAAATAATTCTTACAACTATTTCCGAAACTTTCCATTTGGGAGATTTCTTTCTAAAAATATTAGCGATCAAATCAATCACTTTTTTGTGAGAAATATTTTCCGAAACCAATACAAAATTGTCATTTTTAATTTTAGATTGCATTAACCTATTCATCGCTTTTGCCACGTCAAATGCACTTACATAGCCTGTAACTCCTGTAGTGTAAAATGACAATCCTTGTTTTACACTACAAAAAATAGCACTACTTCCTGTTGTAAAACCTTTTCCTACAATTACTCCTGGATGTACAATTACTACTATAAGTCCTTCTTCGGATCCTCGCCAAACTTCCATTTCCCCACCAAATTTTGAAATTGCATATCCCGAATTATCTTGCTCCGAATTCCATTTTGAAGTTTCCTCTAAAATAGATTGGTTTGGGTTTAAATTTAATGTAGAAATACTACTTACATAGCAAAATTTATGAACTTTATAATCTATACTCAAATTTACCAAGTTTGCGGTACCTTCTATATTTATTTTTTTTAATTGTTCAAAATCCGGAGTTTGAAAAGACACTAAACCAGCACAATGATAAACATTAGAAATAGCATTAGACTCAAATACCTTAATCAATACAGGTACATTGGTAATATCAGCCTTAGACCATTGTATTTTTTTCCATTTATTAGTTGCCTCTTTATATGGACTGTAATTTAAAAAAACACTTTTAGCATGCGCTAAAGAATCTTTTGATCTGTATATAGCTACTATACCCAAATCTACAGATTCACAAAGTTCCATTAATAAATGTACCCCTACCAAACCCGTTCCTCCTGTAACTAATATCATAGTGTTTTATTACATTGTAAAAGTAATGAATTATTAAAAGGACACTTCTTAAAACTATTCAAAAACCCAAACTCAAAATTCAATGTGTTTGTTATCTTTGTGCGCATAAATACCCTGATTATGTCAAAGAATTTTATTGAAGAAATTACATGGAGAGGAATGTTGCATGATGCAATGCCTGGAACTAACGAGCACCTTGATGAAGCAATGCGCTCAGCATACGTAGGATTTGACCCTACAGCAGATTCTTTGCATATCGGAAATTTGGTTCCTATTATGCTCCTCAGTCATTACCAACGTTGTGGACACAAACCAGTCGCTTTAATTGGGGGAGCAACGGGTATGATTGGAGATCCTTCTGGAAAATCTTCTGAACGTAATCTTTTAGATGAAACCACTTTAAGACACAATCAAGAGGCTATTCAAAAACAATTATCTCGCTTTTTGGATTTTGATGGCAAAACCAAGAATGCCGCAGTACTAGTTAATAATTATGATTGGATGAAGGGTTTTTCTTTTCTGGAATTTATCCGTGATGTAGGGAAACACATTACTGTAAATTACATGATGGCAAAAGACTCTGTTAAAAACAGGTTATCAGGCGAAACTTCGGACGGCATGTCTTTTACTGAATTTACCTATCAACTTGTACAAGGGTATGACTTTTTGCATTTATACCAAAATAATAGTTGCTCCATACAAATGGGGGGTAGTGATCAATGGGGAAATATTACTACTGGTACAGAGTTAATTCGTCGTATTGGAAACGGAAAGGGTTACGCCATTACTTGCCCTTTAATTACTAAATCTGACGGCTCTAAATTTGGGAAATCTGAGGGTGGAAATGTTTGGCTGGACAAAAATCGTACTTCACCTTATAAATTCTATCAATACTGGCTAAATAGTAGTGATGAAGATGCCGAAAACTATATTAAAATATTTACTTTTTTAGATCAACAAACTATAGAAAATTTAATTACAGAACACCGAGAAGCTCCTCATACGCGCACATTACAAAAACGATTAGCGGAAGAAATCACCCTGATTGTACATTCTCAAAAAGATTTAGACAATGCCATTAAGGCTTCTAATATATTATTTGGAAAATCTACTGCCGAAGATTTAAAAGGCTTAGATCAAACTACTTTTTTAGATGTTTTTGAAGGTGTTCCTCAAGCAAACATTAACAAAGAAGAGCTTATTGAAGGTGTAGGTATCATAAGTGCTTTAGGAGAAAAATCAAATTTTTTAAAATCAAACGGTGAAGCTCGTCGTGCACTCAAAGAAAACTCCATCTCAGTAAATAAAGAAAAAGTTCAAGATGATTATTCATTGACTGCTTCTGACTTAATAAATAATCAGTTTACACTATTACAACGAGGAAAGAAAAATTATTTCGTTTTGCGATTTGTATAATTTTTTTACAAAAAACACTCAATTTAAATTTTTAAATTGAGTGTTTTTTTGTGACTTTATTTTTACTTTTTAAAAGGATGTTTGGTTAACTTTTTAGTAACAAAAGGATGCACATCTACTGAAAGTGAGGCTATTTTTGCATGCCTTAAATCATAAGCCAATTCCAAAGATTTTAATGTTTTAGCTATCCCAAAACCTTCTCCATTTAATATATTTTTATACGATTCTGTATGTAAATCCGTAAACCCAGCACTAAATTCTAATTCTTCATTATCAATAGTTATTGTTCGAAAAGTTCGCTGTCCTTTAGCTACAATTTCCTTTGGCAAAGTTTCTGAATTAATTGATAAAAACCAACGCACATTCGCCTTTTTTAGTTGCAAAACACCTGAGGCCCTATCATGCTCCATTAAATGTACTGTACTTTTTTCAACATCACCAAAAATCCAGATTAGCATATCAAAAAAGTGAATCCCGATATTGGAACATATACCTCCTGACTTTTCCAGAGCTCCTTTCCATGATGCATAATACCAATTACCTCTAGACGTAATATAGGTCAAATCAATATCATGAATTTTATCTTGAGATTCTGTTTCTATCTTCTTTTTTAAAGCGATTATTGATGGATGTAAACGCAACTGAAGAATAGTGTTTACCTTATTTGAAGAGTTTTGCTCTAATTTTATTAAAGCTTCGGCATTCCAAGGATTTAATACTAAAGGTTTTTCGCAAATAGCATCTGCACCATTTCGTAACGCAAAACGCACATGAGCATCGTGAAGGTAGTTAGGAGTGCATACAGTCATATAATCAATTGATTGCTGCTTATCTAGTCTCAATTTTTCAATATGACGATCAAAGCGCTCAAATTCGGTAAAAAAATGAGCTTTTGGATAAAAAGAATCTATTATTCCAACGCTATCATTTAGATCGTAAGCCGCTAACAAACTACTATTTGTTTCCTTTATTGCTTTCAAATGCCTTGGAGCAACAAAGCCTGCTGCCCCCATTAATGCAAAATTTTTCATTTGTTATTCTTTCTCTTTAAACAAAAGTAACTTTTTGTTTTCTTTATTTTATTTTAAAGGAACAACTTTTAAAGATTCATTCTGAAAAATATATTTCTCCTTGGATTCTTCACATACTGCGATATTACTTTCGTTTAAAACCAAACGGTGACCCGCTTTACTTACCCATCCAATTTGCCTACCCGGATTCCCTAAAACTAAGGCATAAGGATTTACTGGTTTTGTAATTACCGCACCAGCGCCTATCATGGCATATTTACCAATTCGATTTCCGCATATAATTGTTGCATTTGCACCAATAGTTGCGCCTTTTTCAATATACGTTTCCTTAAACTCTTCCTTACGAACAATAAAACTCCTTGGATTAATAACATTCGTAAATACCATAGAGGGTCCTAAAAACACATCATCCTCACAAATTACTCCTGTATACACTGAAACATTATTCTGTATTTTTACTCTGTCACCAATTATTACTTGTGGAGAAATCACCACATTTTGTCCAATATTACACTGTTTCCCTATAATAGAATTATTCATAATGTGTGAAAATTGCCAAATTTTAGTTTCTAAACCAATTTTAGCAGTTTCGTTAATTATGGATGAAGGATGTGAGTAAAAGTTTAATTTCAAGATAATGTATTTAAAAAATGAAAGATACTAATTAGCTATTTATTACAAAACGAACACCTCCATCAAATCAGAAATCCTTATACACGATTATTAAAAACCTGAATTTGATTAATATTTTGTTTTATACCTGTCCGTCCATACGTACTTATTATACTATTTTGTCATGGTATATGGATATCAGCATCCCATATCGTATTAAAAATGTATGTGGTTCTGAAACAGAATCAGAATGACATTACCACAAAGACAAAAGCGGATAGTCATACCGTTAAAAAATTTTAGATAAATGTACTTTCCTGAAATAGGTTGACTAAAAATTAAACATTTAATTATAGTCACTTATGAACAATCAAAATGAACACTGGCAGAAAAAAAAGTACCAAAAGGTAACTCTAGAGACC
>ENA-ORXM01001193-ORXM01001193.1-marine-metagenome-genome-assembly--contig:-NODE-1193-length-37926-cov-5.116991_pt1 | contig 37926 bp, 26 predicted proteins | sample MGYA00237867_ERZ511480 | MGnify/ENA primary metagenome ERZ511480 (study PRJEB26309, sample SAMN06266103) | marine metagenome | isolation source: Algal blade | place: United Kingdom:Sidmouth, United... | reverse complement strand
AAAATTTAGAAAAATGGAGTAATCCAAACCCTTAAATTTCGATTATCTCCTTATGGTTGTACAGGTTACTCTTCTTGGAATATCCCTATTTATATTATTATTTGGGAGCCAAGCAATATTGGAATTGTAGCAACTATGTTTGCATAACCCCAACATTGAATTTCTTTACTTTACCATGGTTCGCCATTGCTATTCCAGTAGAGATAAAATGTCTAGTATCAACAGGATCGATGATTGCATCCACCCATAATCTAGAAGCAGCATAATAGCAAGTTGACTGTTCATCATATTTAGCTTTGATAGAGTCAAATAGTTTCTTCTCGGCCTTCTCGTCGGGTGATTTATTTTTATCTTTAAGCGAACTGACTTGTATTTGTGTGAGTACTTTGGCCGCTTGTGTTCCACCCATTACAGCTATTTTAGCAGTGGGCCACGCGACAATCATCCTGGGGTCATAGGCTTTGCCACACATTGCATAATTACCAGCTCCGTAGCTATTACCCATTACCACAGTAAATTTTGGGACAGTTGAATTACTAACAGCATTTACCAGCTTAGCACCATCCTTTATTATACCTCCATGCTCTGATCTCGTTCCTACCATAAAGCCAGTAACATCTTGTAAGAACACTAATGGTATTTTTTTCTGATTGCAATTCATGATAAATCTGGTTGCTTTATCTGCGCTATCAGAGTAGATCACTCCTCCAAACTGCATTTCACCTTTCGCGCTCTTTGTTACTTCCCTGCTATTCATAACTATACCTACAGACCATCCATCTACGCGCGCGTATGCACATATGATAGTCTTGCCATAAGTCTTTTTATATTCCGTAATACTTCCCTCATCCACGATACTCTCTAGGATAGTCATAGACTTATAAGGCTTCGTAGATTCAGACGGAAAGTTTTCATATATATCCTGTGCGGGCAGGCTAGGTTGCTTGGATTCGATTCTGTCGAATCCAGCACGATTTCGACTACCCATTTTACCTACAAGGTCTTTTATAGTATCTAAGCATTCCGCATCGTCTTTCATGATATAGTCTGTAACGCCACTGATACTGCTTTGCGTCACTGCGCCACCTAAAGTTTGCTTATCTACAGTTTCACCTATCGCAGCTTTCACTAAGTAGGGACCCGCTAAGAATATAGATCCATTACCCTCCACGATAAGTGCCTCATCAGACATAATCGGTAGGTACGCACCTCCTGCTACACAGCTACCCATAATAGCGGCTATCTGTGGTATACCCTTTGAGGAAATGACCGCATTGTTTCTAAACATTCTACCAAAATGTTCCTTATCAGGAAATATTTCATCCTGCATAGGTAGGTAAACACCTGCACTGTCAACTAGATAAATTAGTGGAATTCTATTTTCTAAAGCAATCTCCTGCGCTCGCAGGTTCTTTTTACCGGTTATAGGGAACCAAGCACCAGCTTTTACCGTCGCATCATTTGCGACTATCATACACATCTTTTTAGCAATGTATCCTAAGCCCATTACAACCCCACCGGCAGGAGCACCGCCATGTTCTTTATACATACCGAAGCCTGCAAAAGCACCAAGTTCAAAAAAGTAGGAGTTATCATCGATAAGATAATCGATGCGTTCTCGGGCTGTCAATTTACCACGAGCGTGTTGCTTTTCTATCTTCTCTTTACCGCCACCAAGATAGATTCGTTCCAGTCTTCTATGCATACGGCTAACACCCAGCTTGTTTTCGTCCTTATTTATACTTGCATTCAGATCTTTTCTTCCCATCCCTAAAATTACTTATTAGGAATGAAATTTACTTCTTAAATGCGTAAAAATAATCACCAGAAAAATGTTCGTAGATTCCCTCTAACATCACCTTATCTTCCGCGGCGTCTATTAGTTCTATAACTTCCTCTATATTAGTAATTACGGTGTCATTCACCTTTGTGATCACAAATCCAGGATCCATATTTGTTCTGGCAATCGGGCTGCCTTTATATACACTCTTCACCATCACCCCTGTGATGTTTAGTCTTAATCTTTCATCTTGGCTAAGTTCACGCAGCTCAAAACCTAAATCTTGTAATACATCAAATTCGTTTACATCAACCGTCACAAAGTCAGTGCTGTTCTTCTCATTTCTGAGTAACACATCTGCCATCATTTTTTTTCCTTTTCTGAGAAATTCTATTTTGAGGGTATTACCAGGGCGTTGCATCCCGATAAATTCTGACAAGTTTGGAGCGGATTCTATTTTCTTGTCATTTATCTTGAGCAATACATCCTCTTCTCTGAGACCTGCTTCAGCGGCACCCCCTCCAGGCTCTATTCTATTGATATACACGCCCGCTATCTCTTCTAAATCTAGCTTTTCGGCCAGACTGCTATTTACCTCTATCATGTCTATACCCAATAGACCACGCTGTACCACACCATAATTTTTCAAGTCATTTATTACTTTGCTTACAAGATTTACGGGTACAGCAAACGAGTAACCTTCGTATCGACCAGTTCGCGTGATGATAGCAGTATTGACTCCTACAAGTTCCCCATTTGTATTTACCAGCGCGCCACCACTGTTTCCAGGATTTATCGCCGCATCTGTTTGTATAAATGATTCTATCGTATTTTTCCCTTGCAATATATCTATTGTTCTACCCTTAGCGCTAACAATTCCAGCCGTCACGGTGGTACTAAGATTAAATGGATTTCCAACCGCTAGCACCCACTCACCTACGCGCAAAGAGTCCGAATTTCCAAATGGCAGATAAGGCACTTCTAACTCGCTCTCAATTTTTAGTAGTGCTAAATCAGTGGATGGATCTTTACCCACTAGGGTCGCCATATATTCCATTTTATTATATAGCGTAACTTCATATTTATCCCCATCTTCTATGACATGATTATTAGTGACGATATATCCGTCGGGCGATATTATCACTCCCGATCCAGTGGAGTTTTGTGACGATTCCCAAAATCTTCGATTGTCTATTGAGTTTATATTGACAACTACTGGAGCTACTATGCTAGCTGCACTTGTAAAGTCAGTTGGAGAAGAAGATATGAAAGGCCTATGCGCAGAACCATTTTGCGCGGTATTGCCTCCAAAATTACTAGATGTATAGGTAGGCGCTGCATTTGCTTGATAGATAACTGTCTTTGGATTTTCGATCAGTTTGTAGAGAAATATCGCTATTATAGCACTCAGCACTGAACTTCCAATCACTAAACCATACTTTCTCATAATTATTTATTATATATCTAATGTATTGGTAATCAAACGCTATGCCATACGTCCATAATTCTTAACTGGTTAACTCTTATATGCATCATGGGCCTACCCTCCGGGTCGCTACGTTTCATGACTCGCTATTCGCTCGGCCTCCAATCTTCAGCTGAAAAGCGCTTCAGATTGGAGTCTTCGACCTACCGGTCTCACCATTCCACATCGCTAGTCCAAGAATCTCGGCTATTTATAACGTTCATAGATTCTATTTAATATATATTATACTAATAAGCCAGATCAAAAATAGTTTTTTATCTAGTTAAGCTTATTTTCGCAGCATTGTATTTTATGCATCTTATGAATTGCTGATATTTTCATTTCACGTTTAAGTAATATATTATGAACGAGAATAAAAACGAAGATCCCAAGAAGATAGTAGACCCCGACGAGCATTACTTAGGAAATATTTGGGGATGGAAATTTTCCTATATTGGTTTAGGGATCATACTATTATTATTATCTATCGCTACATATCGTGCATATGTCATGGGTATTCCATTGCATGAAATGGAAGACAAGAATAACCCGATTGAGTTGATGCATTAAATTATTATAATGGATATTCCTTTCACAAAATACCAAGGTACTGGTAATGACTTTATACTTATAGATCAGAGAAGGGAGAAATTTCTCTCCCAGCATGATCATAAAGTTATTCAACGTATGTGCGACCGTAAGTTTGGCATAGGTGCAGACGGTCTTATCATTTTGGCGACAAATGCCATGTATGACTATGAAATGATCTACTATAATGCGGATGGGCGTACCAGTTCTATGTGCGGTAATGGTGGTCGATGTATTACTGCATTTGCAAATCAAGTAGGTCTGGCTCCTAAAGAATATAGATTTTTAGCCATCGATGGAGAGCACATTTCTAAGTTTAACTCGGATGGCACTATTTCTTTAATGATGAGTAATGTATCCGATTATCATATTGGGGACGGCTACTATATTTTAGATACTGGCTCCCCGCATTATATTATATTTGTCGAAGACATTGATGATATTGATGTCAAAGAGCAAGGCCAATCCATTAGATATTCTTCTGAGTTCAAAGCAGAAGGAATAAATGTTAATTTTGTTGAGGTCGTAGATGGTAAACTTATTGTCGCTACATATGAGCGTGGGGTAGAGGACGAAACATTATCTTGTGGAACAGGAGTAACCGCAGCAGCCTTGGCATATGCCTTACATAGTAAACTAGACCCGGGAGAACATACAATTGAAATCCAAACTAAGGGCGGTCTTCTAGAAGTCAAATTCTCGATTAACTCGAATAGTGAATTTGAAAATATTTGGCTAAGCGGTTCAGCAACTAAAGTATTTAAGGGAGTTTATAGTACAAATTATTTATAGCCTTGGTTTAAAACCCAGGTTTGCATTCGGAGGAACATCCAAGCTGGCGTGATTTTTTAGAAAGAATCATAACAAATTGATAATAATAAAAATCCCGATTCCAGCGCAAAGTTTAGAAGAACGGAGATATCCAAACCTTTAAAATTCTATTATCTTCTTATAATTGTAGGGTTTTTCATTCTTGTGAATATTACTAAGTAGTATTTTTAACTTAATCTTCAATCTCCAAATTCATCAAAACTGATTTTAGTTCACTTAGTGCATGATGGTCACCCAATGCTTTGCATATTTGTATGCCTTTTTTATACGTCGACATTGCAAGATCAGTATTACCCAACTCAGCTTGAACAGCTCCAAGATGGTAATAAACACCTACGTAGTTTGAGTCATTCTCAACTACCTTCTCGTAGAATTGAATAGCTCTTTCCCATGAGTTGATCTTTTCATATTCCTTAGCAATGGCAAATAATAAGAAAGAATCATTTGGAGATTCTTTCAACATGGCGTTCAATTGCTCTAATCTTGTCATTATTATTCCTATTTATGCCGAAAAAATGTATAATTGATATTTGGCGAATTTTCGCATAGTTAATAAAGCATAATAATAGTAAAATTCTATCTTTGTGCGAATTTTGAAATAAACTATAATATCTGCTTTGCGTTCTATAAATCAATAGAGCACATTATTTAAATACAATATATGAAAATTCTAGTTTGTGTAAGTAAAACACCAGAAACTACTGCAAATATCAACTTTACTAATAATAATACTGAGTTTGATACCAACGGAGTCTCATTTATTATGAATCCATATGATGAGTGGTATGCCCTAGTACGTGCTTTAGAGCTGACAGAATCAGCTGGCGGTACTGTAACGATCGTCAACGTAGGACCGGCTGCCAATGATGCAGTGATCAAAAAAGGGCTTGCTATTGGAGCTAAAGATGCAGTTCGTATAGATGCAGAACCATCGAGTTCCTTATTTGTCGCCAAGCAAATAGCGGCATATGCTAAAAGTGAAGGTTTTGATATAATTCTTACGGGTAAGGAATCTATTGACTATAATGGTTCGCTAGTAGGAGGTATGATAGCAGAATTGCTAGATTTACCATTTATTTCATACGCTTCGTCTTTAGAAGTCGAAGGTACAACTGCCACATTAAATAGAGAGATCGAAGGTGGTACGGAAGTCTTACAAGTAGAAACCCCTTTTGTAGTTAGTGCAGCTAAGGGAATGGCAGAACAACGTATTCCTAATATGCGAGGTATTATGATGGCGAAGAAAAAGCCACTAGCAATAGTACCTGCCATATCAGCAGAGGATAAAGAAAAGGTAGTAGAGTTTCAAGTTGTCGAAAAGGATAGAGCTATAAAGATGATAAATCCTGAAGATATGGCGGAACTAGTTCGTCTACTTCACGAGGAGTCAAAAGTAATTTAAGAATCTTAATAAATTTATATATCATGGTATTAGTACTTGCAGATAATAGTTCAGGGGAATTTAAGAAACCTGCGCTCGAAGTAGTCACTTACGGAAAAAAAGTTGCTGACATGTTATCCTGTGACTGTATCGCCTTAGTTATTGGTTCTTCTAATAATCCAGGAGTTTTAGGACAATATGGCGCTAACAAGGTGGTAACAGTAGAAGATGATAATCTTGAGAAATTTGATAGCCAAACATACACTTCTGCAATTGCTCAGGTAGCCGAAAAATTGGATGCCAAAGTTATAATCGTTGGACACAACTCTACAGGGAAATCTATTGTAGGCAGATTAGCAGCTAAGATGGATGCTGGTGTGATATCTGGTGCAAAAGCACTACCAAGTACTAGTGACGGTTTCATAATAAATAAAAATGTGTTCAGTGGTAAAGGGGTCGTTTCTTACAGCCTGGATACTGATGTGAAAGTTATATCTTTAATGGGAAATAGTATTCAGCCAGAAAAGCTTGGAGAAAGCGTAACAGCTGAGAGCATTACATGTGAAATACCTGCTCCTAAGACTACCGTGCTTGAACGTAAAACGGTTTCTGGAACAGTTCCGCTACCAGAGGCAGAGCTCGTTGTTTCTGCTGGACGTGGTATGGGTTCACCTGATAATTGGGGTATGATAGAAGAAATGGCAGATATACTTGGTGCCACTACTGCTTGTAGCCGTCCAGTGGCCGACACTGGTTGGAGACCTCATCATGAGCATGTAGGACAGACAGGTGTTGCTATAAGACCTAATTTATACATCGCTATTGGTATCTCTGGAGCCATCCAACATTTGGCTGGAGTTAGTTCAAGCAAAGTTATTGTAGTGATTAATAAAGACTCGGAAGCACCATTTTTTAAGAACGCAGATTATGGTGTAGTCGGTGATCTATTTGATGTTGTCCCTAAACTAAACATAGCTTTAAAAGAATTTAAAGCACAGAATAATTAGTACCTTATTGTTTAAAGATTTAATTATCTTTAAATTCATGTATATTGCACATCTTTTTTGACCTGTAATATATTATTTGCCGCTAATTAGCGTAAAAATAATTATGAAGAAAGTACCCTTAGATATAGTTGCATTATCTCATAGTGTTACACAATCGCATAACTACGCGGTAGTATTAGGAGAACAAGATGGTGTTCGGAGGTTGCCAATAGTTATTGGAGGTTTTGAAGCTCAAGCGATAGCAGTAGCCATGGAACGCATGACTCCCAACCGCCCATTAACCCATGATCTTTTTAAGGATACGCTAGAAACCTTTGATATTAAATTGAAAGAGGTAATTATCAATAATTTGCTGGATGGTATATTCTATGCTAGGTTGATTTGTGATAAGGATGGTGAAGAGATAGAAATAGATTCTAGGACTTCCGACGCCTTAGCTATGGCTGTTCGATTCGAATGCCCTGTATATACTTATGAATTTATTTTGGATGCAGCAGGAGTTATCCTAGAAGATAATGATGATAGTATAGAATCTAGCCAGCCCGTAAAAAGACAAACTAAAAAGGAAGTCAAAGGAGTTGTTGGTTTAGCGGGAAATACTATCGAAGAGCTAGAAAGTATGCTTAGTGAAGTATTAGGAAATGAGGACTATGAAAAAGCAGCAGAAATTCGAGATGAAATTAAAAAGAGAAACGGCTAGTTAATATAGACTTCACCTTTTCAAATTCATGTTCGCTGATATCTTGATGTGTAACGAGTCTGACGGTATTGGGTCCAAAAGCAGAAGCTAAAATTCCTTTGTGATATATTTGTTCTAAGAATGTAGTGGCTAATATATTTTCCTTTAAGTCAAAAATCACTATGTTCGTTTGTACTGGCTTTACTTTACGTACATAATCCTGACCTTTTAATATGTCGCCAATTTCTCGCGATCGCAGATTGTCTTTCTTTAATAAGGGTATATTATTTTTTAAGGCAAATAGTCCTGCAGCAGCTAAATATCCTGCTTGTCTCATCCCGCCTCCTAGTGCCTTTCTCACTTTTCTAGCACGCTTTATATCTTTATTACTCCCAATCAAGAGTGAACCTACGGGTGCTCCAAGACCTTTTGATAGACATATGGATATAGTGTCAAAAACGCTTCCAACAGCTTCTGTTGATTCTTTAGTTTCTACTAGTGCATTGAATAGTCTTGCGCCGTCTAAATGTAATTTAAGATCATTCTCATCACATACTTTTCTGATAGGTTCTATATCGGCTAAAGTGTAAAAACTACCTCCACCTTTGTTGCATGTATTTTCGAGCACCACTAATTTTGAAGCAGGAAGCCAGTCATAATCTAATTTGATGGAGTCTCTGACTTGTTCCGCAGTTATTATGCCATTAACTCCTTCTATCAGATTTATAGCTACTCCACTATTAAAGCTGTATCCACCAACTTCATACTGGTAAATATGAGAATTTACATCACAGATAACCTCATCTAAGGGACGGGTATGTACATTGATTGCAATCTGATTCGTCATGGTTCCAGAAGGGCAAAATATTGCACCATCCATTCCAAACATATCAGCAGCATAAGCCTCTAGTGCATTAATGGATGGATCTTGTCCAAATACATCATCACCAACCGCTGCATTGAACATATATTCAAGCATTTGCTCACTTGGTTTAGTAACTGTATCACTAATAAGGTTAATTTTACTCATATTGCAAGTTAATTAATATGGCGAAATGACACTTAATTTTCATAAAAAACAAAAAAAAATTACAATTTTGAGGGCTTAAATTAAAATGATGCTTTATCTAGACAATTTCTTTAAATGCGCAGTTACTGTTGATAATGTAATCTTTGGTTTTGACAAGGATGATCTAAAAGTCCTGCTAATCAAACGGAGTGAGGATCCCTATAAAGATCAATGGGCTCTACCTGGATATTTTGTACAAGAGAATGAGAATCTAGATGATGCAGCGGTGAGGGTTCTTGATGAATTGACTGGCCTTAAAGATGTCTACTTAGAACAAGTATCTACATTTGGGGACATTAAGAGACATCCTTCGGGGAGGGTAATTACTGTAGCTTATTATTCATTAGTTGCTATACATAGATTCTCCTTAACGCCAGCAAGCGTTGCAAGTAAAGCGGAATGGGTCAAGGTCAAGGATATTAAAGAACTTTCATTTGATCACTTAGAAATTCTTAAATCTTGTTTTCAAAGACTGAAGAGAAAAGTTAGGATTGAACCGATAGGGTTCGAACTTCTACCGCCTAAATTTACCCTTACGGATTTGCAGTATCTATATGAGTCAATCTTAGAAGTTACCTTAGACAAGCGAAATTTTAGAAAAAAGATTTTATCAATGGATTTATTAGTAGATCTGAGTGAAGTCCAAGAAGGAGTTGCACATAGACCTGCTAGGCTATATAAATTCTATGAATCTAGGTATCGAGATTTTCTTGCTAAGGGTATGGTATTCGATCTTTCTGAGGGTAGAACCAATAAGTCAAAGGCTAATATGAAAATTAATATTTAGGTTATATTTTCAATTATCTCTAGTTCAATTCCTTCATCTAGTTTTTCAAATTCACTTTTTATACGCTCTAGCACAAATTGCTTTTCTACTGGACTGAGATCTACGAGATTAAGCTGAAAACCAATCTTTGTGCTATCATTTTTCTTTGCTTTTAATATTCGATTTTCAATACTAAAGTGTCCGTAGTATCCATCGCTTAGTAAAATTGAATCAGCTAAATAATTATAATTTTCGATCAGCTTTTTTATTTGCTCAACCTGACTAATATTATCAAATTTGAAGAAACCTGTAATAATATAATCTGGAATGACACTCAGTTCGGATATATAGGATTTGATACCGTAGGATGTGTTGAAAGATAGATAGAACCTATCTTCCTCACGTAATATCAATCCATTATCATAAATTTGATCATTGAACCATATATTCAATTCAATATTTTGCTCTAGGTGAACTTCTATCGGTATCTTGCTAAATGCTACTTCAGGTTCACCTTGGCAAACTTCAGGTGGTAATACTCGATTCAGTCTAACTTCTACATTCGTACTATCTTGGAATAGATTATACTCGATTTGATAACCACTGCATTCGAATAATTCTAAGGTACTCAACTCTAATGTCAGACCTCCATTGTCTGATTCTAAATCCTGATAGATATCTATCATAAATTCATCCATAGTGTTAATGAGCGTATTGTTTTCATCTTGACCATAAGAACAAGAGATAAGGCACACTAAAGTGAAAAAATAAGGAATATAGACACTATAAACCTTACTGAATATTTTCTTTATCATAATTGGTAGCCAAGAAATACTATTATTAACTAATTGAACATCTAAACAACGAACTAGAGTCGATAATGCTGCCAAGTCTATTTTATTAAGGTTACATTGCCAGATAGAGACTCTGTACGACCATCTACAAATGTAAGAACAAGGTTCCATGCAAAAACGCCATTATTCATGGCTTCGCCTCTATAGTTACCATCCCAACCGCTAGTAACATCATTGAGGATGATGTCTTCTGAGATAAACACTTCATTGCCCCATTTATCATACATGCATAATCGATCGATCCGTGCAATTTGATTTTCTTTTCCAAACACCGTAAACCTATCATTAACGCCATCTCCATTCGGGGAGAATGCATTTGGAATATATATATCTGGTCGATTATCAATCTGTACTGAGATAAACTTGATAGCAGAGCAACCATCCTTATCTTCTACCATCACCTCAAGCATACCAGAATTTATACCATAGAGAATAGGCTCAGCACAATCTGTACAGGAAAGCATATTATCATCGGATGGCCACCAATGATAGGAGACGCTGTCATTTCTATTTGTAACTATAGCATGTAAAGAAATTGAGTCGCCCAATTTGAGAATGAAATTATCTTCGACCATTAAATCTATTTCCTCATAACTAGGTATAACTAATTGTTGATTGGAGGTCACCTTGCATCCGTTTTTATCAGATATTACTACGGTATAATTTCCCTCTATTAAATTGGAGAATTTTGCATTTAAGCTAAATTCTTGATCGTTTAGTTGATACTTATAGGGGGACACTCCTCCTGCGGGATAAACTTGGATGGACCCAAAGGCATCGGTGCAGCTAGGAGGTGTAATTATAAAGTCTTCTATTCCTAATGGTGCAGGTTCTGTTATAAAAATAGAGTCATTGGCAGTGCAACCATTACTGTCACTAATCTCTGCAAAATACTTCCCTGAAGTAAGATTACTTATTTCTTCTCCAGTATGTCCAGTCGACCAGTTAATTATATATGGCTCTTTGCCACCCGAAATATTAACCAATGCTTTACCATTTGCCTCTCCTGCACATAAGTTATCTACAGTACTAGTTTGATAGCTAAAAGTTGTGGTTGATTGTAACATAAATTCCCTAAAAACCTCGCATCCATTTTGATCCTTTACAATTGCAGAATAGCTGCCTGGTCCTAAGTTATCTATGGTAGCTCCCACCGCACCTGTACTCCAAATAACATCGAGTGACGATATATCATTTGTAATCAATGTGATTTTACCAGAAAATGGATCATTACAATTTGGTTGCTCTATTTCAAATTCAAGTATAAAATTAAATATCTGCTCTATGATAAATTCTCTTGCATTTGTACAGCCTACTTCATCTGTTACAGTTAATCCATATGTACCTGATACTAACATAGTTTCATCTCCTGTGAAATTATCTGTCCATGTATACTCAAGTTCACCAGTTCCTCCTTCGATGTTCAATAATATGCTTCCTGTATCTTCATCACAATCTATATTATCAATTTCTGCATCTATAGTAATTGCAACATTTTCCTTTAAGCTGATGGATAATTCTGCAGTACAACCATTCGAGTCAATTACCTTTACCAAGTAGTCGTCAGCTGGCAAATTTTCAAAATATCCTAAACTATTACTCTCATCGTTTAATTCAAAAGTGAAAGGGGCTAACCCGTTAGCGGCTGTTACCTCTACAGTGCCGCTGTTGACATTGTCACAATCAGGATTATGAACCTCTATTAACTGCACTAATAAAGCACACCCAGTGGTAGTGCAGCTTATTGTAGCTATTTCACTATTGTTACAGTCACCGATAGCCTGTACCTCAATACTAAGCGTAGTACCTGGCATTAACTCCTCTATACTATAATTCAAATCGGTGCCAATATCTTCCCACGGTCCTCCATTAACACGTATCTGATAAGAATCTGCACCTGTAACTATTTCCCAAGAAAATGATAGGGTATTACTATCAGAATTGTCATCACATGAAATTACTGGTGTTGCAGGTACAACCTCTCCAGTATTTACTATTATTGTATAATCTAAAGTGCAGCCGTTCGTGTCTTCAATATTTAAAGTATAATTCTGCGATTCTGTAGGACTTAGGACAGGGTCTGGACAATCCGTACAGCTTATGCCAATGTCTGGTGACCATAAATAATTTATATCATATGATTTACCAAAGTGAATGGACCAACTTTGAAGCGTACCTACACTACCTTGAAAATCATCGATCATCATTAGTCTCCAGTTACCATTAACCTTGAAGGAAGCATTTCCAAAAAAATCTTCCCAGTTACCTTCTGGTTGAAAAAATCCAGAAAATGGGGTAGATATATTACTATCATTAATCAATTGGGTAGCGTCAAAAGTGAAACAAGTATTAAGATAGAAATCTGTACCCGTACCATTGCCACCACTTCCTCCATTTTTAGAAGTAAGTTCTATAAATTGATTGTTCGGTCCGTAAAGATAAATAGAGAGATCCTCAATCCACGGGTGACTTAATTCATCGATACAAACTTGGATAAAATCTGTTTGATTCAAAGTACTAGGGTATATATTTTCTACTTTTATGGTAGAATAGATAGGAGTATTTATAGGGTCAATTCTCGTTTCATTCTGATTTCTAAATATGCTTGGACTAGGCGGATCAAACGGGATATTAAAATCTACTTGAGCAGAATTGTCCGTGCACAGAAATATTGGCTCTAGTGCCATAGGAGGTATCAAATTGTTATCTTCTATTCCTACCCAAATGGTATCACTGCTACAGGATCCTTTCGTAACTATTAGTCCTACCGTTTCAATAGGTTCCACTTCACCATCCTCTAAGGGAGTAATGGAAATAGTGGTGGCAGTCTGGCCAACTGGTATAGTAACATGGCTTGGTAGTGATGAATAATCTATACCATTATCGGCTGTACCTATTAGGCTAAATGGAATGATTTGGTCCGTAATAGCAGGGTAGGGAATTTCAAACTGCAAAGTTGCTGCGGAGCAACCTTCTATAATGGTACCATTTGCACTGACTGTTACGGCTTTTACGTCTACAGTATTAGACGAGAAACTTTTACCTTTAAGAAATACAGCGGAATCTTTTAGGAAATCGTTAGCGTCTCCAATTGATATTTTTATAGTATATGTTTGGCAAGGTACTACTTTTGCCGCAGCAATAAATGGATCAAGTATTCCATCATAGATTAAATGATCGCTATTCACATCATTATAAAATTCTGCATAATCAAGATTGGCATTTGTCTCACAATTAGCAGCATTACCGCTTGAGCCTGCCATGCCGTTATTAACGTTATTTATAGATACAGGTAAGTTAATCGTGCTTGGTACAATGGCTATATTTTTTGCACTATATTCACCTCCTGCTGGATTCTGTCCTGAAATAAAAAAGCCGAAAACATCATTATAATTTGAACAAACATACTCTGGATATTCTTCGGAAGCAAAAGCGTAATTGAACTGAATAGAGTCAGCTGAAGGAATAAAGGTGATTTCATAGGTTATGACATCTTTCAAGACATTGATACCAATAATATTATTTAGATCACTATTTACCACATCAGTTCCAGAGGTCAGTGTTGAGCTTTCCTGAGAATTAGGATTGTCGATATTGTTTACGCTGCCTGTGGAGAGAATTATACCTTGATCAATGCCAATATCCGCTATACCATTTTGAAAATAACCAGTTGCCTTATTGCTGCCTTCAAATTTAATATCTAAAATTTGTACCCCTTCTCCAATAAAAAAATTTCTAATAAGAGATTCAGGGGTGTATGGTTCTTGATCAGCTACGATCACTTCTATATTTTGCGACCACATGGACGTCGCAACTAGGGTACAGATTGCAGATGTAAGTATAATGTTAAGTATATATTTGTTCAATACTAAGCGTCTTTAAAGATGCATAATTTAATAATAAGTATATTCTTGGTTCTTAGTAAAATTTAGTAGAAAGGGTCGTACGTGTACGACTTTATATATCCGCAATAACCATACCCAAATACTAAATGGGGAGTAACTTTCACAAAATTATTTTTGGGATTAGTCTATGTCAATCAAAAACACTGTTTAATCTAAAAAAGAAGTGTAAATGACGGAATTACACTTATTTTTGATGCGCAAGTGTCTGACAAGGCACATAAGCTTATCAAATTCATAACAGACTATAAACATGAAACAATTTTTCAAATTTACATTTGCCTCCTGTCTTGGTGTATTCCTTTCCATGATCCTGCTTTTTCTAGTTTTTGGAGTAGGGATATCTTCATTCTCGCAAAATATTAATAAATCTCCTAGTCCGAAATCCAATTCAGTCTTGAGATTGAAACTAGATAATGCTATACCAGAAGAAACTAACAACATAGAGAATGAGTCTTTTACGCTAGAGCAACACGATATATGGGGGGTTCATGACATAGTTTATGCCATTGAGAAAGCAGCGAATGATAGCAATATTAAAGGTATCCTTTTGGATGTAGATATGCTTTTGGCTGGTTCAGTTACAAGATCTGAAATAAGAGACGCGATTTTGAAATTTAAAGAGTCAGGTAAATTCGTTATTGCTTATGCTAAAAATTATTCGCAAGGTGCCTATCATCTTGCTTCAACAGCAGATAAAGTTTATGTAAACCCTTTAGGAGGAATTGATTTTAAGGGTTATGGAGCCAATATTATGTTTTTCAAAAACATGCTTGAAAAAGCTGGTATACAAATGCAGATATATTACGCTGGTGACTTCAAAGGCGCAACAGAGCCTTTCAGATTAGAAAAACTTTCTGATAAGAATAAACAGCAGATCAGAGAATACATTACAGATCTTTACGATGAGTTTTTGGATGATATTTCTGTCGCTAGAGGTGTAGACAAGGCAGCGCTTCGTAACACAGCAGATCAGTATTTGATTAGACAAGCAAATGATGCTGTTACCTACGGACTAGCAGATGAAGTTGCTTACTTTGACGAAGTCATTGCTTATATGAAGGCGGAAATTGGACTAGATGATGATGACAAGTTAAATGTCTTCGATCTATCGGATTATGCTAAAGGTAATAAGCGTAAGAAAAATTATAAAGTAAAGGATAAGATAGCCGTTATATATGCAGAAGGAACTATACTGAGTGGTCCTACAGATCTAGGAAGTATTGGCGATAATAAGTACACTAAGCTGATCCGAAAGATTAGAAATGACGACAAGATAAAGGCTGTAGTGATTAGAGTAAACTCAGGAGGAGGTTCCGCACTTGCATCTGAAAATATTTGGAGAGAGTTAGAATTGTTAAAAGATAAAGGTATTCCCGTAATCGCTTCGATGGGAGATGTGGCCGCATCTGGTGGATACTATATTTCTGCAGCTGCGGATACTATTGTGGCAGAGTCAAATACTATTACAGGGTCTATTGGAGTATTCAGCATGATACCAAATGTCGGAAAGTTATTCAATGAAAAACTTGGGATTACTTTTGATACGGTACTCACTGGTAGATTATCAACTGGTCTTTACGAGAATATTTTTATGGAGCATAATGATCTGCAAAAGGAGATATTGCAAAATGCTACGGATACAATATATAATACATTTTTGAAACGGGTAGCAGATGGCAGAAATATGACTATCGAAGAAGTTCATCAGGTAGGGCAAGGTAGAGTATGGTCTGGGAAAAAAGCTCTGAAAAACGGATTAGTAGATACCCTTGGAGACTTGAATGATGCTATTGCTATCGCTGCAAGATCTGCGGGATTAGAGGAATACAACATTAAGGAGTATCCTCAAGTAAAAGATCAGACACAGCAGTTAATAGATAAGTTGACGGGTAAGGATAGTGATAATGATAAGATAGGGGCATTTATTCAGCAGGATCTGAGCACTTTTTATCCCTACTACAAAGAGATGAAAGCGATAAAACAATTAGATGGTGTACAGGCGAAAATGCCATACATCTTAGATATTAAGTAGACATTGCACAGTAATTTCAATCGCGAAAGCGTCAAGCTGGAGCCAGACAAGTGTAAGCGCGTTAGAGGCTAAGGGTGGAAATGAAGAAGGGGTATATTTGCTAGAGCAAATATACCCCTTCGTAATGGACGACCTGACCCAAGGCTCTTGCCTATGGGGAGACCCCAAATAAAGCTATTTTTATTAACCTTAAGTTTCTAATATCCGCGATAGTGTAGCATGATAGACTGGATATTGACCCACATTATTATGATTGGCACCTTCGATAATAGTTAAGCTGCTTTTAGGGTTCTTATTGCTTTGTCGAAGTCGTTTAGCGTGTCTTAAAGGAATTAATTCATCCTTGGTTCCATGTAAAATATGCACAGGACATTTGAGCTTTTGCATCTTACGTTTATTGTTAAATTTATAGCGTAGAATGTATTTCACTGGCACATAAGGAGTGCTGGCGTGTACCATACTAAGCATACTACTGAAGGGAGTCTCTAAAATCAAACACTTGACATGGTACTCCGTAGCCATTTGAGTAGCAATGGATGCACCTAAGGATCTTCCATAGAGAACAATACGCTCATCTTCGAATTTCTCTTGCAAAAAAGACATTAAATGTCTCGCGTCACTGTATAAATTTTGTTCGTTGAGTTCTCCTTTACTTTTGCCAAAAGTACGGTAATCATAGACCAATACATCATATCCTTTTGATGTAAAGTCTTCTTGTATCCAAGCCCAGTCATCCAGTGATCTGGAGTTGCCATGAGAATAAAAAACTACACCTTTCGAAAGAGCTGATTTGAAGTATAAAGCATTGATATATCCGTTGTTAGGTGTGTCAAAGAATAATTCCTGATGAGTTGGAAACTGGCTGTAGGGATAGTTTGGACTTAATTTTGTAGGATAAAAGAAGAATCTTTCTTGGGTAAAATATATGGTGGTAGCAAATATCAAATATATTGAACCAATAAAGATCAATACCAAAATTATTCCTGTTAATAGCTGCATTTGTAACCTTTATATTTATAAAAGGTAATGAAATGTAAGCAGTACTCTTTAAGTGAGGCTACTTATTGAAAATGTAAGTGTACATTTTTCTATAGCTATAGGCAAATAATTGGTATCTTTTTCTTCGCTTTCTCTTCTTGGAAAGCGCTGTGCTTCAAGCTCCTTAGAAGATCCATCATTTTACCGTATCACTAAATGACTAGTTTGCTGCTTTTTGTCGAAAACAATAATTTTTATTAAATTTTTGGACGGAAACGGTAAAAGTAAACTCTATTATCTAGAGACACTATTGACAATATATTTGATTTGGAATGTAAATCAATCCGTTAAAAATGAGGCGGATAGATTACAATAAATATATATTTGTGCTCCTTATCGAGAACAGCATTAAAGATTAAAAATAAGAAGCTTAAAGGTTCTTATTGTTATATATAACTATTAGATTTAGAAGCAATTATATCTATTATTAGGTATTTTAGCTTTTTAGGATTTTTTTAGAGTTCAATTAGCAGAAGAAAAGAACGTGATTATATCAAAGAAAATAAAGTACTTTCTGGCCATTTGTGGCTTCATTGTTATTGGGGGCACATTACAAGCGCAGGATTTTATCATGAACTCAAGTCCTGTAAATAGCTGTTCGGGTAATTTCTTCGATTCAGGTGGTAGCTTTAATAGGTATAGTGATAATGAGAATATTATTAAAACTATTTGTCCAGCAGGCGGATCTGGTACTCATATAGAATTACAATTTCTTACTACAGATATTGGATCAGGGGATAATCTTTGTATATATGATGGTAATAGTGTAGCCGCTCCTCAGATCTTATGCACCATTAATGATCAGTCAGATCAAGCGAATGGTGCTTTTAAAGTGGCAGCAAGCGCTCCTAACAATAGTGGCTGTCTTACCATGCAATTTACATCAGATGGAGCAGGTAGAGGCCAAGGATGGGAAGCTATTATTGATTGCGTACCCGCACACCAGCGGGTAATTGCAGAACTAGAAAGTACAAATCCACCTGTAGTGCCCCAAGACAATGGGTGGATAGATATCTGTCCAGGGGAAAGTGTAAATTTTGTTGCTAGAGGTATCTATCCTCAAAACGGGTTTAACTATTTCCAATCTGATGCGAGTTCTGTTTTTAGCTGGGATTTTGGTGATGGGACTATAGGTTTTGGGAAAAATGTCACGCATACTTATCAGCGATCAGGTGGCTATACAGTACAGGTGATTATCGAGGACAATCAAGGTTGTACTAACAATAACGTAATCTCCCAAAGGGTGAGGGTAGCAACCAAACCCTCTTTCACCTTTGATGGAGATTTTCCTGATACAGTTTGCGCTAATGATACCCTTTTATTTTTAAATAATATTAACAATGGAGATTCTTTCATAGGCGTTATTCCTAATGAAGGAAAATTTGAAGTTACTAGTGGGGTAGTAGACTCTATACCGCTTCCAGATGGTGTCAATGTGGCTTATGAAAGTCCAGTAACATTTAGCGAATATATTCCAGGAGCATTAATCACGAATGTCAATCAAGTAGAGTCAATTTGCATCAATATAGAACATAGTTATGTCCGTGATTTGGACATTAGTATTCAATGTCCCGATGGACAAATCATGCGTCTAGATACTACCAATGTTCAATTTACTTTAGAGGCATATCTAGGTATCCCGTACGAAGATGATGATAATATTCCTGGTAATACGGATGACCCTATTCCAGGCACGGGTTTTACCTATTGTTTTACTCCAACGCCTCAATATGGTTCTTTCTATGATCAGGCACTCTCACAACCGCAGCAAACTTCACTACCAGAAGGTACATATAGGCCTATTGATAGTTTTAATACACTACTAGGCTGCTCTGTAAACGGAGAATGGAAGTTAATTGTTGAAGACAAAATCAAGCAAGATAATGGATGGTTATTCTCTTGGAGTATAACTTTTGCAGAAGAACTCAGACCAGAAATCGAGACTTTCACCCCCACGATAACAGATTGGGGTTGGGTAGATAATGAAACTATTATCTTCAATGATCAAGATAGCATGTTATCTGTACCTGGCGCCGCTGGAACTATAAATTATATTTTTCAAGTTACTGATGATTACGGCTGTACATTTGACACAACTATCGCATACAGTGTTCTATCGCCAACTGATCCACAATGCTTTTTTTGTGAAGATATAGTGGGTGACGCTCCTGATGAAGGTATATGTGAAGGAGAAGATGTACAGTTAGAAGTAGAGTATTTAGGTTTCAATGAGAACACTATTCCTTTTGAAAATAACACACCGACAGAATTTGGAAATGCCACGCATCCACCAAGTTCACCTTTGGAGTCAGAAATAGCTGTTGCGGGTGCATCACCTGCTACTATTACAAATACGAATACAGATATTGCCTCAGTATGTATGGATATAGATACAGATGCCACGGGAGATTTACAAATATACCTGACTGCTCCTACGGGTGAAGTATTAGAACTTACTACTAATAATGGAGGCACTGGGGACAACTTTAGAAATACATGCTTCAAGCCAAATGCGGCTTTGCCTCGGATTACGAATGGGTCTGCGCCGTTTGCTGGGGACTATCGTCCTGAAGGTAACTGGAGCAGTCTCTTAGGTGCACAGATTAATGGCAAATGGATGCTTTCACTTTCGGATGCCTTTGGACCCTTAGATAAAAATTCGCTCAATAGTTGGTCTATATCTTTTAATGTAGAAAATGAAATCACCTATGGTTGGTCTCCTACATTGGGGCTATCTTGTACAAACTGCCCTAATCCTATTGCGAGTCCAGCTGCTACTACGGAGTATATTGCTACTATTAATGATAGCTTCGGCTGTACAGGTTTTGATACTATTGTGGTGAGCGTAGTACCAGATTTACCTGCGCCAGTCATAGAAATAGAAGACGCCGCGCCTGGGGTACTGGTTTTCGAATGGGAGGCCATACCTAACGCAACTAGCTATGAAGTAAATGTAAATAATATGGGTTGGTTTCCACCCAATAATGGTGCCTTATCCCACTTCGTGAATGGACTAGATGAAGGGGATTCTGTAAATATACAAGTCAGAGGTATTACTGATATAGGCTCTTGTATCAGAGAAATAGCGGTAGTAGAGGTGATATATGGTGAATGTTTCATGATGGTTCAGCCCAATATTTTGAGACAGATTTCATGCTTTGGAGCGGAGGACGGCGTTATAGCTGCAAACACTCAAAATGCCGTACCGCCAGTCACTTTCACGCTCGACGAATCCATACAGCAAAATGTTAGCGTATTCGATAACGTAGGTCCTGGTATTCATAAGATACTAGTAGAAGACTCAGACGGCTGTATAGATTCAGTGTTTTTTGATCTTGTAGAACCTGCTGAAATAACTTTAGATCCATCTGCCACAGACGTTACTTGCCAAGGTGGGAGTGATGGTTCACTATTCGCAGCTGCTAGTGGTGGAGTAGGCGGATTTAGTTATTTGTGGACCACTGTCCCGACTACCTTTGACTCTATCGCTGTTAATCAAGGGCCTGGCAATTATACTATTCAGGCCACTGATGCTAACGGATGCAGAGCATCAGATATGACTACCATTGGTGAACCAGATCCTATAGAAATATTTCTGCTTGGTGATGAGCCTAGCTGTAATGGTGGTATGGATGGGAGTATTATAGCTACCATTACTGGTGGTACTATGCCATATGCTTATGAATGGAGCAACATGCAATTCACTAAGGATATTATGGTTGGTGCTGGAGAGTATATTTTGACGGTTCGCGACGCCAATGGATGCATGGCGATGCGATCAATACAGATCACAGAACCCGCTCCTGCGACTGCAACTGCGACTAGTACAGATGCGAGTTGCCATAATACTGAAGATGGTACTGCCACAATTGATCTAGTAGGGGCAGGGCCTTATGGATTTGCATGGGATGATACAGCTATGCAAAATACGCAAAGGGCTACTGGTTTATCTCCAGGCATTTACAATTTTACATTAACAGATGTTAATGGTTGTAATTCTGTAGGTTTTATCGGTATAGGCGCACCACCAGAAGTTACTGCCTCTACCTCATCATCTAGAACTTCATGTTTTGGAGGAAGTGATGGTACGGCTAATGTTACCGTTGCTGGTGGAGTGACGCCCTATAGTTTCTTATGGAATGATGCTGCGTCACAAACGACCCAAGTTGCTACTGGGCTTACTGCTGGCGACTATGAAGTGATTATAACCGATGGTAGAATGTGTACTGCAACTAGGTCAGTTACTGTGAGTTCTGCTACAGAAATTATGACTGTGGTTGACAGCACTTTTGCCTCATGCCTGGAGAATGCGGATGGCTCTGTATCTGTTTTTCCCGTAGGAGGTACAGGTACCTATACCTATCTATGGAACGATGATAATAATCAAACAACTAGTCTTGCAGATGATCTAAGTGTAGGTGTCTATACAGTTACGGTTACAGATACTAATATGTGTTCCGTGACTGACATGGTAGAAGTGATAGCTGGTGATCCAGTTCGAATTGATTCTATAGTAGCCACCATGCCTTCCTGCTTTGGAGAGAGTGATGGCTCATTAGTAGGGTTTATCAGCGGAGGTGAGGCAACATATACGTATAGATGGAATGATCCTAATGCTCAATTTCTCAATCCAGCCAATACGTTGGTTGCCGGTTCCTATACCTTAACAGTTACCGACGTTAACGGCTGTACGGATACCAAAGATGTCATACTCAATGAACCAGACTTGTTAGAAGTAGAGCTTGTGCCCACGCAGATTGATTGCTTTGGTGCTGATAATGGAATTATTACAGCTAATGCTAGGGGAGGAACATTTCCTTATCGATATATGCTCGATGGAGTCGCTGTGAATAATAACGTTATAGAAAACTTACCGGTTGGCGAATATACAGTAGTGGTTACAGATATTAATGATTGTACAGCTATAGAAATGATTAGGATTACACAACCTGATGCGCCATTAGAGATCGCAGTGATGCAGACGGATACCTCCTGTTTTAATGCCAATATGAATGCCGCTGAAGTATTCGTAAATGGTGGTACTGGACCAAATTATTCTTATTCTTGGAGCGAGACCTCTCTGCCAAACGCTGCTATGGTCTCAGGATTGATGACTGATACTTTCTACGTTACTGTTACAGATGAGAATTTATGTACGGCGATTGATACCGTCATTATAGAAGAATACGCAGAGATAATTCCGAATATGATCACCAGCCGTCCATCCTGTTTTGGATTTGGAGATGGTTTTATTGCAGTAAATACAATAGAGGGAGGTGCTGGTCAGGGCCTAATAGAAAATTATAATTATGCATGGGAAGACAATCCAACAGAAACATCCCATATTAGAAACAATGTATTTGGCGGTCAATACTACACCGTAACAGTTACAGATAATGAAGGATGTACAGGAATCGGTAGAGATAGTGTTGGACAACCTCCACAAATATCTTTTGATATTGATAAAAGCAATCCATCCTGTTTTGGTTTTACTGATGGATTCATCGAAGTCACTAATATAAATGTAGTAGTCGATACATATGAGTGGAGCACTTCTCCAGATGATCAAGGTACCAGAATCGAGAACCTCGGTGAGGGTAATTATCTTGTGACGGTTACCGATGTTGACGGATGTTCTGTGGTTACATCAGTTAACCTAAATGAACCTGATGAACTACTTGGTAGCTTGACGGTCACTAACAATATTTGTAGTGGAGATTTTGATGGTGTCATTGTGCCTGAGGTTATTGGAGGTACAGTACCATATCGCTACGCATGGAGCAATGGATCATCCACCCCTTTCATCAGTAATCTACCCGATGGGAATTATACAGTGACTATCACTGATGACAATGATTGCTCTTTGATATTAGACACTTCCTTAGCAGCTCCGGCAGCTATAAGAGTAGAAGCAGATGTAGTTAATATTACCTGCTTTGACGGCAGTGATGGTAGCTACACATTAAATGTTTCTGGTGGACAAGGTCCTTATCAATTTAGCTTTGATGGTGAATTGTTTAACTCTAACAATATAAGAGCAGGATTATCTACAGGACCATATCCAGTTTTTGTTACGGACAGTCAAGGTTGCATGTGGGACTCAATTATCCAGATCGGTACAGTGCCGAAGTTTGAATTATTTGCTGGTGAGGATCAGTTTATTCCTATCGGCGATAGTGCTACTTTGGATGTCGTCCTATTCAATGCGGTTGGTATTCCCGAAATTATTTGGTCTAGTCCTACCGACTTTGATTTGAGTTGCGATGAGTGTAATAAAACAATAGTGTCGCCATTATTTACTGCTACCTACGAAGCATATGGCATTGATGATAACGGCTGTGAGGCTAATGATTTTGTCACTGTCTTTATTCAAAAGATAGCACAGATAATGGTGCCCACTGGTTTCACTCCTAACGGGGATAATAACAATGATAGACTTATTGTCCACGGAAAATCAAAAAACATAGTCCAGATTAATAGTTTCAGTATTTACGATCGGTGGGGCGAGATGGTATATGAAAATAAAAATTTCAATATCAATGATGAAACCGTTGGTTGGGACGGTACCTTTAGAAATGAAGAGATGGAGTCAGGCGTTTATGTGTGGGTTTTGCAGGTGCAGTTTGAGGATGGCACTACGGATAACTTCAATGGATCCACAACGCTGATTAGATAAATTAAAACCATGAGAAAATTACATATTTATATTTTAGGCACTTTACTTGTAGCTGTCCTACAAGTTTTCGGCCAATCCCCAGATCCTAGATTCTCCCAATTTTATGCAGCACCCTTGCAGCTCAATCCTGCCATGAATGGTGTGTTTGACGGCAATTGGCGTACCGTCATAAACTACCGCGACCAGTGGTCAAGCGTGCTTGGTGAAGCTTCCTTTCGGACAGTGGCGGCTAGCTTTGACTACCGACACAATATAGTGGGAGATGATTATCTAGCTATGGGTTTCGACTTTTTAGGGGATAGAGCGGGGACCTCCAATCTTACACAGACTCAAGGTCACTTCAATATTTCTTATCTAAAAAAGATTAGTGGCGAAGGATATTCTAGGCGTGGACAGTACTTGATAGCAGGTACGCAGGTTGGACTAGGACAACGAAGTTTTGATTTTTCAGATCTATGGTTTTCTTCTCAATTTGATGGCTTTAAGGAGGAGGTAGATTTTGCTGCCTCTAGCAACGAGACGCTTATGGGCAATACTAATGTATATCTTAATCTCAATGCAGGACTGATGTGGTACGGTATCATCGATAAAAATTTTAGTATCTACGCAGGTGCCGCGGTCAATCATGCAAATAGTCCAGTCATAACCTTTCTCGACGATCAATCGCAAAGAGCAGATCGCAGATGGGTGGCGCACGCGGGCGCAGAAATTCCTTTTGGAGACCAACTTAGTATTTTACCCGCATTTGTTGCTAATATACAAGGCCCTTCACGATCTTACACTTTCGGATCCAATATTCGATATAGTAATGATGATTGGCGCGAGATTGCTATTCGGGTTGGATTCTGGGGACATGCCGCTAACGAGCTTGAAAGCAGTATTCTAAATGATGCCCTGATTTTCAATCTTACCCTCGAGTATGAGGCCGTGCAGATCGGGATTAGCTATGACATTAATACATCTAGCTTCGCGACTGCCTCCAATTCACGTGGAGCCTATGAGCTATCACTTATGTATTCGAGCCCCAGTACGCAGCGTCGCGCCAAGGTGAAATGTCCAAATTTCTAATTAGCATGTTTTAGTAATACAGTCTGAGGTGGCATGGGGCCATCACGTTCCTGATTTCGGCAGAGCCTACATCAGGACGTGACCGCGTCATCCGTTCCTACAGTTATTCGACTACCGTCTCATAACAGTACCACTTCTACCGCTTGTCCTTGACGTGCTTAGCCCTAAGGGGCACGCGATAGCTTCTTATAGTTCCAATACTGACTTTCTGCTTGTTGTACACTAATCATTTTTTACAACGCCAAGTAAAGCGTGTTTATTCAGTTTTTCTTTTTAAGGAGGACAAAATCTATCGTAAGGGATTTCAACTGCTTAAATAAAATCAAGTTTATCCAAGTCCTGTAGGGTAATTTTAAGTTTTACTATTTTTATTTTAAGGTCTCAAAATTTTGTGTATTTACAATGTATCGTTATTCCACATCTTGGAGAGGGGCGGTAATCTACGGAGAGTCAAAATCCCTCATAAAATTTATTAATTAAAGTCCTGAAGGGAAGAAATAAATTAATCTTATTAAAGTCTACAACGCTCAAAATATACAGACAACCATAGTATAAGGCGATAGATACATCGCATGGCATTAGTAGCAGTAGAGTCAATTCGTGAAAAGTCTTAAGAAACGCTAGGAAAGATGAAGCTCAAACTTTTTATAGCCTTGAAAAGTCTAGCGACAATTTCTATTGATTGTTTTTTTTGTTTAAACCTAATTTCACTTCTTTATCACAAATAGTTAATTTTATTATCAAATCAAGATTCAATGAATTTAAAAGCCACAACAGTAGCAGAATATATGGCCGTAGTGCCAGCCGAGCGTCAGCCTTATTTTTATAAACTTAGAGAAATAATTCTTGATAATATTCCGAAAGGATTTGTTGAACAGCTGAGTTATGGGATGCCAGGCTATGTCGTGCCACATAATACATATCCAGATGGGTACCATTGTGATCCTACACTTCCATTGCCATTTGTGAGTATTGCTTCACAGAAGAATTTCGTGGCCTTATATCATATGGGGATATATGCGGATAAGGATTTGCATGACTGGTTTGTAGGAGAATATCCGAAGCATTGTAAGCGAAAGCTGGACATGGGGAAGAGCTGTATACGGTTTAAGAAGATGGAAGAGATTCCTTATGCGTTGATAGGACAACTAATAAAGAAGATGAAAGTCAAAGACTGGATAAAGGTATATGAAAATAAAGTGAAGGGCTAAAGCGGAGTATTGCTTAACTACTACTCAGACCTCCCAGCATCAAAATTATTACCTCTGTAAGATTTTGCAGCGCTAAGTCTAATTGCCATGCTGCTCTGTTACGTGGTTCAACATAGTTTGAGATTGCTCTGATTTCTAAAAACTTTTTGCGTTGTTGCATACACACCTGAAAAAATGCGGCACCTTCCATATTTTCTACGTCGACCGAGTATTTAGATTTTATTAGGTCAATGCTACGCCGACTACCAGAGACTTTATTGACGCTAATAGAGCTGGCACTTTGGAGAAAGGAAAATTCGGATGCCGATGGATTTATTAATTTTCCATCCTTAAAGGGAAACTTGTTTGCAGGGATCAAGTCTAAATCATGAACTGATATAAAGGTGCCATCCTTTTCTTCTGCACCGAGATCCCCGTACTGTTCTTCTATGATATTTACAACTGTGCCGAGTTCAAGTGCTGAGTTGAATGCTCCTGCTAATCCTATGAGTATATATAAATCACTTTTGGATTGGCTAAGTTGCAAACTATGCATACAGGTGTTGACCATACCTACTCCACATATAGATAAGGCAACTTCGAGAGTTCCTTTTTTATATACGCCTTCATCAAGTGTAAAATGTTGTTCTAGGTGATGGAGAATACCTGCAGATTCGAATATAGTAGGGGAGAGTAAGGTGATGTGCAATGCTTATTATTTTGTGGTGAACTCATACTGAATGCCGATTCCTGGTGAGGCACCAAGTATAGTTTGATAGCTAGAGGCAATATCGATTTGTAGATTGTTGCCGACCTTGAGTCCTACACCTAGACTAAGGCTAGTAGGATTCGTGTATGCTCCGACTCTAAAAAAGAAACTTTTACTGAAAGAATAATCTATACCTATCTTGTAGCGAGGAGCGAAATCTATTTCAGCTTCTACATCCGCCATCATAATCAGCTTTTCACTTGGACTAAAGCTTAGTCCAAAACTCAAAACACTTTTCAGGGGTTCTTCTTCTATTCCACGATCTACACTGATGGGGTTAAAGAAATGTGCACCTAATTCTATCTGGTTGCTTATTTTAGCCAAGATACCAAGCTCGAACGTGTAGGTGGAAGTATTGCCAAATTCTTTTATTCTCGTACCTATATAATCAAACTGTGCTCCTAGGCTTAAATTGTCTCCTAGTTGTCTGGCATAAGCAACTCCTATTGTCTGTTCATTGTACTGGTCAAAGCCAAAGTAGTTGATCATAACTCCAAAAGTACCAGCTTGGGTTGGGATCGCTGCACCTAAAGTATGACTTCCCAGTTCTCCAATATTGAAACGACGCTCTGTATTGGCGCTAATACTTGCGTGCTGTAAGTATGCCAAACCTGCTTGATTTCCGAAAATAGCATTGATATCCTTACGCGCATATGCAGTGTTACCCATGCCAAGCATTTCAGTAGACTGAGCAACACAGAAAATAGGAACAATAAGGGTAATGCATAAGAATAAGTATTGCCTAATCATAAGGGTGAAATTAAACAATAGTGAATTATATAATGGAATAAATGCTATTATTAATTTAAGACAAACTCTATCATATTGTGAACTGACTTGGATGGCGGGAAGCGTGTAAAGGATGGTAAGGAATGTACGCTCTTTCGTACATGTGCGCAGCACCGGAATGAACATGGAGTCCTGGATCAGCCTGGTCCCGCTGCTTAGCCTAGTGCACAGTGGAGGCGGGATACACCCAAAAACATCCTCTAATGATATAAAGATTTTTTATTTATATGTAAAATAACTTAAACAAAATGGCTTGCAAATCGCTTCTAGAATCACTAGAAATATTTATAACCAAATGAATACCAATTTAATAAGCATATCTAATACTATTTATTACCATGATAATGGGTGAAAATGATTGTCACAAAATCATTGACTAAATTGAGTATGAGATATAGAATAGGACTATTCTACAAGTCCGATAGCTAAGTTTGCAGCTAGCATTAAGATCATTTTTTCTGTTCCCCAAAAAACATAAAGTGTCTGAATTAGAAAATATAATAAATACTTCTATAGGTGCTCTATTCTTCGTAAGTGGTGCTATAGCTGTCTTGATAATGCTAATGATATTCATTTTAAAGAAAGGGACAGATCTACATAATGTATTGGGCTACATATATTTCTTTGGACTTAGCTTTGCCAACTATGCAGCCGCAATGGCCTATTATGATAGCTTATTACCACTGGCTTCCGTTTTATTTACAGTTCCCATTTCTACCATAGCGCTAATTATTGGACTAGCATCTATAATTCCAAAGCATAAATCAACCTTCCGCATCCGATTACACATTGTCGCTATGGTGATTTCTACGACAGTAGTAGCATTTGGTAGTTTAATAAACTGGTATCATTTCAATGTAGACTTACTATACCTGGTTAAGTACGACAGTGCGATTCACTTGGCGATGCTATCGATGCCATTAATCTTGATAGCCTGTATGATTATCTTCCACTATGTTTGGAACGTGGAAGCGTACGTGCAACACTTCAATTCTAGATTTGAAGATGTTAAGGACGATGGAAAGTCAGCGTTAGATAAACCTATAAGAGAAGGCTTGGATGTCATCTATAAATCCTACGATGCCAGCTTACCAGAGCAGAAATGGGCACGTGAAGCAAGCTAGTTTTCGGATAAAATCCTGTCAAAATATATTGACAAAGATGTACTTAACATATAGATAGAATGTATTATATTGGGCATATTATATGACCTAATAGATACTTATGCCTATATATAAATTAAATATCAATAATACCACACATGAAGTTTCAGCAGACGAAGATATGCCACTATTGTGGGTGTTGCGTGATATGCTTAGTATGGTGGGTACAAAATATGGTTGTGGGATCGCTCAGTGCGGCGCATGTACGGTGCATTTAAATGGTGGCGCGGTGCGTGCGTGTTCTATACCTGTCTCGGCTATCGGCGATAAAAGAATAACAACCATAGAAGGTTTAGATAAGAATCATAAGCATCCTTTGCAAGATGCATGGCGGGAGTTTGATGTGCCGCAATGCGGATATTGTCAGGCAGGTCAAATAATGAGCGCAGCTGCTTTACTCAATAAAACAGTTAGTCCATCAGATACTGAAATTGATAATGCCATGGCAGGTAATCTTTGCCGATGTGGTACCTATACTAGAATCAAGTCCGCTATAAAATCAGTAGCCAAATAAATGTAATTAAGAACTATGACTAAGGAATATAATTTTAAAAGAAGATCTTTTTTGAAACTTACCTCGGCTATGGGGGGAGGACTTATACTAGGCTTTAATCTATTGACTTCATGCGAGGCTCCAGTCAATAAAATAGTAGCAAAATCTCTACCAGATAATTGGTTTGATATCAATACATTTATTAAGATTGGGGAGAATGGGCTGGTAACTATCTATTCACCTAATCCCGAAATAGGACAAAATGTAAAAACCTCAATGCCGATGATAGTGGCGGAAGAGTTAGATGTAAAATGGGATGACGTAATAGTGGAGCAGGCTCCGCTCAGTGATGGCTTTAAGCGACAGGTTGCAGGCGGTTCGCAGAGTATCCGTCAGGGTTGGGACAGTCTAAGAAATGCTGGTGCCACCGCTAGGCAAATGCTGATTAATACTGCTGCTAAAATATGGGAGGTAGATCCAAGTTCCGTGACCGCTGCAGATGGGAAAGTGATAAGCGCTACCGGCCAAGAGCTAGGATATGGTGAGCTCGCTGTCAATGCTGCGGAAGCTGAGGTGCCCAAGGAGGTAGTGCTGAAAGCGCCAGCTGACTATAAAATAATTGGCCATAGTAAGTACAATGTAGATATAGATAAAATAGTAAGTGGTCAACCGTTGTTCGGAATAGATACGAAGGAAGAAGGTATGCTCTATGCAGCAGCCATTCGGCCTCCAGCTTTTGGTATGGAGCTAGAAAGCTTTGATGATACCGCCGCAAAGAAGGTTGTAGGTGTGGAGGAAGTCGTTCGATTTGCAACTAATAAAATAGCAGTGTTGGCTGATAACACATGGACTGCCTTTAAGGCAAAAAAATTGATCAAAGCTAAATGGAAGACACCTAATAAACTCGAATCTACAGCGGATCATGATAAAATGTTATTGAATTTGTTAAATAAGAAATCAGCTGAGCCAAAAAGAAATGATGGTAACATAGAGCGTGCATTTGCAGCGGCTGACATGGTCATGGAGCGCATATATGAGGCTCCTTTTTTACCTCATAATTGTCTTGAGCCTATGAACTTTTTTGCTACAATAAAAGAGGGTGAGCTCGTCGGCAAGGGTCCTATCCAGACACCCGCTTGGGCTCGGGATAGGATTTCAGATATAACTAAAATAGAAAAAAATAATATAGAAATAGGCATGACGCGTATGGGTGGTGGATTTGGGAGAAGGTTGTATGGAGACTTTTCAGACGAAGCTGCAGAAATTGCTCAAAAAACAGGTAAGTCCATACAATTAGTGTTTTCTAGAGAAGATGATATGAGCGCGGGCACTTATCGACCTGCATCAAAATATAAGATTCGTGCTTCCGTAAAGGATGGCAAAGTGACTGGCTATCATCTTACAGAGGCCTGCATCAATGGCAATATGTTTGATAGTATTCCCAATTATTTTCCTGCAGGATCTGTAGAAAATATGAGGGTGGATACCAATACGGAAAAGAGTAATATCACTACAGGAGCTTGGCGAGCGCCCTACACAAATTTTCTCGCCTACGCAGAGCAAAGTTTCTTTGACGAGTTGGCGCTGGCAATGGACAAAGATCCATTAGAATTACGCATTGAATTATTTGAGGAAGCTAAGACGAATAAGGACGCAGGCTATGAGTATGATCCAGAACGTGCCATTGGTGTGACTAGATTGGTTGCTGATAAAGCTGGCTGGGGAAAGCAGTCGGAGGATGTGCATCTTGGCTTGTCTGTTTATTTTTCACATAATACACATGTAGCTGAAATAGCTGAAGTTGTAATAACGGATGGGGTGCCAAAAATAAAGAAGATTACGGCTGCTATCGACTGTGGAATAGTAGTGAATCCCTACGCCGCGAAAAATCAAATAGAAGGCGGTATCGTTGATGGCATCGGCCATGCTATGTATGGTGATTTTCAGTTTTTAAATGGAAAAGCAGGTGCTAACAACTTCGATAAATATAGAATGATAAGAATGAATGAATCGCCTGAAATAGAAGTACATTTTGTGTCTTCTGAATTGTCTCCTACTGGTCTAGGAGAACCTAGTTTGCCTCCAGTAGGAGGGGCGATTGCAAATGCTCTTTATCGCGCAACCGGTAAGCGATTGTATAAACAACCTTTCGTGAAGGAGAATGAATTGCTGGGTTAAATAGGTATAAGATTCCACCATAAAATCTAAATTTACATAAATCCAAAAATTATAATTATGCATAAATTATTAGGGGGATTCGTTATGATGCTCATGACGTCGGGGATGTTAGCTCAAGAGTTTGATAAAGCGAAAATGGATAAACTGTTTTCTATAGTAGATACTGGAGAACAAAGCATGGGCAGCTTTTCGATTTTTCAAGATGGTGTAGAAGTATATGCTAATACTATTGGTTTTATAGACTTAAAATCTCGGAAAGCTGCAAACGCAAATACAGTATATCGTATCGGTTCTATCTCTAAGACCTATACCGCTAGTATAATAATGAAATTGATAGAGGATAAGAAGTTAAAATTGAATACACCCTTATCTAGATTTTTTCCGAAAATAAAGAATTCATCGCGTATCACTATAGAACAGATGCTTCGTCATCGCAGTGGCATCTATAATTTTACCAATACAGATGAGTATTTACTAATGATGGAAAAGCCAATAGGCCGTGAAGAATTAGTAGAAAAAATCACTGAGTTTGGAAGTATATTTGAACCAGACCAAGATTTTGAATATTCAAATTCGAATTATGTATTACTTTCGATTATAGCAGAGAAGATCACGAAACAGTCCTTTGCTGAATTGATTGATGAAATGATAGTTAAACCACTAGGACTCAAGCTGTCTTATTTTGGTGGAAAAATAAATACAGCAAATAATGAGGCGCAGTCCTTTAAAAAAATTAAAAATTGGTCTAGCACTACAGAAACGGATATGTCTATACCGCTAGGTGCAGGTTCAATAGCGTCAACTGCCTTTGATGTAAACACATTTCTTACTGCGCTTTTTCAGGATAAGGTAGTAAGTAGTGACTCTAGAAATAAGATGATCAAGATAATGGATGGTTTTGGCTTAGGTTTAATTTCAATTCCTTTTGGTAATAAGAAGGCCTATGGTCACAATGGAGGTATTGATGGATTTCAATCTATGGCTTATTATTTTCCAAAAGAAAATGTAACTGTCACTTATTTAGCTAATGGTATCGTATACAGTATTAATGATCTGATGATAGACGCGCTTAGTATATATTTTGGTATAGATAAAAAACTACCAGAATTTTTACCAGCAATGAAGCTTTCATCTAATGAATTAGATAAATACCTTGGAATTTATTCCAGTCCTGATTTGCCAATTAGCTTGACAGTTACAAAGGAAGGTGCACAGCTTATAGGCCAAGGCACTGGACAAGAGGCTTTTCCATTGGATGCGTTTGATGTGCATAAATTTAAGTTTGATCCAGCCAATTTGAAGATTGAGTTCTTTCCAAAAATGGGTAAGGCAGTTATGAATCAAGGCGGAATGGAGTTTGAATTGCAATCGGAAAAGTAGAGTCTTACCACGATGATTTATCATCGAACATAACGGGATTAAATTTAGGATTATTCGTAAGAAGATTAAACTGCAGAACCATAGGGAGTTAATCAAAATTTAAGGGTTTGGATTACTCCATTTTTTTAAATTTTTCGCTAAAAACTGGGTAATTCTTGTTGGCAATTTGTCATGATTTTTCCAAAAAAATCACGCCAAATTGGTTCTAACTCTGATGATAATCTTGGGTTTTCAACCCAGGCCTATAAATATTTAACTCCCGAAAATCGGGACGGGCTACGCTGTGGTGATGTGCTCTTACTTCTGAATACCCCTTCAGTAAAAGCGACCGTAAACTCCACTTTATTCTCCTTTTGGTGCTTTATCCAGTTCAATGTGACTTAAAGACATTAGAACGCTTACCTAATACAACGCTAGCTTTCGATAAAACTTCCACTTCTAATCAGCAATGCCAGTTAGTTTACTCAGCAAGCCGTTGCTTCCAAATTATTGCTTTACAGTACAGTATACATATAAATATATGCAAATAAATGAGCAAAGGATTTACAGGTTTTAAGCATAGAAAGATTTTGTCTAAGATTACACGACAATTATCTATATAGTTAGCAAACTATCAACAAAGTTGTACTTTTGCAGCTGGTATAAAGACCATAAAATTAGACGATGGATAAGAATAGCATAATTGGGATAGTACTGATCTTCATGATTCTCATGGGATACAATTACATAACTGCGCCTAGCCAACAGCAAATAGATGAGCAGAAAAGGCTAAACGACTCTACCCGTGTCGCTCAAGAGCTGATAGAGATAGAACCAACCGAATTAATAAAAACTACAGAAGTAGAAGAAATAATACCAGACTCAGTTCGTGCTGCAAGGGCGCAGCAAAAGTATGGTTCCATGGCAGCCCTGTATGATGGTGAAGAGAATATCTCAGTTCTTGAAAACGATGTTTTCATAATAAATTTTACTAATAAAGGAGGTAGGATTAATTCTGTAGAGCTTAAAAACTACATGAAGAATGTTGATGATCGCAAGAAGCCACACGCCCAAGAGCCTCTGTATTTATTAGAGGATGAGAAAAATAAATTTGAGTATATAATCCCATTTCCTAGCGCTCCTGGAGGTGAAATTATCACAAGCCAGCTTTTCTTCACTCCTGTCGTGAAAAACAATACGGTAACTTTTACTGCCAACATAGATGGTGGATCTATAGAGCAAATCTACTCTATTGATCCCGATACTTATGAGATCAAATATGATTTAAAGCTTAGTGGGATGTCCGATAAAATTGCACGCAACGCTAAAGGCGTCACGCTAAACTGGGTAAACTATCTAGACAAAATAGAGATCAATCATAACTTTGAGCGGTTCTATACATCCGTATATTTCAAAGAAGTTGATGAGACGCCAGACTATTGTTCATGTCGTAGTGATGATGAAGAATCTGTAGATGGAGGTATCAAATGGGTATCACATACCAATCAGTTTTTCAATACCTCTTTAGTATCACAAAATGCGTTTGCTCAAGGAGACTTCACAACTGAAATGATGGACGAGGAGGACAGTGATCTTAAAAAATTAACTACCACACTATCACTACCTTTTTCTGGTGGCACCACAGAGCAATATTCTATGAGACTATATACTGGACCAAATGAATTCAACACCTTAGCTGAATTTAGCCCAGGCTTAGAGAATATTATTCCTTATGGCTGGAGTATATTTGGAACTATTAATAGATGGGTAATTAGACCATCATTTGATTTTCTATCAAAGTTTATAGGCAGCAAGGGTATAGTCATTCTATTACTTACTTTTATCATCAAGTTAATCCTGTTTCCGCTGACCTATAAGATGTTATACTCTCAGCAAAAAATGGCTGCCTTAAAGCCTAGATTAGCGAAGCTAAAGGAGAAACTCAAAGACGATCAGCAGGCTTACAGTATGGAGCAAATGAAGTTGTATAAAGAATACGGCGCTTCCCCATTGGGTGGTTGTATGCCTATGATTTTGCAAATGCCTATCTGGTATGCACTGTTTCGCTTCTTCCCTGCCGCCATAGATTTTAGGCAAGAAGGGTTTTTATGGGCGACCGATTTATCTTCTTATGACGTAGCTTTTTGGTTACCTTTTGAGTTGCCTTTTAACTTTGGCGCGCACTTGAGTTTATTCTCTATCTTGTGGGCTATAACAACAGTAATCTATACATACTACAACACTAAGCATATGGATATGACAGCAAATCCTGCCATGAAATATATGCAGTATGCGATGCCTGTTATGTTCTTAGTGTTTTTTAATAACTATGCATCAGGATTGACATGTTACATGTTTTTCTCGAATCTACTTAATATTACACAAACGATCGTTACCAAGAATTTTATCATAGATAGTGATAAGATAGAGCAAGAGCTCAAGGCTTATAAAAAGAAACCAAAGAAAAAGGGCGGTTTTCAAGATCGCCTTGCTAAGGTCTTGGAAGATCAACAAAAAGCGGCTGCCGAAGCTAAAAAGAAAAATAAGAATTAATAAATACCATAAAAATCTTAAACTTTACTGTTGATAATAAAGTTTTTAGGGTATAATCCAATTTTCATGATGCGACAGTCAGAAGCTACCATACCTATAACTCAAGGCATATTTAACTTGATTGCTTATGCGGATGATATTACTGAGCAGATGCCTCATGTTGCAATGGTAGCAGAAGGTATGGATGCATCTAAGCCAGTTACTATCCGCATCCATTCAGAGTGCCTTACGGGAGATTTGTTTGGATCTAAACGTTGTGACTGTGGTGAACAACTAGAACGTTCCTTAGAAATTCTTGCTGAAAAGAGAGGTGTACTTATATACCTTCGCCAAGAAGGTCGTGGTATCGGACTAATCAATAAACTCCGAGCATACCAACTGCAAGATACTGGTCTCAATACCTTGGATGCAAACACACATCTTGGTTTGAAGGTTGATGATAGACATTATGACATCGCGCTTAATATACTGAAGGATTTGGGTATCACCAGTATAAACTTGCTGACTAACAATCCTGATAAGATTGCAGCTTTTGCAGATGGTGAAATCACTGTTGTTAAGCGCCTTCCCCTGATCACCATTCCACTGCCAGAAAACAAGAATTATTTGAATACTAAAAAAGAACTTCTCGGTCATTTACTAGGCGGAAAAAATAAATAGTATGAATAATTAACCTCTGCAGGTACTATATTAACAAGGGAGCATTATTTTACAACTTCTACCCTTTCATAATTTATAGCTCTATCAATAAATAATTTTATCCTTAACTTTATACTTCATAAAATACATATACAGTATGGCAGTAAATACAATGTGGACTGGATCAGAAAAATACATTTGTGATCGAGAACTAGCGCAGGCATTCCATATGGCTCGAGTGATAGGTATGCCACTACTTATAGAAGGTGAACCTGGGACTGGTAAGACCGAGCTCCCACTGCAATTTGCAAAGGATATGAACCTAGAGTTATTTGTCTATCCAGTAGGATCGAAAAGTTCAGTTGAACAGTTCGTGGCGAAGTTTGATCACGTTAAATATTTGCGCGATTCACAAGTGGAAATACTCAATGCTCAGCGGTCGGAGAAAGGACTAGAAAGCAATCTATCCACAGGTGGAAGACAGACAGAATCCCTCCAAGATTATGTCATGAAAGGCCCAGCAGCAAAAGCTTTTTCTACACCTAATTCTGTTTTGTTAATTGACGAAATTGATAAAGCTCCTAGAGAGTTTCCCAACGACTTATTATATGCCCTTAGTCATAGAAAATTGGTGATGCCCGAAAGTGGCGAAGTCATAGAAGTAGCCGAAGAAAATATGCCAGCGATCGTTATCACTAGTAATCGAGAACAAGAATTACCGACAGCGTTTAAAGGAAGGTGTGTTTATCATTATATTTCTTTTCCACCAAAAGAAACCATGCACGAGATAGTTGCCAAACATTATCCGTCTATGGATGAAGCTTTGCAGGACAAATGTATCAACCTATTTTACCAGATGAGAAGCTTAGGACTTGAGCGCGCACCTGCTACCAGAGAGTTATTATCTTGGATCAAATACTTGCAGACATTTAATAAGGCAGAAGCCTTGACCAAAGTAAATAAAGTAGAAGGGATGGGCGTCTTAATTAAAAATCAAGAAGATCTCATAAAGATACAGACACGAATGATGGGCAAAAATCCTAATCAAAATTAAGCGGTATGTTTGATCAATTACCAGAAACATTTAGGGCTTATAAGCTGAATGCTGATGTACGTACCCTGCTGCAATTGCGCCACGCGATGAATAAAGGCCTAATCAAGACAGTTGGTGATTTATACTATGTTCTTAAAGGTCTAGTTATAACTGCTCCTACTGAAATTGGGCCATTCTCTAATGCATTTTATGCCCACTTTTTATCTATAAATATTGTACCTGGCGAACCACTAGAAGATGCGGTCGTACGTAGCCACGCCTTCCAAACATGGAAAGACAAATTGGAACAGGATGATATAGCAAATGTTGAAGATGCTAATCTAGTCAATCAATTTTTAGATGAAATCCATACTACATCTTATGATATCAAGAACTTTCTCTCTGGTAAGGACATTTTAGACAAAGATGACCCTAGCATGGCGGACAGAAATAATTCAGCTGAATCTAGTGATGGTGAAAGAAGGAATATCTTAGACAGAATGGCCGACTATCGAGATATTCCGCTCGAAGAATTGATGCGGCGTATGCGAGAAGTTGCTAAACAGCAAAAAACTCGTCATGAAGGCGGTGATCACTGGATAGGTTCTGGTGGTATTTCTC
>ENA-ORXM01001191-ORXM01001191.1-marine-metagenome-genome-assembly--contig:-NODE-1191-length-37999-cov-4.940272_pt1 | contig 37999 bp, 27 predicted proteins | sample MGYA00237867_ERZ511480 | MGnify/ENA primary metagenome ERZ511480 (study PRJEB26309, sample SAMN06266103) | marine metagenome | isolation source: Algal blade | place: United Kingdom:Sidmouth, United... | reverse complement strand
TTCAGTTTAGTTGATTTGTAACACTACCTGTCCCAAGCCCTCAGGGGAGCAAGGTGAGTTTAAGCTTGAGCTCTTTTTTTAGCATTGTTACTCCGAGCACAGCGCATTGAAGTCGAGGGATCAGCGCATCATTTACAATATTTGATAATGTGCCTGTAGCAATTTTAACCAATGACAATTAATATTTTGGATAGCTGCTCTTTGATGGCTTTCGCGAAAAGCGAATCCCTATATTTCATTAACAGAATACTAGAAATACCAAAGCTCTGTTTATGTTTTTGAGAATGAATATTTACTAATAAAGATTTATAAGTATCATGTAACGTTAAATCATCCTTTAACGCCAGATGGTGGTCAGCAAGATCCTCGAGCAATTCCTTCCAAAGTTCATGAGATATTTTTTCAGCCTTTAGTGTTAAAAATTTAATGGCTTCGACGGGGTCATTATTCAACCATAACAAAAGGACCTGTTTTTTAGTCTCTACAATCTTTGTTTGTTGAAAAGCAGTCTGTGGATCTTCAGAGCAATAAATTTTCCATGTTGGATGCTGTTTTGCCAACCAATAAAACCGATCATCCAGGCTACTTTCTATCTTGAAAAACAAAGCGCTGTCGGTATGCAATGCTTCCATCAATTTAGGAAGATGTTCTGCCGGAAAGTTTGTATCGTTTGCAAGAAGTTTTTCAAATACCTCAGGCAATAGTTTTTCATAGCCTTTATACTTCAGCATCACTCCGATCTGATTCGAAATGTTAGCACTTGCAAATTGTGCTCTGGTGCCAGCGCTAGCATTTGAAGAGTCCGTCCAATTCTCACAAGGAATGCCCACCGCTTTCATTTTATTCCACAAAGCTAGTGCATCTAGCACCACCAAAGATTTTTCTTTGGAAGTGTCAATACCAAATCGATTCAGCAGATCCTTCTGAGTTTCGCTCAGTTTGCTTTTACTGCTGCCCAATAGTGCTATCTGTTTTAGATCATCCCACACGTCTTACTTTTTTTCAAAGATAGTGATTTCGTTTTTCGTTCATCGTGACATAAGAGCACTACGATGAACTGCCTGCCCTGAGCAACAAAAGAGTCGAAGGGATCAACCAAGAACCATAAACGAGCATGCAACCCTTCAAAATTAATATTGTATTTATAACCAAAGACATTAATCGGAATTTAAATTTTAATAAAACCAAGTAGTATGAAAAAGTATATTTATTTATTAGCAATGACAATTAAATGTTTCTCTTGTGGGACCTTTGATTTTATAGAAGGCAATGGACCGATCATCGAAGAAGAACTAGACATTGATCTATTTACGAAAATTTCAAATGATTGCTCACTCGACGTTTACATTACCGAAGGACCAGAGCAAAAAGTAATTGCAAAAGGCCATCAAAATATAATCGATAGAGTGAGGACTTCAGTAATCAATGGAGAGTGGGAAGTTGATCTACAGGAAGGATCTTACAGGGATATTAAATGTGAGATCCACATTGAAATGCCAAACCTTGAGGCAGTAAAAGTCGATGGATCTGGTGATTTTGATATAAAAAATATTACTGTTGAAGAACTTCACTTAAAAATTGATGGTTCAGGAGACATTAACATGGAGGAAGGATTGACCACCACAAATAAGCTAAAGGTAGAAATTGATGGCTCGGGAGAAATCTATGTTTCGGATCTAGAGGCTACTGATGTAGAAGTTGACATAGATGGGTCGGGCGATATCACTTTGAGAGGAATATGTGATCACAATAAAGTAGTAGTGTTTGGATCTGGTGATTTCAGAGGATTTGCTTTGGAAGCGAAGACCTGCGAAGTAAAGGTGGATGCAAGTGGAACCTCTGAAGTTGACGTCATTGAAGATCTAGAGGTTGTTATTGAAGCCTCAGGGGACGTATACTACAAAGGAAATCCGTCTGTAAATCAAAGGATCAATGGCTCTGGTAGGTTGATCAATGCAAACTAAATGAAATTGTTTATGCGGTTATTTGTTGATTTGTTTATGATAATCGTACAAAATATACGAATAAATCCAAAGGCCATTCCTTTGGGACAAATAACAAATTTGACTTAGAAATTTTGATGTAATTCATGTTAAGATTGATATTTTGAGTATTTAATTATATGGTTGCCAAATAGATTACACGTTTATTATATGTGCTTTTAAGACCATTTGAATTGGTTGACAAGCGCTTTGAAACGCTAATAAGCTAGTCTTGTTAGCGTTTCTTCTTTGAATAGTAGCATTTCTAAATTTAAAGCTGTCTTTCCCTCAAAAAGGAAAGATATCTTAGTGATATACCTTTGGTTTTGCTACCAAAAGACCTATCTTTGCGCATGTTTTGGGGACACCCCGAAATCTTAGGAAATTAAATCAAATTACTTCGGTATACAAACCTTAATTTTTATGTCAAATAAAGGTCAAATCAAACAAATCATCGGTCCTGTAGTGGACGTGAGTTTCTCAGGAGAAGGCGCTCAATTACCTGAAATTCTAAATGCCCTTGAGGTAACTAGACAGAATGGTGAGAAACTTGTTCTTGAAGTTCAGAAGCATCTTGGAGAAGACACTGTAAGAACCATCTCGATGGATTCAACAGATGGCTTGACGAGAGGAATGGATGTTATAGATACAGGCAAGGCGATTGCAATGCCTATCGGTAATGCCATCAAAGGTAGGTTATTCAATGTTGTTGGAGAAGCTATTGATGGTATTGGAAAGGTTGAGAAAGGAAACGATGCAAGACCTATTCACGCTAAGCCACCTAACTACGAAGACCTTTCTACTGAGAAGGAGATCTTGCTTACTGGTATCAAGGTAATTGATCTAGTGGAGCCATACCAAAAAGGTGGAAAGATCGGATTATTTGGAGGTGCCGGTGTAGGAAAGACTGTACTTATTATGGAGTTGGTAAATAACATTGCCAAAGCTTATGAGGGTATCTCGGTTTTTGCGGGTGTAGGAGAAAGAACAAGAGAAGGAAACGATCTACTTAGAGAATTCTTAGAATCAGATGTAATCAACTACGGTGAAGCATTCAAGCATTCTATGGAAGCAGGTGGATGGGATCTATCAAAAGTGGATCTTAAAGCACTTGAAACTTCTAAAGCAACCTTAGTATTTGGACAAATGAATGAGCCTCCTGGTGCGAGAGCAAGAGTGGCACTTTCTGGTCTTACGATAGCAGAATATTATAGAGATGGTGATTTGAGTGATCCATCTGGTGGAAAGGACATCTTGTTCTTCGTTGATAACATATTTAGATTTACACAAGCTGGTTCTGAGGTATCAGCCCTTTTAGGACGGATGCCTTCTGCCGTAGGATACCAACCAACTTTGGCAACAGAGATGGGTCTTATGCAAGAGAGAATTACCTCTACAAAAAGAGGTTCTATTACTTCTGTACAAGCAGTATATGTACCTGCGGATGATTTAACGGATCCAGCACCAGCAACAACTTTCGCTCACCTTGATGCAACTACTGTATTAAGTAGAAAAATCGCTTCTCTAGGTATCTATCCTGCGGTGGATCCTTTGGATTCAACTTCTAGAATTCTTGATCCTGCAATTATTGGAGATGAGCACTACAACTGTGCAATTAAAGTTCAGCAGATCTTGCAGAGATACAACGAACTTCAAGATATCATCGCCATTCTTGGTATGGAAGAACTTTCTGAAGAAGATAAGTTGGTTGTACACAGAGCAAGAAGAGTACAGAGATTTTTATCACAGCCGTTCCACGTTGCAGAACAATTTACTGGAACACCTGGTGTATTAGTATCTATCGAAGATACCATCAAAGGATTTACAATGATCTTGGATGGTGAGGTTGATCAATATCCAGAAGCTGCATTCAACCTGAAAGGTAACATGGATGAAGTTATTGCTGCAGGTAAGAAAATGCTTGAAGAAGCTGCTGCTGAAGCATAATCATCTAATTGATTATTAAAAAGCATCATAAAAAGTTAAACGCTATATGAATATTGCAATATTAAGTCCAGATAAGGAAATTTTTAGCGGAGAGATAACTTCGGTAAAGGTTCCTGGTATTGGAGGGCAATTTGAAATTCTTAGTAATCACGCACCTATCGTTTCTTCTTTAGGTGTAGGAAAAGTAAGAGTTATAAAAAAAGACGGCGAGAAAGTGATCTTTGATATAGAAAAGGGCTTCATTGAAGTTTTGAACAATGAAGTTTCACTAATCGTACAAGGAATAAAAGAAGAATAACAATCAAAACAAAACGACTTTACCAAGAGCTCAGTGATTTTCACTGGGCTCTTTTTTATTGTCTCTCACCACAAATTTTGTACCTACGAAAAACAGATAAACATCCGTCATTTACTACTGTTAATTTAAATCCGCAGGTAAGCTTCTTGTATCATTTTTAAAGACCCATTCGGTTCACAAATATTTTCCTTGAAAATTCTTGTTGCGCTAAATACACCCTTGTTTCTTTAGAGCGCTAACCTAAAATAATATTTTTCAAATTTTTTTCAAAAAAGATGAGTACCATTTGATCCAATCATAGACTAACGGGTAAACAATCAATTTAAATTCATAAAATTAATAATCATGAAAATATTTAAATACTTAATAATTACGGTTTGTGGATTATTTATATCAAATCCTAATTGTTCCGCTCAAGATGTAAGTTTTGAAAAAATTAAAGAAATATGTGAAGGAGTAGACCGAAAAGAAAGGATACGAGTTTCAGTAATTCGTTTTAGTTCACAGATGAATACAAGAGATCATAATCAACTAGGAGATGAACTAGCAGCGATGTTAGAAAATGCTTTGTTTAAAGTTAATTGCTTTAATGTGCTAGCAAGTGCAAGTGATAAAAAAGATTTTGATGATGAGTATAGCTGGACCAATGGAGGCTATACGAATAATACTGGCGCCCAAAAAGGTAATTTAATGGGAGCCCAAGCAATTATAACAGGAGAAATTACTGAATATGCAGAAGGTCAAAAAAAAGGCGGTGCCTTAGGTGTAAATATACAAAGGAGTAAGGCGCATGTGGGTTTTGTGCTTCAAGTTAAAGATCCCATGACAAGAGAAATGTTGTTTAGCGAATCTATAGATATGGAAGGAAAATCAACAGGTTTTAATGGGGCGTCTCTTTTTGGATTACAAGTAGCTGGTAGTTCTGATCGGAGTGCAGCACTAAACGATGCGGTAGAAAAAGCAATAATAAAAGCGACTGAAGTACTTGCCAATTCCAAAGATGAATGGGGCATTGAAGATTCTTCAAATTCTGCTGGAAAAAATAGAGTTTTGGTGAGTCTTCAAGGAGCTGATTTTTCATCTTTAATGACACTCACCAATCAAATTAAAGGAGACGGAAGTACTCAATCCGCTGATATGAATATGAGTGATGGAGTCGGATTCATTAATGTAATTACTACTTTAAATAATCAAGACCTGGCCGTAAAATTAAACACCCTTGCAAACGGGTATGAAATTATAGGATTGGATAATGGTGGGGTGCAGTTGAAGAAAAAATAAATGAATATTTTACAAAATCTTAAAGGATTGGTTTAATCCAAAACAAAACAACTTTACCAAGAGCTCAGTGATTTTCGCTGGGTTCTTTTTTATTGGGAATGTTAATCTCAGCTCCTGGGTAGTAAAGTTAGATAAATATGGCTGTCTTGTTCCAGGCTATCAAGTTGTCGGGATAAATTGGATTAACCTTATGTAACATTTACTTTCAGAGTATTAAATTCTTTGCGATTCTTTCTGATGCAACCCACTTCGTAAAACAATCCGATAAACCGATAAACCGATAAACCGATAAACCGATAATCTGATAAATTATAAATTATGCCAAAGGCATCCCTGCGGGATAATTTTTAGTATTTATCGGATTATCAGTTTCTTCGCTATCGAGGAATAGATATGTACATCGTCTATCTCCAACTTACTTTATAAGTAACCGGATAAGTTCTTACCCCATTCACATTGATAATCTGACCTTATCGATTAATGTGTCAAACCTTGCAAAGGGTATGTATGTGTTATCTTATATGGAGGAGGGACGCTTGGTGCAAAGTGAGCAATTTGTTAAGGTTGATTGATTTATATAAGAGTGTGGGTTGAATCTGGCTAAATGTATTGTTATTTTAAATGACCAAAGCGTTTAAATTCTATGTATCATTCTTGAAATAGGATTTATTATAACTTCAAAACAAAAATGAAAAAGGGCTTGATGTCATTGATGGAGAATAAAAGTGATTAGAAAAAGTTAAAGCTCAAATTTCCTAAGAGTTGAATATCCACGACTCAAAACAAAACAATACTTCTACATCAAAATTTCTCTAATATATTTTGAATAGTAGTTTTTTTTTTTTTTAGTATTGTAGAAGATGGAAATAGAAAGTGACAATTGAAACTGGAGCAAACTGAATTCCTTTCCTGATATAAAATTCTTAATTTATACTTGTTGTATTATAAATGGATTATTCTATTTATAATAAATACTTAATGGTATAGCATGGATTGTTCCGAACATGTAAGAGACAACCTATATAATATTATTCCTCAACCGATTAACTAAACAGTCTATGAAAAAATTATGTATTGCTTTTTTAAGCATTTTCTTAATTGGGTTTCTACCCAATACGATTTATTCTCAATCACAATATTTAGTAGCTAAGCTAGATGATGCTAATGTACAAATGGGGCCACCTGGATTTACAAGTAATCAATTTATTAATGATATTTTGAACGCCCATGAAGTTCGTGATTATGGTTCTGTATTTGAATGTATTAGAAATGATTATTACCATTTTTACCTAGATGGCGACATAAATTCTTTAGAACAAGCACTAGCTGGTTATTATACAGATTTTTCTAAGCATAGCTATGGTGAAGCATACAATAGTGTTCCTTGTTCTCCTTGTTCTCCTTTTAACTATACACTAGGAGACCCACATTCTCAAAACGAATATGTTGTGGAGTATACAAATGCGAAATGCGCATGGGGAATAACTACTGGAAAGCCAGAAGTTAAGATTGCAGTTTTAGATTTGAATTTTGATCCGAATTATAATGATAAAAACATTCACGGTACAATTCATGATTTCGTCCCAATACCAGACCCAGTACCTCCTAACCATAGATGTTTTCATGGAACATCTGTTATTAGTGTAATAGGATCTGAATTGGATAATGGAGAAAATATTTCAGGAGTATGCTCTAATTGTACTACAGACGGATATCTATGGGATGATCTAGATTGTAGGATTGGGGATTTTTTTTCACCTTTATGTGGTATTTATTCAAGTTATGATGTAATCAATATAAGTGCTGGTGTTGCGGGAGGTAGTTTGATTTGCCCACCTCTTGATGAATCTCAACAACTGAGAATTGAAATTCTAGAAAAAATAACAGAATCTGGAACTGTGGTGGTTTTTGCAGCTGGAAATGATCCTGAAAATAAAGCTCATTGTCTTTGGGCAAATATTCCCGGTGTAATAAATGTAAGTGGAAGTAATTTTCAGAATGGAACGTTAAAAGTTAATCAGGGCCATGCACATAATCAATGGGTGGATCTTTGTGCACCAAGTTCACAGGTTCCAGTTGTATTTCATTCACTAGATCCAAATCGAATTGACGTGGATGGTAATGAAATGACTATGCAAACTGGGACTTCATATGCTGCCCCTCAAGTAGCAGGGACAGCTGGCTTGATGTTGAGCCTTAACCATTGTTTAACACCTGGGTCTGTCGAGGAAATTATTAAAGAAACAACTATTCCACATAATCAGGATGACTTGGACGCTTATCCTGGTGAAATTGGAGCGGGAATGCTTGATATTTTTGCTTCTGTAAATGCTGCTCGAGGCGAATTTGCACCAATTACAAAAGACAGAACTTGGAAATTTGATCATTATTTAACCTGTGATCTAGAAATTACAAATGGAGCTACTTTAACGATAGATGGAGCAAATGTTTTTATTGGACCTGATGTAAAAATTATAGTTGAGAAAGGTGGAATTGAAAATGGGGTTTCTTTTGATGGTTCTAAGTTAATATTGAAAAATGGGGCTCGATTAACTAGCATAGAGGAAAACTGTATAGAGCCAGAGCTAAACCCTAATTGGACCGAAGAATTTTGGCAAGGAATTGAAATTGAAGGTTATGATTCCGTTATGGCTGAGCATCCAGGGCAAGCTTCTGTTGAAGTCCAAAAAGATTGCATTATTGAAAATGCTAAAATTGCTGTTACTGTTTTTGGAGGTGCAAATATAATTTCCGAGGAAGCAAATTTTATTAACAACCAAGTTGCCATTGAGTTTTTTGAATACTATGACGATAATTTAAGTAATTTTCATTTAACTACATTTGAAGTTAATAATGATTTAATGTCTACAAATAATTGGGATTCACATAATGCCCACATTAGAATGAGCTTAGTAAGTGGAATTAATTTTGAAGGATGCAATTTTATTAACACACATCCAACAATGGAATATCCACAACGTGGATATGGAATTAAATCTATTGATGCAAGTTTCAATGTTATTTCAAGTGGGAGCCCAAGTTCACCACCTTACACGAGATCAAATTTTAATGGTTTTAATTATGGCATCCAAGCAGGAAATACAACCTCCTTACCAGTTATTAATATAAATGATTGCGAATTTGGCCAAAACACAGTTGGAGTAAATGTTAATAATTGTAATAACTTGGATCTAATTAATTCTGATTTTGAAATAAATCCTAGAACAGGCCTAAGCGTAGTTTCACATATGTGGGGAGCAATCGTAACTAATTCTTCGGGGTATGTTATTGGCAACAATAAATTTGATCATGATTATGGAGCTACCATTGATGGCCAAGATTTCATTGGGCTTTTAGTTATTAATTCAGGAATAGAGGATAACGCAGTTACCGATAATGTTTTCACAGGTTTAGAGAATGCTTGTTTAGCCACTTTAGAAAATAGAAGTTTATTTGTTCCAAATAGAAATGGGTTAGAATATTTATGCAATGAGTATAATGGTAATATTAAAGACATAAACGTTTTTGAATTTTTTTATAGCTTCAATCAAAATCAAGGTGTTAGAACAAAGCAAGGAGATGCAGATGATCATTCAACAGAAAATTGCTTTATAAATGCTTCAAATACTGCATATAATTTTGAGAATTTAATTTCTGAATTGATTGGATATTATCATAAGGAAGAAAATTGTCAAACTCCTACACTTATTAATAATCTAGATCCAGAAATAGAGACCAGACAAGGACCATGCGGCTTAATTCCTCACCCTATGGTGGAAGATCCAGATCCTGACCCTCCATGTTCTAGTGGTTTTGATGATCCTAATTGTTTAGGTCATTATTTAAATATCATTAACCAAAAAGAAAGTGAGTGGAACAATTTTTTTGCTCTTTTAGATGGAGGAAATACATCAAATGTTTTAAATGCTATTCATAACCAACCAGCTCAAAATGTTTTGAGTTTATTAACCGGAATATCTCCTTATGTATCTTCTGAATCCATAATTGCCTTATTAGATGAAAAAGATTTGAAATTTTCTGCCAGTGAAGTAAAAGATGTTATGTTGTTAAATCCAGACGTTCTAGGTAGAAAGGAATTATTTGAAAGAATATTTTCCTTAGAAACCTGGACTTCAGCGGAGTTAGATGAGCTCAATGTAGCATTAAATTCAACAAGCAATAGAACAGTGCTAATAGCTTCAATTGGAGATATACAAAGTGAAATAACAAGAATGAGAAGAAGTATGATAGATCATTTATTAATACAAGATCCTATTGATTTCAATAGGATAAGAAATTGGTTAGAACCAGATAATACATTTACAAACGACCTTTCTATTGTCAAAAGTTACTTTCAAGAAGGTAACCATACTGCTGGTATAGCGAAATTAAATGCTATTAATTTAAATGAATATATTGAAAGTATTGATCCTTCTGAGTTTAATGAACTAGTTACTTTGGTAAATATACAATTCAATGCCTCGTCACAAGGGTTCATTGATTACTGGAATATGTCTAATACGGATATACAAACGTTGTATACTCTTTCTCAAAAGTACTACGAATTAGGCGGTTCCTATGCAATGGATATTTTGAATTATTACTTTGATGCAGAGATTCATCCATGGGATAATTTTATTCCATCTTCGGGATCAACTCCACCTCAAAACAGAATAGCTGATGATCAATATCACAAATCTGAAAAACTGGTTTATCCAAATCCTGCTGTTGGAGAGTTTATCATTAATTTGTCACAAATTGAATCCGATGAATATCAAATTATTCTTTTTGATAATATGGGTAGGATAATGTACAATGAAAAAAGATTAAACAATGAAAATGTAATCCTGAATGCTAGTAAAATGCAACCAGGGATTTATTATCTTAAAATAATAGGTAATTCTGGCATAGAATTAACAGAAAAACTCCTAAAAATTAACTAAATTGATAGCAGCTACTTAGTAATTATACTTACTAAGTAGCTGCTAAATATTTTAAATGAAAATAAAATTCATAACGCTATTTTTAATGTTTTGGGTTATAAATTCAAATGCCCAGATCACTTTCAACAAAGGTCACATCTTTGGCTTTGAAAACAGTATTGCCACAAGCATTATCCAAACGGATACTTGCTACTTTTTAATAGGCGTGTTTACGGACTTTTTAAATGATAGCACCATACTAGAAGGTACATACTTGGCTCAACTGGATTTCGAAGGCGACTTGGTAAAAGTGTCTACCTTTGTAGATAGTACAAATATCATTGAACACGATCACTGGCAGCCAAATCTTTATTTAGACAAAGATTCTGGATATTTTTATCAATCAGGATACCAAAAAATATCAGGAAAACTTATCCCCTACATGTCGAAATTTAATCAGGATTTCGAAATAGAATTTCTTACAACTTGCCAAAGTCAATTCTTGAATTCAACATTTGAAATTGATGCTGATTTTCAAATTTTACCTGATGGTTCTATAATATTGGTAACTGAATGTCAGAGGGATGACCAGGGCGAATATCCGGGCTCAGAAATTTGCTTATTCAAATTAGATCGATTTGGTAATCAAAAGTGGAGTAAGATTATAGAGCGGGACTCTTTTAGGCAATTCGCAGGAGACATAGACCTAACACCAGATTCTAATTTGATATTATTTGGGGGGGAAGATTTTCAACATGTAGATTGGATACCAGATACAAGGGTTCAAGTCATCAAAATGGATACTTCAGGCAATATATTGAATGCTTGGCGATCAACATGGCAAGATTCTTTGTGGAAATCATTTTCAGGCATTCCTTTAGAGGATGGTGGCTACATAGTCAGTTGTCACAAAAACATAGAATTGGTAAAAGACAGGACCGATATTGAAGATCCCATGTTGATCAAGTTGGATGAAGATTTAAAGGAAGAATGGAGATACCTTTTATTCAATAGAAAGGATACTTTATTTTCTGGAGGTTTAAGAAATAAGAAAGTAATCTTAGATGAATTTTCACATGATTATATAGTAGTTGGAAATTATCACAGAGGATCACCAAATGATCCAAATGAAGACTATTCGGATGAATTTGGAAGAATAGAGAAAATAAGCAAAGAAGGGCAAATGATGTGGCAACGATTTTACCAATTCTATGGAGATGAAACATACATAGATACACATGAATTTTTAGATGTTTTTCAAACAAATGATGGAGGTTATGTTGCCTGTGGACGAGCACAAGATGCTTCCGCGCTTGTAGAAAATAGACTTCGCTCCTGGGTGGTAAAATTAGATGAATACGGTTGCCTTGTTCCAGGTTGTCAAGGACCAGTAAGTACCTCTACAATCTCTGAAGAGCCAGATGCAATTAGATTTAAAGCTACTCCAAATCCTGTGCAGACAAATTTAAATATATATGTTTATCCATCAAGTTCATTTACAAAAGCGGAAATGCACCTGTCAGACTTTAATGGTAAGTTGATAGGTACTTATCCTGTTCAGATTGATAACCTGACCTTATCGATCAATGTGTCAAACCTTGCAAAGGGCATGTATGTATTATCTTATATGGAGGAGGGACGCTTGGTGCAAAGTGAGCAATTTGTTAAGGTTGATTGATAAACTTCAAAAACTGAAATAGCCAACAGCCAATAGCCAATAGCATTCTTTATCCTACTTCATAATCGTTACATCCCCACTAATAACCTCCTCACTTCCATCCAAATAAATCACCCTAAACAAATAAACATAATTCCCAGGATCTAATTTCTTATTCCTTGTGAGTCCATCCCATCCTTGAATTTCATCATTTACAGAAATAGAATTTGCTTCAAAATGTAGCATGCCCCATCGATCATAAATTTGCATTAATTCTATTTCTTCAATAGAGCAATTTCCAAATAATGTAAATCGATCATTGATGCCATCCCCATTCGGTGAAAAGGCATTTGGAATATAATATTTCTTTTGAATGCCGTTTTCAACATCGATAAAATGTGTGCCTTCGCAGCCATTTTCATCAACACTAGTTAATTGGAATTGACCTGATGTGAAACCGAGAATGATTGGATCAGGGCACGCATCACAACTCAAATTTTCGGACGGTGACCAGTTGAAATTTTGTAGACTTGCTTCTGCTTGAAAATGTAATTGCACCACACCGCATGGATCTGAGGTCTCATCCACACTCAACTCAATCTCTGTTGGAGGATAAACCTCAATATAAACCGAGTCAATGCTAATGCAACTGTCTCTCTCTGCAGTGACTTGGAAAAAACCAGACTGCTCAATCATCATTTCGTTAAGGGACACAAATGAACTGTCCCCTAAAAAACCATTTGGCCCCATCCAAGTATAATTGGCTCCTTCTATAAAAGTAGCTTCTAAAGCCATGGGATCTGTATCGCCTAGACAAAATGAACTAGGTCCTGTGGCCTGAATTTGTTCTATCCCTAAGGGTACGAATAATCCAAATGATCCATTTATCTCTGAGCTGCAAAAATCATTTGTGACTCCTTTTATACACAGAGAATTATATAAGCCTGGACTCAAACCTTCTAGGACAAGAATGCCATCACCTGCTTCAATCAGAAAAGGACCCATAGGCATATCATCCCACAAGTAATTTACCTGATAAAATTGTCCTGCGTTTAGTTGTGGGGAGAGAATAGATATTGAGCCATCATTTTGAGAAATACAATTTGCAGGTTGATCAATTATTATTTCGCTTTCGCTTAAATCAAAAGCTTGAATTTGGACACAACTGGAATCTGAAAAAACATTTGATGATGGATCATCTGATAATATTGTCCCACCAAAACTAGGTGGAACTTGCAGATTAGCTTGATTGCAAAATCTCAATTCAACACCTGGATTTTTAACTCTTACAGAAAAAGAGGTGGAAGAATTTGCTGCTTGTTGCCCATTGGCGTAATGCAAAATTTCAGTACCAATACCTGTTCCAGTACTTGGTGCAACTCCAAGGGGTTGCGGGGGAATGATTTCTAAAATCTCCATTCCAGCAGGAAAAGTATCACTGAACACCAATTCATTAAAATCTCTATCCGCGTTATTTCCCAACTTAAAATCAAATTGTATGTATTCATCTGCGCAGGTAATGAAACTTTCATCAATGGTCTTTTCTAAATACAAAGTGTATGGACAGGAGCAACCATCTGCTCCAGAAGCATTGGGACCTTCACCGAGTAAGGTTGTTTCCCCAGTTTCTTTATTGATATGGACTAATTTTTTTTGTTGAATAAATGGTCCTGGGATAATCGAACCATAACCATATAATTCTCCTCTTGTATCAAAGAAAAGAGCTCCAAGATGTATAATTATTTCAGAATCTATTGGAGCAATAACCTTTGTCATTCCAAATTCTGGACTATCGAAATCAGCATTTATGGTCATCAAATATCCTCTACTATTATCAGGCTCGTTTGGAAAGCCAGCTGAAGGCCAAGCTCTCTGATAAGTATAAATTGTATTGAGATCGTACGGATCATAAACAAAATCATCTAACGCCAATTCTGCGACTCCAAAATTTCCAGAGGAAGGATGCCAAGTTCTTTGAACTTGGGCTACCTTTTCAAAACCATCTACAACATCATAAAAGTATAAGGTAAAATTTGTTCTTTCATCCACAGTATAATATCCAAACTTGCTGACGTCTCCTGCTCCAGTTAACCATATATTTATTTCATTCTCTTGTCCTATCCTCTCAAAACTACCGTCCGATTTTATCCTTATGATATCTGTACTTAATCGATCAACAGCATATATATAACCATCGATGCTATTAAAGCCTGCTGCATTGAAAACTGCATTTGAACTTACTAATTCTCTAAAGGACACAATGTTTCCGTCAAAGGTTATTTCATGAGATTTAGTTGGTGGCTCACCTTTCTCGTATAGTGAAAGAATAAAATCTCCATTGCAAGGAAACGTTTGTGCGCCTAATTGGAAATATAATAGATAAATGCAGAAGATTGCTACTGTGGTCGTTTTGAATTGCATGGATCCTTGAGACGAAACTGTTTCTTATTAAGTTACAATTAACAAGTGCGATTAAAAGTTAAAACATCCATTTGACCAATGGGTGTCTATGTTTGCAGTATACGCACCTCTTTAAAATTGTAACTCATGTACTTTTCTTCCATTCCCTCCAATACTTCTACAATAAGTTTTCCCGAATCATCAATGTCTCTGATCGATCCTCTAAAGGTCAAGTTCCTTTGTACATCTTCAAAAGTTCTTACTTGATCCTTTGCATACAAATTTTGCAAATATTCCGGTTTTAGATTTTTTGATTTGTTTTTTAATTGCAGGTAACGTTTTTCAAGATCTGCAGCTAGCTCGGATCTCAAGGCATTCACGTCAAAATATTTATTCTTTTCAGCTGACGCCAATGTCAATGAAATGGGGTTAGGTATACTAGATGAAAATTCAATTTGGTTGACATTGAGACCTATGCCTATGATGCAGTAGTTGATCTGAGCCCCTTTGAGAATGTTTTGAATTAAAATACCTGCTACCTTTTTATCACCAATATAAATATCATTGGGCCATTTGATCTTAACCGTTTGTTTGGGCAAAATGTTAGTAAGAAGATCTATCAAAGCTAATGAAACAAACTGGTTGATATCAAATTGATTTTTAGCCAATATGAAATTTGGCTTTAGGATCACACTTATCAGTAAATTCAGCCCTTCTGTGCTTTCCCATGTATTACCGCGCTGACCTTTTCCTCCTGTCTGAAAATCAGTCGAGATCAAAGTGCCTTCAATTACATTTCCGTTTAATATCAGCTTGTGAGCCTCGGAATTGGTTGAATCAAGCTGCTCAAAATGATGCTGAACCTTTCCTATAAAAAGAGTGTTATTACTATGCGCCATAACAATAAATATTGTTGTACTTTTATATGTTGAAGTGATTTAATAATCCATGATAAATTTACAATTTAGTATTAAATAGCTTCCTTGTATGGTATAGTGACTAATGTCCACAATTATCGTTTAAATAATACATTTTATTTTATAAAGAATCCGATAGAACATCAATTTGAATAGACAAAAGGAATTTAAAAGAGAAGAGTTAAGCCCTGAACAAATAAATGATCTGATCATAGAAAGCATTCAGGACATAAAAGGAAAGAATATTGTAAAACTGGATTTACGTCAACTAGATGATGCGCCAACCAACTTCTTCATTATCTGCGAAGGAGATTCAAATACTCAAGTAAAGGCAATATCAGATAATATTCGAAAAACACTTAAAGAAGTAGCAGATTCCAGACCAACACATGTTGAAGGTGCAACAAATGCACTATGGATATTGATGGACTACTTTGATGTTGTTGTCCATGTGTTCTACAAAGAAACTAGAAAATTCTATGAATTAGAAGAACTTTGGAGCGATGCAATTTTTTCCGAATACGAGACTTTGTAGTAATCTTTAATAATTCTGTCGAATAAAGCTCTAAAATCTTAACAAAAGAACAAGAAAGAGCGTTTTTAAGTAAATTGGCACAATACAATGGAAAATAATAATAAGAATAATAAAAAGAAACCGGTCCCCAAATTCAATTCCTATTGGATTTATGGTGTAATTGCCTTGGTACTTATCGCAATGAATATCTTTCTAAACAAGATTTCTAGCGTAGAGAAATTGGATTACACCGAAGTCGAGCAACTGGTTAAAAAGGGAGAAGTTGAACGCATTGCCGTAATAAATGGTAAAGAAGGGCACGTATACCTCAGAAATGGAGAAGTCGAAGACGGCAAACACCCCAACGTAGATAGAAAATTTAAAGATAAAAAAGCCGATTATACCTTTGGCCTGACCAATGGAGAAGACTTTAAAAAAGACTTGAACCAATGGCAAGAAAATGTTCCTGAGGCTAAACAAGCAAGTTTAAATATTGGCGAAGCACCTGACTATTGGAGCTTCATATTAAGTTGGCTATTGCCAATATTTCTTTTGATCGCCATTTGGGTCATCATAATGAGACGAATGGGCGGAGGAGCTGGTGGTCCAGGATCTCAGATCTTTAATATTGGAAAATCTAAAGCTACCCTATTTGATCAAAATACAAAGGTTACCGTTACTTTCAAGGATGTAGCAGGATTGGATGAAGCCAAAGAAGAAGTAATGGAAGTAGTGGATTTTCTTAAAACACCAAAAAAATACACTGCTTTAGGAGGTAAAATTCCAAAAGGAGTTTTACTTGTCGGCCCTCCAGGTACAGGAAAAACGTTATTGGCAAAAGCTGTTGCCGGAGAAGCTGGTGTTCCCTTCTTTTCAATATCAGGTTCTGATTTTGTGGAAATGTTTGTTGGTGTAGGAGCTTCAAGGGTAAGAGATCTTTTTAAGCAAGCAAGAGAGAAAGCACCTTGTATCGTCTTTATTGATGAAATAGATGCAATCGGTAGAGCTAGAGGAAAAGGAGCCATGCAAGGTGGCAATGATGAAAGAGAAAATACACTAAATCAACTTCTGGTTGAAATGGATGGTTTTAGCACGGACAAAGGGGTGATCCTAATGGCGGCTACCAATCGTCATGATATTTTGGATAAAGCCTTAATGAGACCAGGTAGATTTGATAGACAGATAGGTATTGATATCCCAGACCTTAAAGGAAGAGAAGCAATTTTCAAGGTCCACCTTAAAAACATTAAGACTGGCCCAGAAATGAATGCACATACGTTGGCTGAAATGACTCCTGGTTTTGCTGGTGCTGACATTGCAAATGTATGTAATGAAGCGGCTCTAGTAGCGGCTAGAAGGAATAAGAAGGCTGTTGATATGGATGACTTCAATTATGCTTTGGATAGAGTCATTGGAGGTTTAGAAAAGAAGAATAAGATCATAGCTCCCAAGGAAAAAGAGATCATTGCTTATCATGAAGCTGGTCACGCCATTTGTGGATGGTATTTAGAAAATGCCTCTCCTTTGGTGAAAGTAACGATCGTTCCAAGAGGGGTGGGTACTTTAGGTTATGCCCAATACCTTCCAAAAGAAGAATACATAACGCGTACAGAAGCATTGCTTGATAGGATGTGTATGACTTTTGGAGGAAGAGCTGCAGAGAAAATAATATTCAACAAAATATCTACAGGTGCGCAGTCTGACTTGGATCAAGTTACAAAGATGGCCTACAGTATGATCACAGTTTTTGGTATGAATGAAAAAGTAGGTCAAGTATCCTTTTACGATATGACTCAAAATTCCTTTCAAAAGCCATATTCTGATGAAACTGCCAGGCTGATTGACGATGAAGTTAGAAAGCTCTTAGACCAACAATATGAGCGTGCCCAAAATCTTTTGAAAGAGAAAAGTAAAGAATTAGAGATCTTAGCACAAGAACTTCTTTCTAAGGAAGTATTGTTGAAATCAGATGTTGAGAGATTAATTGGTCAACGCTCTGCAGAAATACCAGTTACTAATTTGAATGGAACTTCTAGCAATGGAGTAGATGAATCTTCTGCAGACCATACTTCAGATATTAAGACGGACTAATAATACCATTTTTGATTTAGAATACCACTAATATTTCGACAGAATTCATCAAACTCTGCGTTAAAAATACTCGCAATAGCTAAGGCTATTCATACGTTTTTTGCCTCGATTTTGAAGAATTCTATTCAAAATCTTTAGTGTCATCTTAAACCAGAAATGGTATAACTTGCCTTAAAGCAAATAAAAAAGCCTTCTCGAATTACGAGAAGGCTTTTTTTATGTATCGATGAAAAGACTTTTTTACTCCTCACTACTTGCAGCTTCTTCCGCTTTTACAAGCAATTGAAAGCCGTTGCCATGAATGTTTACTATTTCAATATTAGTATCTGCTTTTAGGTACTTTCTAAGTTTGGTAACAAATACATCCATACTTCTTGCAGTGAAATAATTGTCTTCCCCCCAGATCTTTGTTAGTGCTTCCGATCTAGGTAAGATGTCATTCATATATAAAGCAAACAATCTAAGCAATTGAGCTTCCTTTGGAGACAACTTCTCTTTGTTTTCCTCTGCAGTCCCTCCTTGAAAAGTCAATATCCTTAAAGGATAATTAAAATGGTATTTACCTATATCAAATTCTTTGATATCTTCTTTAGGATCTTCTTTTGCTGAAGATCTTTTCAAGATCGCCTGAATACGTAAGAGCAGTTCTTCAGAGTTAAAAGGTTTGCTGATGTAGTCATCAGCTCCAATTCGCAATCCTTCCAAGACATCATCAGTCATGGTCTTTGCTGTTAAAAATATAATTGGAACTTCCTTGTTTAGGATCTTGACATCTTTTGCTAGTGTGAATCCGTCTTTCTTAGGCATCATTACATCAAAGATGCATAAGTCAAACGTTCCCTTTTTAAAACTATCAAGTCCAGCTTCACCGTCAGTTGCCAGAGTGACATCATATTCGTGCATTTCAAGATAGGATCTCAAAACATCACCAAAATTCTGATCATCTTCTACTAGTAGAATTTTCTGGTTGGACATATAGATTAATATTTTAGTTTAATGCAATATATAAATATGACTATTGGTCTTATAAATAATTGCATTATATGAATAAATGTTAACAAAATCTACTCTACAGTTTGCATAAAAGGAAAATACAGACTAAAAGTACTGCCTTTTCCCAATTCACTTTGAACGTTCACCGTTCCGTTATGAGCAGTCATTAGGGCTTTTACATAGCTTAATCCTAAGCCAAAACCCTTTACATCGTGCAAATTACCTGTATGAACCCTATAAAACTTATCAAAAATGTGTTTTTTAGCTTCGGAGGTCATACCAATTCCTTTGTCAGTAACTATAACTTCTACACCATTTCTAACATTGCGCGTTGACACAGAAATCGTTGGATTTTTTGGGGAATACTTATTCGCATTATCCAAAAGATTGTGGATCATGCTTGAAATATGGGTTTTATCTCCCATTATTATTGGGTTTTTGGCCTCTAATAGTGTGCTTACATGGCCATTTCTCTGTTCAACTTGTAAGGATACATTACTAACAGCCTCCTCTATTAGACCATGAATATCTAGCTCTGTCACCTTTAGCTTGAGGTTTTCATTGTCAAACTTCGCCATTTGCAGCACCTTTTCTACCTGACTCAGCATCCGCTTATTCTCCTGCTTTATTATATCTGCAAACCGATTCACTTTACTTGCATTACCTGAGATCATTGGACTAGTGATAGAATCCGCAGCCAAGGATATCGTTGCTATCGGGGTTTTAAATTCATGTGTCATATTATTGATAAAATCAGTTTTCATTTCGGAGATCTTTTTCTGCCTAATGATAACCTGCACAGAGTAAACGAAACATAGTAGAATTATGCTGATAAAGACAAACGCCAAAAGCAAAGTTTTCCATGCAGCTTTCCACGCCATACTATTCAAATATGGAAAATAAACGACTAAATATCCTGGCGTGTTGATTCCTCTAGAATACAATGGCACTTTGAAGTCAGAATTCATTAAATTATTATCTGCTGAATACGGATTGTTGACCAATACCTTTGGGCCCATATCATCTATTTGAAAATTGCCATCTTTTATTACAAAGCAATTTCTTTTAGTAGAATATACACCATAATTGAAGTCTGTTCTGATCCCTCTACTTTTGAATTCTTGATCTATTAATTTTTCAAAATGTAATAATCCTGGTATCCTTTTTTCAATATCTACAAAACTCTTTTCTGTTAAAACCCTTTCCCATTGGACCATTTTATCAGCCCTTAGCTTTTGTTTTTCCTTCGTACAATTTGGACAGTCACAATCATTCTCGTGAACATTACGGATGTATTCTTCATCCCAAAAAGAGGAAGAACTCTTTACATTCCTTTTGATATTTATCGCTTCACCATTTTTTGTCTTGAATTTTTCTTCAGCGTTGATCTCGATTCTTAATCCGTTTGATTGTGAGATATATTCATTTTCTTCTTCCTGGACTAGTTTTTCTGATATTGAATTTAATGCCTCTTGTACATTGATCTCAAATTGATCCTTCCCCAATTGAATTGACCAATTGATCCAGTAGGACTGCAAGACAACGATTCCTAGAACAGCTAGGGCCATCATACTTATGATAAGATAAATGCTTTTCTTATCCATTTAGAGAATAATATTTAATTTGAGTTCCATGATCTTTAAACGATTTATACAATTGAACGAGAATTTTATCAAATCTACCTATCAGATATAGTGATTTTTTGGATTTAACTAAGATTTAACCTTTTTGAAGCAAATCCAATCAAGCTTTGCCTTATTTTTGAATGAATCACTTAATCAAAGCATTTTAAAGAAATTTATATTAAAACTATTTCAAAATGACAAGAAAATCCTCACTAATCCAAGTATTTCTAATACTCTTCCTGATTTTAGGTTTTTGCACGGATTCTTTCGCTCAATCCAATGATCAAAAAACAATGACCATTACCATCGAAACCATTGATGAGGTAGATCAAAAGCATGTCAAAAAATTAAAATTCATCGGAGAAGATGCTGATGTATCAAAAGTTGATGAAATTGTCGATGATCACCTTACCGGAAATGAAAAGTCGGTAAACGTAAATGTTGAGATCGAAGCAACAAGCGACTCAGATACAACTGAGATCAACCTCAATGGAAAACAAATGGATATCAGGGTAGAAGGGGATAAAGTTTATATCGATGAAGAAGAAGTTGAAGAAGGTTCTTTTGGTGATAAAACCGTAAGGATTATTCAAATGGATGATATTGATAACGATGAGATAAAGGAAGCACTTGAAGAATTAAATATTGAGGATTTGGATGGCGATCAGATCCTATTTATTGAAACGGAGATTGAAACAGAAGAAGCCATAGGATCAGATAAAGGATTTCTTGGTGTTTATAAAAGTAACGCAAATAAAAATGAGGATGAAGGTGTAGTGGTTGGTGGTGTAACAATAGGTCTGCCCGCCGAAAAAGCTGGTATTCAAAAAGGTGATGTGATCATTAAGATCAATGGAGTGCGTACTAACTCATTTGGCGAACTTGCCAAATTGATAGAAGCTGAGAAGCCCGGTAACACCGTTGACATAACTTATCGCAGTGGAGATGTAACCGAAAATGTGGAAGTAACTTTGACTGATCAACCTAACAGAAGACAAGCCTTTAGATGGCAAGATATTGGAAGCACTCATCCCAAGGGCGAAAGAAGATACAAGTATAAAGATTCTGATAAAGAAGATGCTTTCTTGAGAGGAGGTAGAAACCGTTCTTCTTCAAGAAGATCAAAATCAAATTGTTCTAAAAATAATTCTTGCCGTGATTCAGATCAAGATTGCTGTAAAAGAAGAAATACTTCAAATAATAAAGCTAGACTTGGTGTAGGAATTGCAGAAGGGCAGGGAGCCAGAATTATTTCTGTAAATAAAAAATCTGCTGCCTCCAAGGCTGGAATACTTGTTGGAGATGATATTATAAAATTGGATAAGGAAGTTATTGGAAGTACAGAAGAACTTATCAAGGCAATGTCATCATATGAACCTGGAGATCAAGTCAAAGTTACTTATTTAAGAAAAGGCAAAAAGATCAAGTCTAAAATTGTTTTAGACAAAACGGAGGTTTCTTGTTGCGCTCCAAATGGAAAAAGAAGTAATAAGATAGAAAGGCAAAGAATCATTATTAAGAAAAATAAAAAGGACAATTCTGCTGGAGAAGCAGAAATGAGATTTGAAAACAATCTAAAAGTTGATGACTTAGATGTTTATCCAAATCCAACTTCATCTGAGATGAATTTTAAATTTACAATAGGAAAGAAAAATCCTACGGAATTTAAGATTGTCGATATGACTGGGCAAGAAGTTTTCTCAGATAAAATTGAAAATTTTACTGGTACTTATGAAACTACTTTTGACTTCTCAAATCTATCTGAAGGGATGTACTTTTTTCAAATAAACCAAGACGGAAAGAACTTTAGTGAAAAGATAATGTATTCAAAAGATTAAGGTAAATTTTTAACTTTATACGATCCATAAAAAAGGGTTCAAGTTTAATACTTGAACCCTTTTTTATGGAGTATGATCTTATAATTTAACAAAGCGGCTTTGGATGATCTTTCCTCCAATTTCTCCAATTATGAAATACATTCCTGGATCTAAATTGGCCACATTTATCTGTTTACTATTAATGTTGGATAACAATGTTTTGCCACTCATATCTAAAATAGATATATTAAAATTTGAATATTTATCTTCCTTCCATTCTATTGAAATAAGATCATTTGCAGGATTCGGAAACAAATTTAATGTTTCAGCATAAAGATCAGAAGCTGAGGAAGTTTCGCAAAGCCCAACCAAAGCACATCGTTCATTCTCTAAAACGGATCTCATTATTTCAATTTGGCCATTGGTAAAAGTATTGATACAATCTTCGCTTGAATAATCCATAAAATTTTCAATCATGTCTGGAAGATCATTAATAGTATCTAGATCAATGCAGGTGTTTCTAGAGATGTCGCAATCGAACATAGCTTGTGATCCCGTATTTGGTGTATCCTCTACGCCGTCATCTTCTTCGCAACTGTCGGTGCCTCCAAAAGGATCGCCTCCATCTCCCCATATATGTCTTAGACCCAAGTAGTGGCCAATTTCATGTGTAGCAGTACGTCCTTTCAATTGGATTTCAACACCGGTGCCTGGATCTACTGTGAATGGACTAAGTCTGCCTACAGTCCTATAATCTAAAACAACTCCTTCAAGATCAGGACTAGGTGCCGATACACCTACTGGCCAATTATCCAATCCAGCAGGAGGGTAAGCATATCCTAAAAGTTGTCCCACAACCAGTGGGCCGAAAGTTATCGGTTGAATTTTACATATCCATAAGTTTAAATGCGCTTCTGTATTCAGTGCATCAGATCCACCATCTATAGAGTTTTTGACAGCATCTGGTAGTTCTTGAGTAGTTAGATCAAGTGAAAATTCTGCTGTAGTTTCTACCCTGATGGTTTCAATCAATTCAAATTCTATCATTGGGTCGCCGGCAACATCTGCAAATATATTTCTGACATTTTCAGCATCAGGATTTAATCTCCTGAAGTCTTCATTTATAACTTCGAGTTGGGAGGCTATTAATTCATCGGTTATGTTTTCTTCTTCCTCTTTCCATACAACATGTACAACTACAGGTACTGTATATACCATTTGATTGTTCCTTTGTATGGTTCCTTCACGCTTGGCTCTCTCAAAAGATTGCTTGACTTGCTCCTTATATCCTGGGTATTTGTTTTCCAGAAATTCAAGAACATGATCATGGCCACAATTTTGATGTTGAGCATGTACCAATTGGAAGAATAAAATTGTAAGGAATGTGAGGGTTAGGTTTTTATAGTTCATATTTTGTTTTTTGTAAATGTAAGATATTATTTAAAAGACATTACAGGCTTTTTTGTCTGGTTGTACGCTAAACCTTAGAAATAAAGTAAATGCCAGATGGTTTTTCCATTCGAATTAAATTCAATGGTTGGTGAAGGTATTTTTATAAAATTTAAGGTATTTAAGATTTTTCTTAAAGTCTTATTTCTTGTTTTTATCTTTCGAAGATCAAGGTCAAAGGAAAAATACAGTTGTCTTTCCCGCTCATAATTTTCAGGTCTAAAAATTGAGTTGCCACGACTCCATCCATTTCCATAAGCGCCTAAAATTTGTTGAGCGCCATAACCAACACTCAGATTAAGCCATTTCGGAAATTTATTTTCTTGAGATAAAAAGCTACTTGGATTAACACTCAACCAATAAGTTTGAGCACTATAATCTTTTAAAATTCTTTCTGGAAGAAAAGTACCAAATTGTTCTTCAGCTCGATCTTTAAGACTACTTTCTTTTTCGGTATTTTTAGCTTTAATAGAGGCATCAGAATGATTGATAGGAGTGTAAGAAAATTTTATTCTTATCCGCTGTTCTTTCCAGGCAAGTTGCTGCGCCGTATAAAGTGCAGAACCCAAAGTATTTGCTCCTAGGTCATACCAGGAGAATCCCCAATTGTCTGAGTAACCATCAAGAACTTCAATGGAGGATTGGATAAGTGTACTTACACCAAAAGCTGTAAGGGCAGATTGCTTGTTATTCATTCCCGTCCAACTGGCAACTTGAAAGGCAAGAGCAGATTCTGTATAGGCACTAAATAGATGCCCTGCTTTATCCATGTTCTCCCATTCGCCCCAATCATTAAAAGTATGAAAATCTGTCTTTGGATAATCAGCATACCAAGCTTGATTCAAAGCGAGCATAGTACCGGTATAACCAACAAGGCTAAGTCCACTTGCAACCCAAAATCTCTTTTTATTTAATTCAGTTGGATGCTCTAGTAACCCTAGATAAGGTTTTTGAATATCTTGCGATGAGGCACTTTGGGTAATAAAGCACAAAACAATGAGTGCAAATAATATTTTAGTTAAATTTTTCATGATTAGATATCCTTTAGACGGATGTATCAGGTGAAGTTACAAAATAAGAAACGAGTGATTTGGTCTTATTTATTTAATATTTAATAGAATTTTAATCTTTAATAGAACTTTATTGTTTATGTTTATATATATCAACAATAAAAAGTAATAATGAATCAAAGCAAATTAATTTCATTCGGGGCAGTTTTTTTTATTGCCATCGTTTTAGTCATAGCGCTTTCAAATAGCTTGTTCCTAACAATTGACCCAGGAGAAAGGGGAGTATTGTTTAAAAGATTTTCTGGAGGCTTAGATAAAGAAAACATTTATGATCAAGGTTTTCATGTCATTGCACCATGGAATAAAGTTTATATCTATGATGTAAGGGTCAATGAAGCATTTGAAAAAATGCAAGTGCTATCAAAAAATGGGTTGAATATCACCATAGAATTATCTCTTAGATATTATCCAGAACCAAATAAAATTGGTGATCTACATGAAAACATTGGAAATAAATATTTACAGCGAATCATCGTACCTGAAATAAGAGCAGCCACTAGAGAAGTAATTGGCAAATATTTTCCGGAGGAACTATACTCCTCAAAAAGAGAATCTATTCAAACAGAGATCTTTGAAAGAACGAGAGATGCTGTTTCTAGAAAAGATATTGTAATTGATGCAGTATTGATCAGAGACATAGAGCTTCCTGAAACTGTAAAAGGAGCTATTGAAGAAAAATTGGAAGCTGAGCAAGCTGCCTTAAAATTTGAATATATTCTACAGCAAGAAACACAAGAAGCTGAGAGAAAGATAATCGAGGCTCAGGCAAAAGCAGAATCTAACAGGATTCTAAATGCTAGTTTGACTGAAAATATTCTAAGAGATAAAGGCATCGAAGCGACGCTAGAATTGTCAAATTCTCCAAATTCAAAAGTGATCATTGTAGGAGGGTCAGAGAATGGACTTCCACTCATCTTAGGACAATAAACTATATGACGATTTTTTAGGCGTAGAAAAGAGGACTGGTTAAACATCGGCCCTCTTTTTGCGTTCCTATACAGATGATCGATAAAATCATTATTTTGTAGATTTATTAATTCGAGAATATGCAGAAGTTTTTCAAATTTATTTTACTGGGTTTTATGCTTTCCCACTTATTTGCTTGCCAGCCATCATCAGAACCAGCTTTAAAAAATGGTTTTTATGTGAAAGGAAAATTTAATAATTCTCCCGGTGGTGATGTAAGTCTACAAAGATTTGATGGCACTTCCAGTACTAATATAGAAACAGTCCAACTTGGAGCAGATGGAACGTTTACTTTAAAAGCCGAAAATGCAGAACCTGCTGTTTACAGATTGCTTCATGGGCCACAAACGGTGATGCTCTCCTACGATGGATCTGAGAATGTAATCTCAATTGAAGGAGACGCTATGAAATTGTCCGGAGGCGATTATTCTTTAACTGGTTCTAAGGGATCTAGACTTTTGCAAGATTATGTCCAATCTCTAGCCAAGCGTAGATTAAATGCTGGAGATGTTGTTGACTCAGGAGAGCAAGAAGATTATCCGATTATCCATGATTTTTTAGTTTTCAAATTTATTCCACTTACAGAAAAAACCTTAGAGGTTCACTTAGATGCAATTGGTATTATCAGAAATAAATATCCAAATCATAAACAAGGTTTGGCTCACAGAGACTATGTCCAAGGCTTTGAAAAAAGTAAAAAAGCTCCAGCTAAAATAGAAAATACTGGCTCTGTCGTAGTAGGTCAGCCAGTACCAAATATCACGCTTCCTGATCCCAATGGACAAATAAAAAAATTGTCTGATCTAAAAGGAAAAGTTGTAGTCGTTGATTTTTGGGCTTCTTGGTGTGGGCCTTGCAGAAGATACGGCAATCCTGAACTTGTAGATCTATATAAAAAATATCCAAAAGACAAATTTGCGATAATGAATGTTGCTTTGGAACGTGACAAAACAAATGCAAAATGGAAAGCTGCTATACAAAAAGATGGACTCGTTTGGCCTTATAATGTTGTCGATCACAATAGACAATTTTCACCTGCTTACGGAGCATCAAAAATTCCTAGAACTTACCTAATTGATAAAGAAGGTAAATTAGCAGAGATCAATTTACATGGAGAAGAATTAGTCAGAGCAATCGATAAATTACTATAAAAGACCAGGATGAAAGATGCCAAATATATTATTGCTTATATCGCTCCAATAGCTACGTTTTTAGGATTATACTTTCGATCCTGGGCATCTCCTGGCGCTATCTATATCGCGTTTTTAGTTATTCCACTAATAGAATTCTTTGCCACCGGATCAACTGATAATTTATCTGAAGATGAAGAAGAATCAAAATTAGCTTCTAACTTTTTTGATATCCTTCTATATTTAAATGTGCCTATCCTTTATGGATTGATCTTTTATTATTTTCATATTCTAAATACCTTTGATCTTACCGTTTTAGAACTTATTGGCTGTACTGCAAATGTAGGGTTGTTAGTCGGAAGTATTGGTATTAATGTCGCTCACGAATTAGGCCACCGTTCAAATAAGGTTGAAAAATTTTTGTCAAAGCTATTGCTCCTATCTGCATTGTATATGCATTTTTTTATTGAGCATAATAGAGGCCACCACAAACATGTCGCCACTCCAGAAGATCCTTCTTCAGCAAGATTCAATGAGAACTTATATTTCTTCTGGATAAGATCCTCATTGAGTGGATGGCTGAATGCATGGAAGTTAGAAAATAAAAGATTACAAAAAAACAACCAGAAAATCTTAAGTGTTCACAATGAAATGTTGATTTTTCAAATTGTTCAAATACTATATCTGATCTTAATTGGGTTGATCTTTTCATGGTCTACGGTCATTTTTGCAATATTTATAGCAACAATTGGATTTTTGATTTTAGAGACGGTAAACTACATAGAGCACTATGGCCTACAGAGAAAGAAACTTTCTTCTGGCAAATATGAAACGGTCCAGCCTTGGCACTCTTGGAATTCAAATCACGATATGGGTAGAATTTATTTGTACGAACTTACAAGGCATTCGGATCACCATTTTAAAGCAAATCGTAAGTACCAGATCCTAAGGCATTTTAATGAATCTCCACAATTGCCTTATGGCTATCCTGGCTCCATGATATTATCAATGATCCCACCTCTATGGTTTAAGATCATGAATCCAAGAGTTAAATCTTTAGTAAGTGCCGCCGCCACTGAAAAAGTTATGACTTAGTTGATGAACCCTTTAAAAAAGTGCTCTAGTCCCAATATCCATTATAGAATACTAGCTTAATTCCATAACTAACAAACGACTCTTGATAATCATTCGGGTCTGTATTAATTGTAGTATCAGGATTAATTGCTTCGTCAAAAGCGGAGATGTCAAAATCGGTCCAACTTATGTGCATGAAAGGCCTTATGCTAACATGCATTATTCGATCGCCAACAAAATTATAGCCTATTGAAAAAGTAGAGCCATACCCCCAATCTTTCATCAAAACGAATCTGCCATCCACATTTGTGCGTTCTGCGCGATACCTGATCTGATTTAAGTCGAAGCTAGCTTTAATGCTTAAATTCTCAGTAAAGAAACTCTCCAAACCAAAAGAATAAAATGCTTGTTTGAAATATATTGATTCTGTTACTTTAGAATCATTTGAAGGATCTTCCCCAGATGCCTTAAAACGATCAAATTGATTTTCCCAGCTTAATTCTGCTGCTAGCCGGCCCATCTTGTAGCGTATACCAAATAGAAAGCCATTTAGATTATTAGTCTCCTTCATCGGCTGTGAAAGCCATGGTCTTTGCTCATTGTAACTCTCAATTATTCGATTGTGAATTTCTGGATTTGTATACGCTAGAGAGTAACCTACTTTCAGATTTATCTGAGCATTCATTTGCTGAAAAGCAAAGAGCATAAATAAACAGATTATGAGCTTCTTCATTGTGATTAGAAAATTAATGCTTTTGCAAGGTAGGACAAAAGAATCATCTTTGAAAATCATCAGTTCATAATCGCAAATTCACCCTCTAAGGGCACTTTTTTTCCATCTGGAAACTCCAATTCTGCTATCCATAAATATAGACCACTTGGTGCTCTTTCTCCCTTGATCTTGCCATCCCAACCAGCTGCTTCATTATTTGTCAGTGCATCTTTGGAGCTAAAGACCATAGACCCCCATCGATCAAATATTTTCAGAAATTCTACTTCTATTCCGGGATTGCCACTTTGTAAATAGAAATAATCATTAAATCCATCTCCATTTGGAGAAAAAACATTTGGAGAAAATACGGCTCGCTTGATCGATATTTTTATGTTGTCAGAAGTAATGCAGCCTGCTTCATTTTCTATTTTTAAAAAATACTCACTGTCTCGAACTGGATTTATTTGTATAGAAGGGCAATTCAAACATGGTATATCTATTTCAGCATTAAACCATTCGAAAGATACGACTGGACTGATACTATTTATCTCTCCAGATAGTTTAGCTAACCCACCATAATCGATCTCAATGTCATTTCCAAGATCTAATGCAAATGGCGTTTCTATTACAGCAGTTTTTAATAAAATCGAATCACAATTATTGCCAATTTTTAAAGTATAATTTCCGGCTTCTTCAAAAACTTTATCTGTGTTGTTATCCCCATCACTCCAAGTATATGTTAGCTCACTAGAATATGGGACACTCACAAATACACTATCGCCTTCACACAATTCTAACGTGTCCGATAATGCCGTTGAAAATAATGCTCTGAAATTTTCTATTCGTAAAAGACTCTTTTCGTCTTTCATAGGCAATTTTACATCATCAGAGAGAATATCTTTTGAAGAAGAACTTAAAATTGCTTGCATTTCATAAGTATTGATCGCAAGAGAAGGGACTTGTAAAAGAAATTTTATCTCGTGGATTCCTTGTGGGATGTTTATATTTTGAACCCTCAATAAATTCGTACCAAGATTAGAATCAAGATCTAGCTCAAGTGGATCAGAAATAATTTCCGTAATAATAAAATCTCGTGGAAAAAATTCTTCTATCGTGTGATCTACTAGGTTGTTGTTTGTCAAATTAGAAATAGTGATCGTAACCTCAATTTCATCACATGGTAAGGCCTCATAAGTCGAAAGTTCTTGAAACACTTTTACTGTATATGGGCAGGAGCAGGCATCCCTATCTCCAATTGTACCATCTACCAATGTCCTGACAGCTTCTCCTGTTTCTAGATCAAATTCGAAAAGTATTGTTTTAAGGGCCTGATTGTCTGTTGCTATTCCAAAAAGCCTCCCTCTAGCATCAAAATACATTGCTGGAATTGTGGAGTTGTATCCTATACTTGGATAAGAACTGTTGTCTACCACTCCAGTCTCTTGGTCGATGGTAATTAGTTTTCCTTGAATGGCATCGTAACCATATAATACTTGAGTAAAAGGATGATAAGCTATATCTGTAACAAATAAACTAGTTATGCTATCGTGATTGCTTATTACTGGTGTATATAAAATAGGGGTTTCTATATCAGCCAGATCTACAATTGCTATAGAGTCTGCATTAAATAAGGTTAACTTTCCACCATCGGGATGAATATCTCCTGCATAATAGTCACCGATCAACGGTAAAAAGCCTAAAGGAATGATCACTCCATCTGAGCCAATTTGATAAATACCATGAATTTCAGGGTCTAGCCCATAGATCAAACTATCTTGTTGATTAAAACCAATGGCATTGATGTTAAATGGTTTGTTGGGAGCAAAGGAAAATAGCTCATAACCTTCGTTTCCCACAATGAGCTCAAAAAACTCGGTTTCATCATTTTCATCAACTAGGGATAAATAGGCAGTGCCATCACATTCAAAGGGTTGCTGTGCCTTAAGCCCACATATAGCAGAATGTAATAATAAAATAAGAATAAGCTTCTCGATGGCCACTTTGTAACAATGTTTGTTCAATTCAAGTAATTAATTAAGGACGGTAGATGGAAAAATTACATGAATAGAAGAATATTCATTCCCTAAAGTTATAAAAAGTCTCACGTGAACACTAATTTGAGTGTGCGATAATTTTTCTTTTCGTAAAATTGTCCTCAATCAATTTCAATAAGCTTGGAATGGCAGCAAAGAAAAAGAATAAGAACAAAGTAGAACATACCAAAAAGGCTGCCAAATTGACGAAAATAGTGTCACATGACTATATTTTCACCAAATTCTGGCAAAAAAATATAATACCCGCAATTCTGGTATTTGTTTCTGCTTTGGCATTATACTTTTCTACCATCAGTTTTGATTATGTTCTTGATGACAAGATCGTTTACACCCAGAATAATTTTGTAAAAAAAGGCTTCCAAGGGACTTGGGATATTTTGAGTAAAGAAAGTTTTGTAGGGTACTTTGGAGAACAAAAAAAATTGGTGGCAGGAGGTAGATATCGACCGCTATCTATTGTTTCTTTTGCATGGGAATATGGCTTATTTGGCAAAAGTAAAAATATTGACTTCTCAGATCCAGCATCAGTAGATCAGATCAAAAAGTACAGTCATTTTTTTAATGCCCTGTTTTATGCCTTGAGCTGCTTGCTTTTTTATCGAGTGCTTTCTTTTATGTTTTATGAAAATGAAAAAGATAGCCCCTGGTACTTTTCTATCGCTTTCTTCGCCGCAATGTTGTTTGTAGTCCATCCTCTGCATACTGAAGTTGTTGCCAATGTCAAAGGACGTGATGAGATCATGGCTTTGATGGGTGCGCTAGGGGCAATATATTTTGCTTATAGATACCTTATTAAAAGAAGAATTCTAGCATTAGTGTTGTCCGGCCTTTGTTTTTTCCTGGGAGCCTTGTCAAAAGAAAACACTTTAATGTTTGTAGCATTGATTCCCGCTACTTTTTGGTATTTTACAAAAGCAGATCTAAAGCAAATATTCATTGCATCCTCTCCAGCTTTTCTAGCGGCCTTTGTTTTTTTAATAGTAAGATTTCAAGTCGTAGGTTTTGGTTTTGGAAAAGAAGTCACTGAGCTAATGAACAATCCTTTCTATGGAATGAGTGGAGGAGAAAAGTCTGCTACCATATTCTATACCTTGGGTGTTTATTTAAAACTGCTTTTTTTTCCGAGCCCTTTGACACATGATTATTATCCTTATCATATCCCAAAATCAACTTGGACAAATTTAATTCCTTTGTTGTCTTTGGTGGCTCATATTTTTCTTCTTGCAGTTGCCTTCATAGGTATCAAAAAGAGATCGGTGGTTTCTTATTGTATTTTCTTGTACCTGATCACGCTTTTTATTACTTCAAATATCCTATTTCCAATCGGGACATTCATGAATGAAAGATTTATCTATATGTCTTCCATGGGCTATTGTATTTTTGCAGCATGGTTTATTCTAGGGTTTTTGAAAAATAAATTCGGCAATAAAAGTTCCCTCATTTCAACCGGGATTGCTTCTGTTTTGATATTGGCTTTCGCCGTAAAAACCATAACAAGAATTCCAGATTGGAAAAACAGAATGAGCTTGAATAGGGCGGCTATAAAAGTCTCTCCTAACAGTGCTAGGGCAAATCTTTTTATGTGTACTGCTTTATTTGAACTTGAATATCAACAGACAGATGATGTTGGTCAGAAAAAAGAGCTCTTAGATAAAATGACCATCTATATAAATAAAGCCTTAGAAATTTATCCCAATTATGGATCTGCTTTGACCATGCAAGCCGGTGTGATAACAGAGCGGTACCGCTATGATCGCGATCTCGATCTACTTTTGACTGATTTTACTCGAATATTAAAGAAAAAACCCAATGAATCACACGTCTATCGGTATTGTGAATTTTTGAATAAAAGAGTGACGAGTGAATCAACAAGCAAACTGATAAATTTCTATTATTATATAGGCACATACTTTTTGGATAAAAGAAACGCAAAGGACTATGCTAGAAAGTATTTTGATCTTGGACTACAAATTTCTCCGTCAAATCCTCAGTTAAATCAGGCACTTCAGCGAACAAACCAATAAATTTTGCTTTTTACCCAACCATATTAGGATACCCTTCTGTCTTTAGGAGTATAATTGTTAATCTAAAAAAAGTAAAAATGAAGATTTCAGCTAGAACATTAATTTACCTATTCACTTCGGGTCTATTTTTATTGTTGACTCAGAGTTGTTTAAAAGACTCTTGTGATGGAGTACAGAAATTCATACAATTTGATCCGATATACCTTACTGTCGATGAAATTAGGAAAGACATTCAAATAGGTTCTCCCAGAGAACTGTGCAAACCAGGCAAACTATTTTATTATTCAGATTACATTTTTGTCAACGAATTTAGAGAAGGAGTTCATATTATAGATAACCGTGATTCTGAAAATCCCGTCAATGTCGCTTTTATCCAAATACCTGGAAATGTAGATGTTGCTGTAAAGGGTAATGTTATGTATGCCGATAATTACATTGACTTGTTAGCTTTTGATATCACTGACCCAACAAACCCAAGCTTTAAAACTAGAACGGAAAATGTATTTGAAACAATCGGATTGGACGAAGAATTAGGCCATCTCGTATACTATGTAGAAACAGAAAATGTTGTTGAAGTCGAGTGTAATGATCCTAATTTTGGAAGTAACAAATGGTTTGAAGACAATCGTGTGTTTCTTCCTAATGCGGCATCAATGGATAACTCAGGTGGGTTTGATATTGATTCTAATACTTCAGGAGCTCCTTCTGGTGGAATCGCCGGTTCTTTCGCGAGTTTCTCTGTGATCAATGATTGGTTATACATTATTGATGAATGGAGATTAGATGTTTTTGATCTTGCTGATCCTTGTAATCCAGTATTTACAAATGCAGTAGATGTCGAGTGGAATATTGAAACGCTTTTTCCTTATGGAGATGACCTTTTGTTTATGGGTTCTCAGAATGGGATGTTCATTTTTTCTCTTGAAAATCCTTCTAATCCTAATATGGTTGGGGAGTTCAGACATGCTAGAGCTTGCGATCCTGTTGTAGTTAAAGATGACATTGCTTACGTTACTTTAAGATCAGGTACATTCTGTGATGGATTTACTAATCAGCTAGATGTTATAGATGTTTCTAATGTATTTAATCCAACTTTATTAGCTTCTTTCCCAATGGAAAATCCACATGGGCTTTCTGTAAAAGATAATACATTATACCTCTGTGAAGGAGAAGGGGGTGTCAAGGCTTTTGATATTTCTGATATAAATAACATAGGAGAAAACATGTTAGATTCAGATAATTCAAATGACGCTTATGATATTATTGCACTACCACACAAAAACGTTGCACTTATGATCGGAGCAGATGGTTTTCACCAATATGATATAACGGACCCTAGTAACCTAAAAAGAATTTCGCACATTCAAGCGAATGAAAACAATTGCGATTAATATTAAATAATCAGTAGCAAAAGTAAATTTTTTCTTTGCTACGCTTTCAAAAAAATGATCATGAAATATTTATATATAGCGCTATTTACAATTTTAAGCTGTTCCTTGTTTAGCCAAGAGGTTGCAAAACATGATATGGTTTATATGAAAGATGGATCGGTCTTTCTTGGGAAATTAACAGCTTACGAAATAAAAACAATAAAATTTGAAATGGGAGATGTTTTGGCTACCATTTCAAGAAAAGAAATTTCTAGAATTGTTTTAAAAGGTCAATCTTCTCATACTACTACTCAAAGTCCTATTTTAATTGACAAGGACTATTTAAGGTTGGGGTTATATAACATCACTTATGGAACTCTAAACTCAGGATCAGATGCTTTTCAAGGAGAAGTTATTAGTGGATTAGGGATCACCAACATAACTGGTAAGCAATTTAGTAAACATTTAGGCTTAGGACTAGGTATAAGTTATAATGCCATGTATGTGGGTGCAGGAGAAAATCTTGTGCCTATCTTTATAGATGCTAGGGGATACCTTAAAGAAAAGAAAGTAAGTCCATACTACAACCTTGGAATAGGTTATAACTTTACTTTCAAAAATGAAGAAAAGCAGATCGTAGACACAAAAGGAGGAATAATGATCAGGCCTGCAATTGGTTTTAAAGTCGGATCTGCTGATAATGCTTTTATGATAGATCTAGGTATTAATTTTTCGAAAGCTGAATTTACAAGAGATTATAATTGGGAAACCAGAGAAAATAAAATGACTTATAGAAGGTTAGAATTAAGAATTGGACTTCTACTATAAAAGTAAATTGATCTAAGTGATTAGAGATTTTAAAGAAAAAGACATTGTAAAAGGATGTACCGCAAATGATAGACACTCGCAAGAGCAATTATATAAGCGGTATTTTCCCGTCATGATGCAGATGTGTATGAGGTATACTTCTGATCGAGACTCAGCCATGCAAATTGTGAACAATGGATTTCTTAGAGTCTTTAAAAAAATACACTTATTCAAATTTGAAGGATCTTTAGAAGGTTGGGTGAGGAGAATTGTCTTTCATGCCATCTCAGATTTCTTCAAAAGTGAAAAGAAGTATCTGCACTTTATGGTCTTTGAAGAAAAAGAAAAAAGTACCAGCCAAACAATTCTAGATCATATTTATTATGAAGACCTTTTGCAGATGATAGAAAAATTGCCCAATGCAACTGGAAAAGTTTTTACACTTTATGCTGTTGAAGGTTTTAAACATAAAGAGATCGCTGAATTGTTGCAAATAAGTATTGGCACCTCAAAGTGGCATTTGTCAGAAGCAAGAAAAGAAATGAAAAGATTGATTGCTAAATACCAAGATCAAATTAATTATGCAAGATAAGAACAACATAGATAATCAGTATACCGATTTCGCTTGGGGTGAAATGAGTAAGGTGCTCGACAAAGAAATGCCTCAGAAAAAACGTAAAAGGACGATCTTCTTCTGGTTATTTGGATTTGTTATGCTCGCTGGTGTTTCAATTTTAATATTAATTTATTATAATAATAGAAATGAAGATTCAACAGAGGTTGCAGCTTTGAGTTTTGGTGAAAATGTTGTCGCAGAATCCAAGGAGTCTATTCAGCAAACAAGACTAACGGATAACGTTACTAAGCAAGAATTAGATGCTGATAAAATTATTGACAAAGAGTTGCAAAGTAGGAAAGAAGAGAAAGTAACTCAGGTGCAAACAAAAAACTCAATCAATACAAATGTAAATACCTTACCTACAAAACAGCCTGAATCACAGCGTATAAATCAAAATGCAGCACAAAACAAAGCAAATAAAGTTGCAAAAAATAATCGTACTCCTTATGAAAAAAATGAAAGTAAAATTTTAATTAATAGAACACCAATTATCAATAATTTGAAAACGACTGACGCAAAAGAGGAAGTAGAAAATGTTTTGAACAATAAACAAATTGAAGAAAATAAAGCTCCTGAAGAAGCGGTAAGAATTGACCAGCAAACTACTAAAGAAAAGAAAAACCAAATAGATCCAGCCAAAAAGGATAAACCTTCAATTGTTGAAAGTAAAGATGTGGTTGAATCAACAATAAAGGAATCAATTAAAATAGAACAACCAACAATAAGACAGCAAGTTGAAGATCTGACTTTGGATGAATCACTTGCAAAAGAAACTAATTCTGAAGCACCAAAATCTGAAGAGGACGAAGTAAAGGTAGAAGTCACTAAAGAGAAAAAATGGTCATTTGGGGTCAATACTAGCATCTATGTGAATAAAGATTTTGAATACATCAATGATTGGGCATCGTCCGCTTTTGTAAAAAGAGATTTGAATAATAAATTTGCACTTAGCCTAGGTCTTGGATATACTAACTTCTTCTTCGAAAATAGTGAAGAAAGTAATCTTCGATCGGCTACATCGGATGATATGTCAATGCCTGAACTAGATGCTGATCCTAATGGAATGTTAGATTCAATGAATTCAACAGAAATAGTAACATCAAGATCTAGGATTAGAAGTCACTTTATTAATGTACCCATAGCTTTGCACTATAAAATCAATCGGAAGATTGGTTTGGAAACGGGAGTTGGCTTTGAATTTTTGTTGAATCCTTCAGAAGTTGAAGTAGTTAAAAGTATTAATCCTTATTACCACGCTGGCTTTAATTTTTATGTCAATAATAAATTAAATCTTGGACTCTCTTATAAACTGTTAGGATCTAGATTTGAAAGTAAAAATGATGATAGGAGTTTACAAAATGTTCCTCAACCAGGTGCTTTCGATTTGTCTGTTTCAAAATCAATAATTAAAAACTATAACCATCTATTTGGATTAAAACTTGGGTATACTTTTTAAAATATATTTTAATTTGCAACGAAGCTCCTCATTTTATAAATAGTAAGGGGTCTGTAATGGGTCTTGTAAAATCAAACATAGCATTTACTAAATGCTAGAAGTTTCAAAGTTTATGGAGTAGTTATCGATTAATACCTACATTTTGTCGAATCATTAGAACTAATTCTGGTAATTATCACGTTTTTAGACTAGATTGAATTAATTATAATGGAAGATTTTAATAATAAATTTAAAAAAGAGTTTTCAGAGTCAAAATTCTGGTCAAAACTCAACAAGTTTGCAAAGAAAGCAGGCGTAAAGGTAGTCTATACTGCTTTGCTGATGTTTTATGCTTATCGCAAAAAATCTACGCCTACATGGGCTAAAAATATAATTCTTGGTTGTTTAGGATACTTGCTTTCTCCCATTGATGCAATTCCTGATTTAACGCCCTTGATCGGCTTTACAGATGATCTAGGTGTGCTGGCTTTTGGCCTAACAACAATTGCTTTTTGTATTGATAAGGAGGTAAAACAATCAGCTAGACAAAAAATAAATAAGTGGTTTGGTAAGGTTGATGAAAATGAATTCAAGGAAGTCGATAATAAACTTTGATCTTCTACTTTTGTGTCTCCAAGTTCGTTAGTATAAACGCAGTATTTATAGCAAAGTGAGATTCATAATTTACTACTTCACCTTTATTGATGATAATGACTTGTGGAGACTGATGAAAAACTGCAAGCTCTTCAGCCACAAGATTTGATACGGATCTAAAACTCAGTAGGTCTAAATAATGAATGTCTACCTGATCTGCAAGATAATCTTCTTCTAGTCTACTTTTTGCT
>ENA-ORXM01001188-ORXM01001188.1-marine-metagenome-genome-assembly--contig:-NODE-1188-length-38019-cov-4.516841_pt1 | contig 38019 bp, 33 predicted proteins | sample MGYA00237867_ERZ511480 | MGnify/ENA primary metagenome ERZ511480 (study PRJEB26309, sample SAMN06266103) | marine metagenome | isolation source: Algal blade | place: United Kingdom:Sidmouth, United... | reverse complement strand
GAGATTAAAGACAAAGTTATTCGTGAGATTAAAGGTGAGCCTGAGGATGAGCAAGCTGCTGAGACTGTAAAGGCTGAAGACGCTAAAGATTCAGAAGTGCCCGCTGCGGCCCTCTTTGAAGAGTAATACAGAAATTTACCCTTCCAGAAGTTAGGCTAGCCTTATGAACGCTGATTTAAAAGAGGTTTTAGCGTACGCCCTCGGGGGAAATGTACCCGAGGGCTTCCTCGAGCACCTTATACGTCACAAAGGTGCTTGGGACGCTGAGTTTACGCGCCGCTTAAATGACTTGGCTTACGAACTCCGGCCTGACTTAGCTGTTTGGGAAATTGTCGTTGACGAAAAAAGTCAGCTTAGAGAATATTTGTTGCCCCTTATTGACAGCGTGAACGATAGCTAAACTAATCCATATAATTTCGGGAGATGCTTAGTTAATCTGTCCGTACTCGCATCGGCTCGGATAATTTTGCGAAGTGCAAAATTATCATAGAAATACTCAGAAGCTCAGTTGGCTACGGTGATGGACTCGAGGTCTAACCTCGCCCTATTCAAAGCGTCAAATTACTCGCAGTACGGCTCGGGTTAAATTTTGTTTGGAATATAAGAATATAAAAGGTCAAGCGTTATACGCGGGTGAAACGCTGGTCTTGCAAAAAGTTTAGCGCTTCAGCCGCAGGCATAGGTTTGGCTAGGAAGTAACCCTGCGCAAAGTCGCAGTTCAGATTCCTCAACACCTCTAATTGTTGCCCTGTCTCAACGCCTTCTGTGGTTACTTTCATGTCGAGACTATGCGCCATGCTGATAAGCGATTGGATAAGCTCAGCACCCTTAGGTTCATCCAAGCGGTTTATAAATGAGCGGTCCAGTTTAAGACACTGCGAAGGAAACTTCTGTAAATAGGATAAGGACGAGTAACCCGTACCGAAATCATCAATATGCAGGTTTATACCCAGGTCACGCAAGCCCGCAAGGCTCTGCTGCGTATGCGTTGTATCGTCCATAAGTACTGTTTCGGTGATTTCTATATTAAGGTCTTGGGCGTTAAACCCCGTTTGCGACAAAATAGTGGCGAGCTGGCTGTGTAGATGGGGTCTGGCAAAGTGACGACCTGAAAAGTTGACATTTAGTTTGAGAGGTTGCTTATTTAATCTTTTACGCCAAGCGCTCAACTGTTCGCAGGCGGCTTGTACTACCCACATATCAATCGTCGTAATAAGATCGGTTTCCTCAGCAAGCGGAATAAAGTGGTCTGGCGCGATTAAGCCTCTGCTCGGATGTTGCCAGCGCACCAGGGCTTCAAAGCCTGAGGTCTCGAGCGACGCAACATCGATAATTGGCTGAAAATGAACGTTCAATTCACCGCGCTCCACTGCAAAGCGCAAGTCAGACTCTAAGGTGACTCGGTTTAGAATGCGCTCGCGTAAAGCCTTGTCAAACAAGGTGTAGTGTCCCTTACCTGAACTTTTGGCCTGGTACATGGCAATACCTGCGTCACGAAGCACGTCAGCGGCTTCATGGTAACTGCCGAGTTTCCATACAACCCCAATGCTGGCTGAAATGAACAGATTGTAGTCCCTTATTTCAAACGCCTTGGCCAGACTCGCCTGCAACCGCTCTACAACCTTCAAAAGCTGGCTGGCGTTTGCAATAGGTTTGAGCAAAACTGCAAATTCGTCGCCACCGAGATGCGCTAAAAACTCACTGCCTCTCAGTTCGCCTTCTAAGCGTTCGGCAACCGCGACCAAAAGCTCGTCGCCTACCGCGTAGCCAAACGAGTCATTGATAAATTTAAAACCGTCAAAGTCCAAAACGATAAGGGCCTGGTGGTCGTCATTCGTAACGAGCGCACGCCTTAGGGTGTCAAGTAAATGGTTTCGGTTGGGCAAGCCTGTTAGCGTGTGATGTAGCGAGTCGTGCAATAACTTTTCATTGAGCCGCTCTAGTTCACTTGCTCTGGTTCGCAACTTACTCTGTATACTGACGTGCACCTGTTCTCTGGCCCGTTGAGCACGTTTTTGGTCACTGATATCTTCAAAAAAGACACTGACTTTATCACTGACCTTATCACCGGCCCTATCACCCTGAGGTACAAGCCTCATATGAAACCAGCGCCCGGTTTCAGGATGATACTGGTCAACTTCGCAAGCTACCTGGGTGGCTCGAGCGTTTTGCAAGGCGCGGTGAAAGTCGTTACCGGACCAACTTGGTAACGCTTCCCAGAGCAAACAGTCGTTCAGCTCGTCCGGGTCCAGGTTCAGTAAGGTCTGAGCGCGCGTATTAAAAAAGCTGAGCCTATCGCCTGACAAGCTCATAAACGCTTCATTCATCGCCTCTAAAACATTTACTGATAATTGATGTACGCTCAAAGAGACGCCTCCACTCGCTAGTGAGCGTAGCAAGTCCCTTATTACAGAACTATGACTCGAGTGAAAAAATTTATCAGCAAAAAGAAGGGTCTTGTTAAGGGCTTCGCGCAGCCAACACATATAGGGATTACTTGCTATAGCTTGTCACCCACTTAGCACTTGATGGCTGGCTGGATTTTTTGCGTCCCTCACGCATTTAATTGAGATGATTGGGCTGCTTTTCAGAGGACAATTGTCCCAGACTTTCGTAGGGCTAGATGTGTTACATTGTTAGCGTTCTAACGTGTGGCGCAAGCTCATTTGAGCAGCGTGCCAGAGCACTTATTTCAAACCGCACCAGGAGGTGGTCACTGTAAGCGTTCAACTAACATCCACGGGCGCTTGTCCGCCAGCTATAGGGGGCGCTCGAGCCCGTTATATGACCAATGGTAGGGCAAGAGGGGTAGCCTAATGCCACAATATTTTCCGCCCAATGCAAACGCTTTCGCCAAATGGCTTATTTGGGGGGGCGTCGTTTTTATGGTGTTACTCGTTACGTCTTTAACTGTTTATGCCCGCACGGCAAACAATAATGTGCGCGTACCTATTAAGCAGCCGGTCGCATTTTCGCACCAGCTTCACAACGGTCAGATGGGTATTGACTGCCGCTACTGTCACACATCGGTCGAAGTAGCAGCCTCAGCTAACGTTCCTCCTACAGAGACTTGTATGACGTGCCACTCGCAAATTCGAGTTGGATCACCACAGTTAGAAGCTGTTTATACGAGTTGGGAAACCGAGCAACCTATTGCCTGGAACCGTGTACACGACCTAGCTGATTTTGTTTATTTTAACCACAGCGCCCACATTAACAAGGGCATCGGTTGTAGCGAATGCCACGGACGTATGGATCAAATGGTCGGCGTTTGGAAAAACCAGCCACTGACAATGGGCTGGTGCTTAGAATGTCACCGCGCCCCCGAGAATTATGTGCGTCCCCGCGAGGAAGTTTTTAATATGGCCTATGAACGCCCCGAGGAACAGCACGAACTAGGTGAACGTCTAGTCGAGGCTTATCACATCAACACCGAGAAGCTCCCTCAGTGTTCGACTTGTCACAGGTAATTTATGGCACAGAATTTTGAACCTATTACCCCTATACCCACAGAGATTAACGCAGACACTAGCGAAGACATCAATATCACTGAAATTCGTGAGCGTTTAGCCAACAGCCAGGGCGAGACCTACTGGCGTAGCCTTGACGCACTTGCCGATACCGACGAGTTTCGCTCCTTTATGCACAAAGAGTTTCCTAGAGAAGCTGCGCCTTTAGAGAGTTCCCTCGATAGGCGCGACTTTATGAAACTTTTGGGGGCGTCAATGGCGCTTGCCGGGCTTACCTCCTGCGTGCGCCCCGTCAAACCACATGAAAAAATTATGCCTTATGTGCGCGCACCTGAAGAGATTATTCCGGGCAAGCCACTCTTTTTTGCAACGGCGATTACCCAAGGCGGCTACGCACTGGGTCTCTTGGCAGAAAGCCATCAGGGTCGTCCCACTAAGGTTGAGGGCAATCCTGACCATCCTGCCAGCCTCGGCGCAACCGACGCAGTTACGCAGGCAACGGTGCTTTCTCTTTACGATCCAGACCGCTCTACCAGTGTTCGTAACGCTGGTAACGGCGCAAACTGGGAAGATGCAGTCGCTGCCCTGAGTGGTTTAGCAGGTGACGGCGCGGGTCTGAGTATTCTCACTGAGACAGTTACCTCACCTACGCTGGCGCAACAGCTGAGCCAGTTGCAAGAGAGTATGCCCAATGCCAAGTGGCATCAGTACGATGTAATGCACGCGGATAACGCACATGAAGGCGCATTACTTGCTTTTGGTGAGGCGGTTCAAACGCGCTACGACTTTACAAAAGCTGACGTTATTTTGTCACTCGGCGCTGACTTTTTAGGTAGTGGCCCTGGCAAAATCCGCTACAGCAAAGACTTTTCACGTCGCCGCCGCGCCCTACGCGCTGAGGACGGCATGAACCGTTTTTATCAAGTTGAGAGTACCCCCAGTATTTCAGGCGTGTTATCAGACCACCGCATCTCGCTCAAGCCTTCGCAGGTCGAAGGCTTAGCCAGAGAAATCGCTGCCGAATTAGGCGTTGACGTATCGGATGGGTCACTCTCCGACACGTCGCAACGCGACTTTGTTGGCAGTGTCGTTCAAGATTTGCAGGAGGCTGGCAGCGCGGCGCTCGTCGTCGCAGGTGATGAACAGGCCCCTGCTGTCCACGCTCTCGCACACGCTATGAATGCGGCTCTAGGTAACATTGGTAATACAGTCATGTATACCGAGGCTGTTGAAACCAATCCGGTCAACCACATCAACTCTTTAAGCGAACTCGTCAGTGATATGAATGCTGGCGATGTGCAAAACCTCATCATTATCGGTGGCAACCCTGTCTACACCGCGCCCGCCGACCTGGATTTTGCAGCTGCGTTAGCGCAGGTTCCGCTTAGCTTGCACCTGAGTCAATACGTAGATGAGACCTCTGCACTAGCTACCTGGCACGTGCCGCATACGCATTATTTGGAAACCTGGAGTGACGCTCGAGCCTTCGACGGCACCACCACGATCATGCAGCCACTTATCTCACCTTTTTACGGCGGTAAGTCGGAACATGAGCTTTTAGCCACCCTGATGGGTGACGCCGAAAGTTCAAGTTACGACATCGTGCGCGGCTACTGGGAAAACCGCGTCGAGGGTAACTTTGATGATTTTTGGCGTAGCACCGTCTATTCCGGCATGGTGGAAGGTACGCAGGCGGCGACAATTAATGTCTCTCCTGAACTTTCCCTCGGCGCAAGTTCTGCCTCTAGCGAAGGACTCGAGATTCAGTTCAAAGTCGACTCTAATGTGCTAGATGGCCGCTATACCAATAACGGTTGGCTGCAAGAACTCCCTCGCCCCTTCAGCACAATTACCTGGGACAACGCCGCGCTTTTCGCGCCCTCTACCGCAGAAGAGTTGGGGCTGAGTAACAACACCCTCGTTACTCTGCGCGTGGGCGAGCGCGAAGTCGTTGCGCCTGTCTGGATTTTGCCCGGACAAGCCAAAGATGTTGTTACCGTTCATTTAGGTTACGGACGCGAGGCCGCAGGTCAGGTGGGTGGCGACGTTGGCTTTGACGCTTACCAACTCAGAACCTCTGATGCGGGCTGGTCGGCTGGACTCGAGCTTGGCAAAGCCTCGGGGCGTCACAAACTGATTGTGACGCAGGTCCATCACGAATACGACGGCACCACCGAGCGCCGCCACATTATTCGTCACGGCACCCTGGCTGAGTTTCAAGAGCATTCTGAACATCCTGAATTTGTTCACCCTGTCGCGCACATCGAAAGCGACCTCTACCCCGACTTTGAATATGAAACCTATGCTTGGGCCATGGTTATCGATATGACGGTGTGTACAGGCTGTAATGCCTGCGTCACCGCTTGCCAGGCAGAGAACAACATTCCCATTGTCGGTAAGGACCAAGTCGAGGTTGGTCGCGAAATGCACTGGATACGGGTCGATACTTATCACAGTTACGAAGAAGGCGACCTGGATAATCCTAAGTATTTCTTGCAGCCCATAACCTGTATGCACTGCGAAAAAGCGCCCTGTGAACCCGTTTGTCCCTTCGGCGCAACTGTGCATGACAGTGAGGGCCTCAACGTTATGGTTTATAACCGTTGCGGCGGCACACGCTACTGCGCGAACAACTGTCCCTATAAAGTGCGCCGTTTCAACTATTTGCAGTACGCAGAACTCGAGACCAAAGCCACCGAGCTTTCCCTCGCTATGAATCCTGACGTTACGGTACGTAGTCGCGGGATTATGGAGAAGTGCACCTACTGTACGCAGCGTATTCAGCAAGCTTACATTACCTCTGAAAACGAGGGTCGCCGTATTAACGATGGTGAGATTGTCACAGCTTGCCAAGGCGCTTGTCCCACCGAAGCCATTATCTTCGGTGACAAGAATGATCCTGCAAGTGCCGTATCGCGCTTTAGAGCCTCCCCGCTCAACTACGCGCTGTTAGAAGAGTTGAATACGGCGCCGCGCACCACTTACTTAGCCAAGCTCAACAACCCTAACCCCAGCCTTGCCGAAGTGGAGGGAATTTAATGGCAGTCATTCGCGGCTCAGGTGTCGCTGAAACCAACCGCGTTATTGCCAAGGGTGAGAGCTACGGCAATATCGATGATTCCATCAACCGCCCTATTGAAGAGCATCCCTTACGCACACCCCTTTGGTGGTGGATTGGTTTTTCGATGGCAGGCGCACTGCTCCTGCTTTACCTAGTAACCGTTGTCAAACTCATCACCACAGGTATCGGGATTTTTGGGAATAATCAGCCCGTTGCTTGGGCGTTTCCCATTGTCAACTTCGTTTGGTGGATTGGGATTGGGCACGCGGGTACGCTTATTTCGGCGGCGCTGCTGCTGTTCAGGCAACCCTGGCGCACCTCGATTAACCGCGCTGCTGAGGCGATGACGATTTTTGCGGTTGTTTGTGCTGGGCTCTACCCGATTTTGCACCTCGGGCGTCAGTGGGTTTTTTACTGGCTTCTCCCCTATCCGAATACCTTTGGGCTGTTCCCGCAGTTCCGTAGTCCCCTCGACTGGGATTTGTTCGCCATCGGGACCTACGCCAGCGTATCTATCTTATTCTGGTATATCGGACTGGTGCCGGACTTTGCAACGCTGCGTGACCGCGCCCGCAATACCTTTATGCGCTGGTTCTACGCCCTGCTGAGTCTTGGCTGGAACGGTTCCGCCAAAGCGTGGCAACGCTATCAGCGCGCTTACCTGATTCTAGCGGCACTGTCATTTCCTCTGGTTCTTTCGGTTCACTCGACTATCGGTATGGACTTCGCTGTGGCGCAAGTGCCTGGTTGGAACAACACGATTGTTCCGCCATACTTTGTGGCGGGTGCGGTCTTTGCAGGCTTTGCGATGGTGCTGATTCTAGCGATTCCGCTCAGGCGCGCATTTGGCCTCGAGAAACTCATCACTATGCGCCATTTGGATAATTCCTCCAAGCTGATGCTAGCGACGGGTATGATTGTTGTTTATGGTTACTTCATTGAAGCTTTTATCGCCTGGTATTCCGGGGTCGAGTTCGAGCGCTATATGATTTACAACCGCGTTTTCGGTCAGGAACACTGGTGGGCGTTTTGGTTGCTCATTCTGTGTAACGGTATCGCTATTCAGCCACTCTGGTCTAAACGTATCCGGCAAAACCCTCTGGCCCTTTTTATCATCTCGATTATCGTGTCGATTGGTATGTGGCTCGAGCGCTTTGTGATTATCGTCGTATCGCTGACTAAGGATTTCTTGCCATCATCCTGGCATACCTTCGTGGCGACCTTCTGGGATTACGCGCTGTACCTGGGCTCTTTCGGTCTGTTCTTTACCCTCTGGTTCTTGTTTATCAGGCTCTTACCGTCGATTGCTTCAACCGAGATGAAAGAACTCGCGCACCACGATGAGCACCATGGTAGCGATTACTATGAGGATGCAAGAGCCGAGGAATTCCGTGAGAAAGGACTACCGGTATGAGCGACGCAGCACTAAGCCACGACAATCATGCTGACGATAGCGCTGCTGAACTTTTCGGAGTCGTTGCTGAGTTTGGTGACGCTGAGTCGATTTTAGAGGCGGCAGGTATAGCTAAGGCCGAAGGTTACACGCGCATGGACGCTTATACCCCTTTCGCCGTTGAAGATTTGGACGACGCCCTAGGAATGCAGCCAACGCGCCTCGGCTGGGTCGTTCTTATTATGGGGATTACGGGCGCGCTGGTTGGCTTTTTTATGCAGCTTTACGCGAACGCCTCGTTTTATCCGTTAAACATCGGTGGTAAGCCGCTTAATAGCTGGCCCAACTTTATTGTCATTACCTTTGAGTTTACAGTACTTTTCTCAGCCTTTACGGCAGGTCTGTTCATGCTAGGGCGTAACGGTTTACCGCGACCCTATCATTCTATTTTTAATACGCCAGGGTTTGAAAATGCCACGCGCGATAGATTCTTCTTGTGCATCGAGGCGCGTGACCCGAAATTCGACGCCGACGAAGCACATAGCTTTCTTGAAAGTCTAGAACCCCTACGCGTGTCAAAGGTGGAAAAATAATGCAACGTCGCTTTTTTACCTTTACCGCTGTCATGAGCCTCGTGATTCTGTTGAGTGCTTGCGGCCTCAACATGTACGACCAACCCAAAGCGCAAGTTTACGAGGCACTTCCTTATAACGAAGACGTTTCCTCATCAAGGCACCTACCCGAAGGGGTTGTATCGAGAAACCGTGGTCCTGTGAGCGAGTCGTTCTATACGGGTATCGTAGACGGCGGTCTTGCAACCGACCTGCCTTTTCCTGTTACAACTGAGGTTCTCGAGCGTGGACAGGAACGCTTTAACATTTACTGCTCACCCTGCCATAACTTTAACGGCAACGGTTTAGGCGTGATTGTGCAACGCGGTATGGTGCAGCCAACTTCGTTTCACGAGCAACGCTTACGCGATTCCTCCGTTGGCTACTTTTATAACGCGATAACCAACGGCTTTGGGCGCATGTATCCATACGCGTCACGGATTCCCCCTGAAGATCGCTGGGCCATTGCGGGCTATATAAAAGCCCTGCAACTGAGTCAATATGCCACGGCTGAAGACGAGCCCGAAGCGTTTCAACCCAGTCTTGAACCTGAACAGGAGGCCTCGAGATGACACACAGTTCGTCGCTCTCTAACGACTTTTCGACCATTCAACGTACCGCACTTGTCGTCGGCGGTATCGGCCTTATCGCCGCTGTTATCTTAGGTTATTTTACAGGTGGCGAGACCTTTTTTCAGTCCTACTTGTTTGCTTTTTTGTTCTGGTTAGGCTTGGCGCTTGGCTGTTTAATCATGCTGTTCGTGCAGCACGTTGCTGGGGGCTCGTGGGGCGCGCTTATACGCAGACCGCTTGAGTCAGGCGCAATGGTTCTACCCGTTATGGCAGTCTTGTTTATCCCGCTTATTTTTGGCATGGGCAGTTTGTTCGAGTGGACAAACGCTGAGTTTGTGGCCAATCATCCGCTCGTCGCGGCGAAGACGGGTTACTTGAATACGCCTTTTTTCATTGCTCGAGCGATTCTTTACTTTGCGATTTGGGGCTACGGTGCCTGGTACTTTTTCCAGCAGTCCGGCAAGCAAGACAAAAGTCCTGAACAAAGCAGCCGCATCGGCTTTCGCTTGAAAAGCATCAGCGGTCCCTGGATTGTGATTTATGTTGCCACCATGACCTTTGCCGCGATTGACTGGTCCATGTCGCTCACACCTGAATTCTTCTCGGGTATTTACAGCGTTATCATTATGATTGGTCAAGCGATTACGGCAGTCTGTTTTCTCATCTTTATAACGGTGTATCTTGCCTCTAAAAACAAAGAGTTCGATGAGCTTCTAACGAGCAAGCGGCTTCAAGACTTGGGTAACTTCCTCATGGCCTTTACAATGTTCTGGGCCTATACGAGCATTGCGCAGGCTATTATCCTCTGGTCGAATAACATTATTGAGACAAACCCCTATTACGTTTTGCGCTTTAGTCCTGCCTGGCAGGGTGTGGGGCTGTTTTTAATGTTCTTCGGGTTCGCTGCGCCCTTTGTGATTCTCTTTTCACGCTGGGTCAAGCGCAAGCGCCAAGCGCTTGTTGTGGTCGCCATCTGGGCTATCTTTGTGCGCCTACTCGATCTCTTCTACATCGTCATCCCCAACTTCGAGCGTGAGGGTTTTGCCTTACATTTGCTCGACGTGGTGATGCTCGTAGCGATGGGCGGGATTTGGCTAGCGGCGTTTGCCTTTACCTTTAAAACGCGCTCGGTATTGCCGCTACACGACCCGAGACTTCCAAGTGGGGAGGCGCATCATGGCTGAGGAAACGCAAGCAACCCGTCAGTATATTTTCAGTGAGCAACAAACGCGCTTCTTTTTCGCAGGTAGTGGCGTGCTCATGGTAGCGACGATTGTCGGCATTTTGTTGCTGGCATCGGCAAGACCTCAAGGGGGGTTCGAAGCGCCTGACCGCAGGCAATACATAGAAACGGTAACAAACGCAGCAGACGACTTGGTGGGTGGCGCTGAAAACGCTGATGGCAGCGTAACTATTTCTATAGAACGCGCCATCGAACTTGTCGCGGAGCGCGGTGTGGTTGATCCCTTTACGGTAGAAACCTCTGAATAAAGCTTTTTAGATTACGAGAGGCGGCTGTGTAAGCCGCCTCTTTTTTGTGTTATATGCGGTGTGGCATACTGAATTCATCATGACAGGGAGGGAAATGATGACACAACGTTGGGTGGGACTAGTCATTTTGTTGCTGGGTCTGTGCGCAGCGCAAGAAAGTCTAGAGGACGACACTGCGCGAATCCATTACGGGCGACCCGATGGCATTTATGAGGGCTTCGAGCTGCATGTGTGGGAAGACACTATAGAGTCTGTAATCTGGGAAGACGGGCTAGACATTACAGGTGAAGACGACTACGGTGTCTACTGGGACGTACGTTTGACGGAGGGTGCAGAACGCTTGGGATTCATCGTCCATAAGGGTGACGAGAAAGACCCTGGACCCGATATGTTTTTAGACTTAAACGACATGGGCAATGAAGCCTGGATACTGTCAGGGAGGGATACTATTTTTACCGAACAGCCCAATACAACAACAACCGCCTCAGGTGATTTGGGTAAGGCGCAAGCGCACTGGCTGAGCCCTAAACTTATTGCCTGGAATATTGGTGCGGTTGCGCCTGAAACAAGCTTCACGCTACACATTTCACCGGACGCTGGCCTCGAGCTAAGCCCAAACGAAATCACAGGTGGCGAAGCTATTTCCCTAACACTAAGCGACGAAGGTTTACCACAACCTATCCTCGAGAGGTTTCCACACTTAGCAGGCCATAGCGTGCTCGAGCTTCCCGAAGACCAGTTAGGCCGCGTCGCTGAATATGTGCAGGGCCAAGTTGCCGTGTCGATGACACATGACGGGCAAGTGTTGGACGCCACTTCACTACAAATTCCAGGGCTTTTAGACGCCCTTTATGCCGACGCTGCTACATCTGAATCTTTAGGCATTCAGTGGAATAGTGACGCGCCTTCGTTCTCGCTGTGGGCACCCACTGCTCAGGGTGTCAAACTGCATTTGTTTGAAGACCCAGAGGATGACGAAGCCGCGCAGATTCTTGACATGACGCGGGAAGATAAAAGCGGTATCTGGCGACTTGAGGGTGACGCTAACTGGCAAGGAAACTACTACCTCTACGAAGTCTTAGTCTATGCACCAAGCACACATCAGATAGAACGAAATCTCGTGACGGGTCCCTATTCGGTAAGCCTTAGCCAAAACAGCACTAAAAGTCAAATCATAAACCTGGCTGCTGCCGAGTTAAAGCCAGAGGGCTGGGACGCACTGGAAAAACCGCCGCTCGAGAGTTTTAACGACATTAGCCTATACGAACTCCACGTGCGTGACTTTAGCATTTACGATGACACAGTGCCTGAAGCACAACGCGGCACTTATTTAGCCTTTACGCAGCCAGAGACCGACGGAATGAAGCATTTAGCGGCGCTCAGCAAGGCGGGCTTAACCCACCTGCACCTCCTGCCGACCTTCAATATCGCAACGATTGACGAAGACAAAAGCACTTGGAAAACCCCCACCGTGGATTTAGCGAGCCTGCCCACTGATTCGCCCGAGCAGCAAGCAGCGCTGTTCGCCATCCGCGACGCCGACCCCTATAACTGGGGCTATGATCCTTATCACTACAACGTGCCCGAAGGTAGCTACGCGACTGACTCGCAAGGGGAGACGAGAATTCTCGAGTACCGTCAGATGGTGCAGAGTTTGAACGAGCTGGGGCTGCGCGTGGTGAACGACGTCGTGTATAACCACACGAACGCAAGTGGTCAAACTGACAAGTCGGTGCTGGACAAAATCGTACCAGGTTATTACCACCGCCTCAACGCCGATGGCGGCGTTGAAAAAAGTACCTGCTGCGAAAACACCGCCACCGAGCACGTCATGATGCGTAAACTGATGATCGATTCGGTGGTGCTGTGGGCGACCCAATACAAAGTCGACGGCTTCCGCTTCGACCTGATGGGCCACCATATGGTGAGTGATATGCAGGCGGTTCGTGACGCCCTTGACGCCCTCACCCTAGAAAAGGATGGGGTAGACGGTTCGAAGATTTACCTGTACGGTGAAGGCTGGAACTTTGGCGAGGTTGTCAATAATGCCAGGGGGGTGAATGCGACGCAATACAACATGGCAGGTACAGGCGTTGGCACTTTCAATGACCGCCTGCGCGACGCGGTGCGGGGTGGCGGACCGTTTGATAGCGGAGAGAGTCTTATCAGCAATCAGGGCTTTATAAATGGTCTCTACTACTTGCCTAATGAAGGCGTTACATTTGGTGAACCAGCGCAACTGAGAAACCTTTTAGCTGCAAGTGACCAGATACGCATTGGACTAGCAGGCAACTTAGCCGCTTACGAATTTGAAGCGAGAGATGGAGAAATGAGCCGGGGTGATGAGATAGATTATAATGGTTCGCCCACGGGTTATACCCAATCACCACAAGAAAACATCGTCTATATATCTAAGCACGACAACCAAACCCTGTGGGATATCAGCCAGTACAAGATTCCTGAGAGTGCAAGCCTGAGTGACCGCGTGCGAATGCACAACCTGGGGCTTAGCATCGTCACCCTTTCACAGGGGGTGCCTTTTTTCCAGGCAGGTAGTGACCTATTGCGCAGCAAATCGTTTGACCGCGACAGTTACAATTCGGGCGACTGGTTCAACAAACTCGACTTTTCCTATGAGACTAATAACTTCGGTGTTGGCTTGCCGCCAGCTGCGGTCAACCGCGAGAACTGGCCCCTTATGAAGCCGCGCCTCGTCGACCCGAACTTGAAACCGGGCAAGGAAGAAATTGAAAGGGCTGCTGAGCACTTTAAAACGATGCTCGAGATTCGCTACAGCTCTCCCCTGTTTCGTTTAGCAACAACCGAAGCTATTCAGGAGCGTTTAGATTTTCATAACACCGGACCTGACCAGGTACCGGGGGTCATCGTAATGAGCTTGCTGGATAGCGGTGACAACTTGACTGATATAGATCTCGAGCACGACGCTATCGTCGTAGTTTTTAACGCAACGGCTGAGCGGCAAACGTTAGAAATTGAGGGGCTTGAGGGCCTCGAGTTCAGCCTTCACCCACTTCAGCAACGTTCCAATGACGACGTAGTTAAAACCTCAGAATACGACGCTGAAAACAGTAGGCTGGTGGTACCCGCCTTTACAACAGCCATATTTATTGCAGCTCAACCATGACGAATATGATGATAATGCTACTCAGATACGGGTTCAACTGTAACGAAGCCACCTTGAATATAACTCAGCTTGAGATTTATTGATTCATCTTTATCATAATAAATGACATAGCTTTTTTTGTCTTCATTTTTCCAGTTTTCAGGAGCGAGCTGACTATCAAACCATGTACTAAGTTCAAAGCCGGAGAACTCTTTCCACTCGGTTTTAGTTACGCCACATTCTGCTTTTGAATGGAGTATCAAAGACGAAAATTCTTCGCGCATCTCACAATCAACTATTTCTGTTTCTGTAAAGTCGAAAATTAGGTCTGCGGAACGGTAAGTGGAGCGCCGTCGCATATTGTCTGAAATCGGTGGGACAAAGAAATCGAAATTGATTACTCCTGTAGTCCAGACACGCCATTCACCCTCGAACTGCTTGAAGATCCAGACTTGGTCAACGGCATTGTCTTGAAAAGCCGGACCGTCCAACTTCCGAGTTACTTGCTCAATTCTCGCGTAAGCGTAGGTATCATCTTGCCCGATATAAATCCAGTGGTCGCCCACGTTGTACTCGAGGTCATAGGTTTCTCCCAGCTGTCTAGCCAACATCAAAGTTTGGTTTAGTACGGGCGTATCCGGGTGAAAAGTGTGTTCGATGCTCTCAAAGTCTTCGGCTTCAAAAGCCTCCATCTGTTTCTGAACTAAGTTTTTGAGTTGATCTGTTAGCACCGACTCTTGAGCAACCACTACCGGGGCTAAGCAAAAAAGTAAAAGGGTAAAAAGTATTCGGTTCATTTGTCAATCGTAGAAGCTGTTAAAGAACTCGCTAGTGAAATAGTTCCGTCTTTGCAATAGCAGTTAAATCTTCAATAATATTTAATCGTTCGCCGCGTAACCTGGGTCGGCTCAAAAACCTCTTCGTCAAAGCGCGTAACTAGTTTCAGTGTGCGCCGCTCGGTCCAATTACCCTGCTTGTCATAGCTGTATTCGTAACGCAGAATTCTTGGGGCGGCGTCACCACGCTGACTCGAGCGCTCTGTAATGTTGCCGTAGCGGTCATGCTCAAAACGGTAGACGTAAAAAGGCTTATTGTCCGGACCAAATTCGGTGGTAGCGATGAGATTGTCCTGCGCGTCGTAGCGGTTCTCGAGGCGGTACTGCAAGCCGTCTTCTGGTCCCGTAGCCGTTTCCTCTATGAGATTGCCACCATTGTTATAGCGGTAGCTCACCTCATACTGCAAGGTTTCGTCAGGTCCGTAGGCCGTTTCTTGAATATGGTTATCAGCAGTATCGAACAGGTCTATCGTTCGGTAGGAAAGCTCACCACTACTGTCAAAATAGCGTGACTCGCGTGTATATCCGTCCCGCTCGTAGCTTTGCTCGGCAGCGTAGTTTAAACTTTCATCGGCGTGATAAGAGGTCTCTTCGACTAGGCGCGACTGGTCGTCGTAGCGGTAATTGGTCGTAAAGTTGAGTTTGCCACCCTCACTATAGCCCGTCGAGCTAAGGCGGTTACCTGCGTCATCATAGGTATAGACCCACTTATAAAGCGGGTCGTCATCGCCATCGAAACTTGTTTCCTCGAGTAGCAAACCGTCTTTATAAGTGTAGCGAATGCGGTACTCGAGCTTGTTATCAGAACGGTAGCGGTCCAACCAGATGATGTTGCCGCGCTCATTATAGGTGGTGTTCGTATCGAAACTACTCGCCGCTTCAACCCAATCACCAAAGCGGTCAACAAGCGGCGCTGTCTCAACAAGTACCTGCTCGACCTTGCCGCGCATACCGTCCTGATTAGCGTAGGGTGGCGCGAAGAGGGTGCTGCTATTGGTCACAAACCATAAACCTATGACAGCTATAAAAAAAGCTAAAAGGACAGGTGGCAAAAGGCGCTTCATAGCTTACGCTAACAACTTACCATGACTTTTTTCTGAACAAACTTACAAAGCTAAGTGCTGGATAGACAAAATCGTGATGGTTTTCTGAGTCTGAAACCTTAGTCGGACAGATAAATCTCGAGTCTTTCTTTACCCTTGCCCGGATTTTTTCGCTTCAAGTAAATCTCACCAATTTCGGAGGTTCGTCTGAGATGCGTGCCACCACATGGAACCGTGGCAAAGCCCGCAATGTGCCAGGTACGCCGCAAATTCGCCCTATCGCTAAACGAACTTTTTATCTCGTGGTCGGCACGAATAAGCTCGAGAACCGCCTCCTCAATCTCGGGGATATGAGCGCTCAAAGTATCATCCCAGGCAAAGTCGATTCGCGCTTTATCCACTGCGATATGAGCGCCAATTTTTTGTATAGCAGGAAAGGTGCGGTAAACTATCTCGAGCACAAGCTCAGCTGCAAAGTGCAACCGCATAAGGCGGTAGCGCCTTTCCCAATCAATCGCAATCAAGACCCCATCACCTGGCTTGAGATCGTGCTTATCCGCTAAGGTGTAAACGATATCTCCGTCTAGCCACTGTGCTTCTAAAACGTCATAACCGCCGATGGTGCCCGCGTCACTTTCTTGTCCACCCGATAGGGCGTAAAAAATCGTTTCTGCAACCGTAACCTTGTTACCGTCAACACGCATTACACATGTATCCAACTGCCGCAAATAAGGGTCAGCCCAAAAAACCATCTCAGTCATAAGCGCTATCGTAGCCGATAAATGGGCTGACGATACTGCGCCCAATCAACATTAAGAAAGAGGCTTGGGCAGGCTCGAGTCAAAAATGCACGCTGCCCCTCACTTAAAAACGCCCCGTCCTTATAAGCTTAAACGTATGGACGATATGAAAATTTTGCATACCCAAGAGGACTTTGTTGAAATGCTCGAGCATTCCAAGCGCGAACCCGTCATTCTTTACAAGCACAGTGCAAGCTGCCCTATCAGCGCACGCGCTCAGGAAAAGATGGCGGACATAAAGCACGACTTGCCCGTTTACACGCTAACCGTTCAGTACGCTCGAGACCTGTCGAAACACGCGGCTGAAACCCTCGGCGTGACGCACCAAACGCCGCAAGCCATCGTCATAAAAAACAGCGAAGCCAAACAGGACTTCTCGCACGGGATGATAAAAAGTGAGACTGTAAGCGACGCTGTTGCCGAGGTCGCAGGCTAGGTAATCCTCATTGGCGGTACAAACTAAGAAAAAGAGGGTGGCATTTTCTCGGGAAAAACGGGGATACCCCTAAAAGTCGGTTGACTAAAAATCCACCTGTCATTTCGACTGAAGCGAAGCGCAAGGAGAAATCTGTATTTAGCGTACTGCACAAAGATTCCTCACCTTCGTTCGGTTTGGGACAAAGGGTTACGCTCTATCAAGTTCTCTCTTACTCAACCAACTTTTCGTACGACCTTGAAAAACGCCTGCGCTGTGCAGACTGTCTTCAAGCTGTTAATCTGTTCTAATTAATTTAGGAGGACAAGATGTTTTTTGAACTGCGTCAGTACAGCATCAAAGAGGGTCAAATGGAGCGCTGGGTCAAGTGGATGGATGAGGTCTTAATCCCCTATCAAGTGTCTAATGGCATGGTAGTCGTCGGTAGCTGGTTTGCCAGCGAAGAAAACCAGTACATCTGGATACGCCGCTTTGAAAGTGAAGCGGAGCGCGAAAGGCTTTATGCAGAGGTCTACGAAAACGACTACTGGCGTCTAGAAGCAAAACCGCTCGTCGACGAAATGCTTGACCGCGATAAGGGTTTGACCATTACGCGTATGCAGGCAAGTCCACTATCCATTTTGCGCTAAGCCCCGCGCTCCACGCATAACAGCTCGAGAGTTTGAGACTGGTGTTAAGGGTCATACGTGCCAATCCCTTTCTTCTTCACTCTTTCTTCTTCTTTCATATTTCAGCCTGTTAAACTAAACGCATGTCATATAAAACTTTGCTGGTCGATATTGAGGACGGTACTTGCCGCATTACGCTGGACCGTCCCGACGTTCTAAATGCGCTGTCACTCGAGCTGCTCTCAGAATTACAAATAGCCCTCAAAGAGGCTTCCGAAAACAAGGAAATCCGCGCCGTTTTACTTACAGGCGCAGGCCGAGGGTTTTGCTCGGGTGCCGACCTGGCTAATACCAACGTTGGCGGCAACATCGGCGAGATTATCGAGGGGTCATACAATCCTGTAGTACGCCTAATTGCCACCATGCAAAAGCCTGTCATAGCGGCTGTAAACGGTATCGCCGCGGGCGCGGGTATGAGTTTGGCGCTGTGTTGCGACGTGCGCTTACTCTCTTCCGAGGCTGCTTTTACACTTGGGTTCACAGGTATTGCGCTGGTAATGGACGCATCCGCGAGCTACTTTTTACCGCGCTTAGTGGGGCGCTCGAGAGCCCTCGAGATGGCATACACCAACCGTAAAGTCGGCGCTGAGGAAGCGCAACGACTCGGCTTAGGCGAAATGCTCATTCCCGCCGAACAGTTTGAGGCGCAAGCCTGGGGCATGGCTAAAAAACTTGCTACTGGCCCTACCAAAAGTTTCGGTCTTATCAAACAGCAAATAAACGCCTCACCCCATAATGACTTAGAAGGCCAACTTAAGCTCGAGGCCCAACTGCAAACCGTCGCGGCTCGCTCACATGACGCTTTAGAAGGTGTAACAGCCTTTAAAGAAAAGCGGGCGCCAGTTTTTAAGGGACGCTAAGCTCTTAAAGATACGACGTTGATAAAAAGAATTATTAAGGGCGGGAGTGCAAATGCACTCCGCCCTGAACTTACATCTCGCAGGTGTCGCCCTAATTTGTAAAACGTCTGTAATAATTCGTATCTCTTAATTACATAATATTCGCTATAGTTCTAGTCCTATTCCTCATCTTTTGCATCCCACTTCTTGTTGCCAATTCGAAACCCGTGGAAAATAGCTTTTAAGGAAGGCTTTAGTTGAATAGTTTGTTTGAAGCGGGCTTGCTAGACCACCTTCTCGACCCTGTTATCGCTACTGACGCGACCTTTCAAATCAAAGGTTGGAACCGCGCTGCTGAGCGGGTTTACGGTTGGCAGCTTGCTGAAGTTTTAGACAAACAGGTCTCGGTGGTGTTGCCAACAAAGTATGTTCACGCGGCGCGTAAAGAGGTCCTACACGCGTTTCAAACTGTTGGCGAGTGGCACGGCGAGGTAATGCAGCAAAGTAAAGCGGGTGACTGGCTTCCTATCTTATCGTCGGTAACGATTCTAAAAAACGAAGTTGATGAAACGGTAGGTACAGTAGCCGTCAACCGCGCCATTCACAGCATCAAAGAAACCCAGCTCGAGCTAGAAGCACGGGTTAAGGACCGCACCGCTCAGTTAGAAGCGGCCGTTCGTGAACTCGAGGCTTTTTCGTACTCGGTGTCGCACGATTTACGCGCGCCGCTTCGCTCGGTGAGCGGCTTCACGCGCATTTTACAAGATGACTTTGACTTACCAATTGAGGTTAAACCCTTGCTCGAGCGCATCATCGCGAGCGCTCACCATATGGGTGAGCTTATTGACGGTTTGTTGGCTTTTTCGCGCCTCAATAAGCTCTCGGTGAATAAAGTAGCGGTAGACGCGGCTGCGGTAGCGCGCTCAGCGTTTCAGAGTTTAGAAGCTACGCCTAGAAATGACCGTTTGAACCTATCTATCGAATCCATGCCTAACTGTTGTGCCGACGCCCGCCTCTTAGAGCGCATTTACGCGAACCTTCTATCAAACGCCCTAAAATTTACGCGCCAGGAAACACAAGCGTGTATTACTGTGGGTTGCCTTGAGGGCGACGAGCCCGTTTATTTCGTACGTGATAACGGCGTAGGCTTTGACATGGTCTATGCTGACAAGCTGTTTGGCGTATTTCAACAGCTGCATAGTAAAAAGGACTTTGAGGGGACTGGGGTTGGTCTAGCAACAGTTCAACGCATTGTGCATAGGCACGGGGGACGTGTTTGGGCTAATAGTCAAAAGGGGGAAGGCACAAGCTTTTACTTCACCTTACCTCATGAAAGGAGTGGTCATGAAGCCACTTACGTCTGAACCGCAAATGCCAGGTAGTGAAAGGTCCTTCCAAACATCCGTTGTTGAAGTGCTTCTTATTGAGGACGACGAGAACGACGCAGATTTAGCGCTTTACGCCTTGAAGAAGTTCAACTTAGGCAACCGCATCCAGGTTATTAACGACGGCGCTGAAGCCGTTGACTTTATTTTCGCGCGTGGTCGTTATGAGCAGCGTACAGAAGTACTTAGGCCGAAACTCATTTTACTTGACCTCAAACTTCCTAAACTTAACGGCGTTGAAATACTCGAGATGTTAAAAGCTGACCCTCGCACGAAGAATATCCCCGTGGTCATAATGACCTCGTCTCAAGAAGCTCCTGATTTGCAGCGCTGCTACGCGCTAGGAGCCAATAGTTATATTGTCAAACCCGTTGATTTTGAGCAGTTTGCTAAAGCCGTACAACAAGTTGGCTTGTACTGGTACGTTCTAAACCAGCCCTGGCATAGGGCTGTAGAAAATGGGCAAGACGCCCACGCCCACCTGGAGACGATACAGTGACGATACCGCTGGCCCAAACACCTCTAGAAGAGGTTTATAAAATTCTCATTGTCGAGGACAATCAAGATGACGCGCTGCTAACCCTGCACGCCCTAAAAGAATTGGGGGAGCAGTTCCGCTGTGAACACGTCGACTCTAAAGAGGGCTTTGAAGTCGCCCTTGACGAGGTTCCGCACGTCATCATTACCGACTACAGCTTGCCGCAGTTTAGCGCCCACGACGTGCTTGCTAGGGTAAGCGAGCAGGGTATAGATAGCTCGGTCATTGTCATTTCAGGTACACTTAGCGACCAACAGGCCGCCGACCTATTCCGTAGCGGCGCTTCGGACTATTTACTCAAAGACCGGATGGCACGTCTGGGTCCGGCTATTTTGGACGCCCTCAACCGTCAAACTTTAGAGCGTAACCAAAGGCGGGCCGAACTCGAGCTGCAACAGTTTTTTGAATTATCATCTGACCCGATGGCTATTCTGGACCTAGACTTATGCGTAAAGCGGGCAAACCGCGCCTGGCTGCAAGACTTAGCCTGGTCACCCAATGCCCTGCAAGATGCGAAGTTGGTTGAGCTTACCCATCCCGAAGATGTTGGTTCCGTTCAGGAACAGCTAGCGCGTCTTCAAAATGGACACGACGCGCGCTTCGAAGCGCGCTTTAACCTGGGGGGACGTGCTCGAGAAGACTACCACTCTTTGCAGTGGGCGCTGCGAGTTGAAACGAGTTTAGGCCGTATTTTTGCGGTGGCACATGACGTGAGTGACAACCGGCGCTTGCGGGTCAAGTTAGAACACTTAGCCAACTACGACGCGCTGACAGGTCTGCCGAACCGCCGCTACTTCGAGCAGTATTTTGAAAAGGTATGCAGCCACCGCCGCGAAACGGATAAACGCGCCTTTTTAGCCCATATGGACTTAAACAAGTTCAAAGTTATTAACGATACCTACGGCCACGTGACCGCTGACGAACTGCTTGTGGCCGTTGCCAAACGCTTAGCCCAAAGTGTGCGTGACAACGAGTGCGTTGCACGTATGGGCGGCGACGAGTTTGTTTTTTTACTCGAGGGAACAGACGCCAATCAAATTAAACGGGCACTCACACGCATTATCGCCGTTTTAGAGCAACCTTATGTACTCAAAGATGTTGAGGTAAAGGTGGGTACGAGTGTCGGTGTGACCGCTATTCCAGCCAAAGGCGCCAGTTTTGCTGAGTCACTACGCTTAGCAGATGCGTCGATGTACCGCGCCAAAGCAGGGGGCGGGGGCATCTACTTCAATGTACCTGGTCTTGTAAGTCCTAATACCGAGAAAGTGTGGCTCGAGCAGCAGTTGCGCTACGCCCTGGCAAACCAGCACCTGAGCTGTGACTATCAACCTATTTTCTCGCTTAGTACCGATACCCCTGTCTGGTATGAAGCACTTTTGCGCTGGCACCACCCTGAGCGCGGCGCAATTAGTCCTGCACAGTTTATTCCCATCGCCGAAGAGTTTGGACTTATTAATGAGGTTGACCGCTGCGCCTTGCGCTTGGCCCTAACCTGGGCAAAAGGGAGCGGTCACAAAGTCGCGGTTAACTTAGCGCCGCAAACCTTGCAAACGCAAGACCTACCTGACTACATTGGTAGTTTACTCGAAGAACTTGCGCTCAGTCCAGACCTGCTTCATATCGAAATAACCGAGCGCGTTCTAGCCGAACCCGAGACGATGCTGCCACAACTGTCGGCGCTGCGCGACTTAGGCGTGTGTATTGCGGTTGACGACTTCGGAACAGGGTATTCGGCTCTCAGCTATTTGAGCACTTACCCTATCGACGTTCTCAAACTTGATCGCAGCTTTGTGAAAAACCTCGAGTGGACCGAGTCAGCCCGCACCGTTGCCGAGCTGATTATTCGCTTGGCGCATGACCTCAGCCTCCAAACCGTGGCTGAGGGTGTTGAAAACCAGTGGCAACTCGACTGGCTTAAAAGTTCAGGCTGCGACCTTGCGCAGGGCTTCTTTTTGCGCCGCCCACAAGCCTCGAATGACGTCACCCCACCGCCAAGCTATCTTTATAACTAGCTCAAACGTTACACTCAGGCATGCTCAAAAAGCTGCTTGTCAAAGGAACTATTTATACGCTTAACCCAGACGCGCCCCGCGCTGAAGCCGTTGCAATTGCAGGACGGCGCATTCTAGCAGTCGGTACTGAAGTCGAACTCAGCGCCCGCCTGGGAAACGATTTTGAGGTTTTAGATGTTGGTGAGGGCTGCGTTTTGCCAGGCTTTCACGATAGCCACGTGCACCTGGCGCAGCACGGTTTTGAGCTAGCGCAGGTCAACCTATCCAGAACCAAAACAAAGGCTGAGGGTTTAGACCTCGTTGCGCAGCAGGCCAGCACCACCCCCGAGGGAGAGTGGCTATTAGGGGCAGGGTTTCTCATGGGCCGCTGGGGTGTGAGCGAGCTTCACAAGCGTGACCTCGACAGGGTTGCGCCGCGCCATCCTGTCTTACTGCGCTCGCAAGACCATCACAGTGCTTGGGCCAATTCACTTGCCTTAGAACGCGCCAGCGTCACGGCCTCGACCGATACCCCGCAAAATGGCGAGGTCGTTAAAGACGCTGATGGTGAGCCCACAGGGTTGCTGCTCGAGAAAGCCCTTCACCTCGTTTGGGATAAAGTGCCACCACCCTCTACTGAAAAAATACAAGCAGCGCTACAACGTGCTGGCAACCATTTAGCAAGTCTTGGGATAACCACAGTGCACCACATGGCGTACGAACCTGCAAGCTACTGGCAGCAGATTGCGCTGCTCGCCTCCCGTGAAGATTACGCGCTGCGCGTCTGGGCGTGTATCAATCAAGAAGATATTGAGAGGGCTGCTGCGATTGGGTTAGCGACAGGCCAAGGTGGTGAGTTCTTTCAAATCGGCGGCGCTAAGTTTTTTGCCGACGGCGCTCTAGGCTCCTTAACAGCGCATATGCTTAGAGCCTACAAAGGCACAGACACGACAGGCATGGAGGTTCACGGCTATGACGTTTTGCGTGAGCGATTCCCACTGGCGATTAAAGCAGGCTTGGTTCCCGTTACTCACGCGATTGGTGACGCAGCCAACCGCGCTGTCCTTGACGCGCTGGACGAGACGAAAGCGTTGTGGCAACCTCTTGGTATGCGCCCGAGGGTCGAACATGTGCAGCACTTGCACTTTGACGACCTCAAACGCTTTGCAGAGTTAGGGGTTACCGCATCTATGCAGCCCTATCACTTTCGCTTCGACGCTAGGCGAACCCGTGAATTGCTGGGAGACAGGCTTAAAACCACCCACGCCTGGAAAAGTTTGCTGGAGAGCGGCGCGACCCTCGCCTTTGGGTCAGACACTCCGGTGGCTGAACCTGACATTTTCGGAAGTATAGAAACCGCCTTACAGCGCACTTCGGAAGAGGGCGAAGTGTTTCACGGGGCAGAGGCTATTAGCTTAGACGAGGCTCTAGCAGCTTACACACGTGACGCCGCTTACGCTATCGGTTGGGAAGGACGCTCAGGTAAGTTAAAAGAGGCTTTTGACGCAGATTTGGTGCTGCTCTCGCACGACCCGCATGACGCTCTGGAGGGGCTCGAGGTTACAGCTACAATGAAAGCAGGTCGCTGGACATTTCAGCAAACTTAGAATCTGTGTTATCCGAGATTTACTGCTTAAAAATGGCTTCAACCTCAACGCAAAAACCCTCGAGTAATGTCGAGCAAGCCTCACCTTTTGTCAGCTTGACACTTTCTTCATAGACATCAGCGTCTTTGGCTAGCATAAAGATAGTGAGCGAGTTGTCTCTTGGGTCTAAGAGCCAGTATTCAGGAATGCCTGCTTGGGCGTACTCGAGAAACTTTTCCTGGGTATCGCGTTTAGGGTCATCAGGACTTATGACCTCAACGACCAAGTCAGCCCCTTGCCAAACTTGTTCACCACGTTTTGCGGCGTTTTCTTTGCGCATGAACACGATATCGGGCTCACGAATTTTGCCATCCCAAAGTTTGACTTTTAGAGGTGCCATCAAAACCGTACCCAAGTTATGCTCGAGTACAAATGAGTAAAGCCGAAAAAACAAAAAAGCAATAATCAGTTGATGACGTTCACTCGGCATAGGTAAAAAGTCCAATCTTCCGTCAGATAATTCAATCAGATGATTAGTAGACGCCGTCAGCTCCAAATAATCGGCTTCTGTCCACTCACCCTGATAAGGAAAAAGCTCGACTATGCCGTGGGTCGGCTCTCTGCGCTCTTTGTGAATAACTGCCTTGCTCATAACGCTATTATAGCAAGCAGAAAATCCTCGTCTGTAGGGGGCAAACAAGGGTTGCTTACTGTATTTAGCCTTGGGTGATTAGCTCGGCGGGAAAACCCTCAATTCGCGGATTTGCCCTTGCTTACCCCTCGTGACCAAGTGAAGCATGCTCTGGGCAAGTTCCTCAGGGTCAATCCAATCATTCGGGTCGGCCTTAGGCATACTTTCGCGGTTAGCAGGTGTGTCAATCGTTCCCATCGGGTAGAGTAAACTCACCCACACGCCTTTAGGCGCAACCTCAGCGCGGACAGACTCGAGATACGTCACCAGAGCCGCCTTAGACGCCGCGTAAGGCCCCATCTTCGCCGCGCCACCCTGCGCAGGCTTTGCGCCAACACCAACAATATGCCCCGCGCTCTGCCCTAGCATGCCAGGTAGCACAGCCTTTGTGGCATTAAAAGCAGTCTTCAAATTGATGGTGAGTTGTTTGTCCAGGTCGTCCAGGGTCGTGTCCGCTGCGCTGCTCATCGCAAAGCCGCCCGCAATATTTAGCAGAGCATCTATTTGACCGTAGTGCTCGAGAATTCTGTCAACAGCGTCCTTAGCCTCAGCCTCTTTACTCAAATCCGCTTTGACAACCAAACTATTTGCGTAAGATGCCTCGAGCCTTTCTTTCGTCCGGTCACTGTGGGCGAAAAGTGCAAGATTCCACCCTTTATCCTTAAATAGCTCAATGACAGCCCTAGCAAGTGCGCCCCCTGCACCAGTTATTGCGACAATATTAGGCATAGTGCCTCCTCGCCTGCAAGCGTAGCAAGAGCGGGATGCAAAAGTCAGTAGGCAATACTTATCGTCCTTATTTTCCAAAGCATCAGGCTACTCATTTCGTTCTCGCACGGCATTTTCGATTTTCGATCTTGGATTTTTGATTATTCATTCCCCAATCGCCCTTACGCTATAATCCCCTATGACTGTTTTAACTGAAACATTTAATTTGGATGCCTGTCTAGTAAACGCCCGTAGGGCAAGCCGCCAGCTTGCTGCGGCTGACAGAAATGGGGCGCTTTATAAAATTGCTGATGCCCTCGAGACTCACGGGGCCGAGATTGTGCGTGCCAACGCTGAAGATGTCAAAGCCGAGCGGTTAAAAGGAACCAAAGAGGCACTTATCGACCGCCTCACCCTGACGCCTGAGCGGGTTGAGGCTATGGCCGACGCTGTGCGCCTAGTTACCAAACTCCCTGACCCCCTTAACCGCATTTATGAAGGGTGGACGCTCGAGAATGGTCTACGTGTTCAAAAAGTCGCCGTCCCTTTTGGTGTCATTGGCATGATTTATGAATCGCGCCCGAACGTTACTGTTGACGCTGCAACTTTAGCGCTCAAAGCAGGCAGCGCCGCTGTACTGCGCGGGTCGTCAAATGCGCTTAACAGTAACCGTGTATTAGTGCGCGTCATGCGTGAGGCCATCCAAAGCGCAGACTTGCCCAAGGACGCCATTCAGCTTGTCGATTCGCCAGACCGTGAACTGGTTACCCAATTGCTAAGTGCGCGGGGCAACGTCGACCTGGTGATTCCACGTGGCGGTGAGTCGCTTATTCAGCACGTCGTGCAAAATGCCAAAGTACCCACGATTGAAACGGGTACGGGCAACTGCCACATTTTTGTCGACGCCTCGGCTGATTTACAAAAGGCGAAAAATATTATTGTCAATGCCAAAGTGCAGCGCCCTGGTGTGTGCAATTCGGCGGAAACTCTGCTCGTTCACAAAGATGTGGTAGCGAGCTTTTTACCGGACGCTCTGGGAGAACTCTCGAGCCAAGGCGTGTCCCTAAACGCTGACGAGCATACGCGTGAGCACTTTCCTGACGCTAACGTCGCTACCGAAACCGACTGGGAAACCGAATACCTCGACTACACGCTGGCGGTAAAAGTCGTCGACTCGGTGGATGAGGCGATTGAGCACATTACGATCTACGGAACGCAGCACAGCGAGGCGATTGTGACAAGCGATATGCAAAACGCGCGAAAGTTCCAGCAACAGATTGACGCCGCCGCCGTATTCGTCAATGCCTCAACCCGTTTTACTGATGGCTTTGCCTTTGGCTTCGGGGCTGAAATCGGCATCAGCACACAAAAACTGCACGCGCGCGGCCCGATGGGCTTAGCAGAAATAGTGACCTATAAATATTTGATTGAGGGTGAGGGGCAGATTCGGGATTAGGGATTTGGCGTCGCCAAATAGAGAGGCGCTTATAGCCTCCCTCACGGAAAACCTCGAGCCCCTGCCTCACATCTACGCTGCGTGGCTCGAGGGTGCAGACGCGCTTAATACCGTTGACGCCTACTCTGATATCGACCTCTGGCTGGACGTTGAGGACAGTCTCGAGGATTCTGCTATAAAGGCGGTTCGTCAGTGCTTAGAGACTTTCGGGCCTCTCGAGCTTAACCATGAACGAGAGCACCCTCATCCTAAAATTCGTCAGTGTTTTTTGCGCGTAGGGGAAATGTCTAAATTTTGCTTTGTCGATTTGTGCATTCAGTCCCACAGCCGCACTTTGGTGTTTACAGAACATCGAGATACTGTGAAAGTGTTGTTCGATAAAAAGAGCGTTGTGAGGTTTCAAACGTCCGAAGAGCTTGACATTCCCTCTTTTACTCAGACTCTACGCAGCGAATTCGACATTTTCCAACTTTGGGTTGAGAAGGCACTGGCTAGAGAACAGTTCTTAGAGGCTTTTGGAGCTTATCAAACGTGTACATTGGGGCCACTCGTCAAGGTTCTACGTCTGCAATACATACCTCTTAAACTAGACCACGGGTTGAAACATAGCTATCAGCATTTGCCCTGTGATGTTGTGTGCAGGCTCGAGCCACTCTATAAGGCAAACTCATTAGCTCACCTTACTCAGCTTCATAGGCAGGCCCAAACATGGTTTCATGAAGAAATAGCAAAGTTTTCGTGATGCTTGCTAAGCTCTGGTTAATGCCTCCGTGCTACTTTTGAACCCAGACCGCGTTTTAACGGGAGCTTGGGAGGCAGCGTGGAAGAACGTTTTACGGTACAGCTAGATACGTCAGTCCACCCTGACAAGATGGAAAGCTTAGCTGAGCGTCTCGGTGAGGCTTTTTTATTGACCCAAGAAGAAGCGCTGGCGCTGCTCAGCGCTGACAGCCTCGTGTTGAAACGTGCCGAGGCGTTAGCGTTGGTCAAAATGTGCCGCAAGGCTGGGGTAGGTGTAACCCTAAATGCACCGCTATTAACGCCTGCGGTGCATACGCAGCGTTGGCTCAAGCGCTACACCCTACCTGTCGTCTTTAGCCTCTCGAGCGCTCTTGCTCTTCTTGCCCTGATTTTATGGATAGTGCCAAACAGCTCGCCTCAGACAGCAAGTGAAAATGAGGCTGTCAATCGAGGCGGCGTGGTGGCGCTACCCTGGGTCGAATCCGCCAGCCCTACTGATAACGAGGTCATTGCGGTTGAACCTGGCAGCGCAACACCTGGGGTAAATGCTGTAGAAGCCGTAGAAAGTGTTGGTGTAGATAGTGCATCTGCGGAGCCTCAAAGTTCTGCGCAGGTAGACGCTCCTCTGGTCCAGCCTGACTTGTTTAGCGCAGCTCGAGACTTCTCCGGTGGGGCGCTTGAGGCAGTACTGGACCGTAGCCCCGACTTGGAGCTGCGCGACGCTTACGGACAAACACCGCTGATGTACGCGGCAGGTTCAAATGCGCCTGACAGTGTCGCTAAGTTTGTTGCCGCAGGCGCAGACCCTAACACCGTGACCGATGCGAAATGGACAGCTCTTATGTACGCCGCGCGTAATGTTGCGCACCCCGAGGTCGTGTCAGTTTTACTAGGGGCAGGGGCCGATCCTACCCTTAAAAATAGCGACGGACAGACAGCGAAAGATATTGCCCTGGCGCATAACCATGTAGACGCCGTTGCGATGCTCGAGGCAGCCCTGGCACCTCCTCTACAACAAGCTCAAGAAGAGGTTCCTCCGAGTGCGCCTGTTGTTACAGAATCTCCTGCAATAGTGGTGACACCCTTCGAAGAGACTGGGCAAACTGATTCACCTTTGATTATAGACGACAGCGCCCTTCCTATCGTCGACTCAGCACCGGAATCTTTTGAAGATATACCTTTAGATATAGCTGATCCTGCACTATCCCTGTTTGAGCGTCAAGAAACGGATATGGATGATGATGAGAGTCGAAATACGATTCTCAATTGTTTGCAAGATTGGGCAAATTGCGCAGAGGATTAGGCGTGCTAAAACGTACTTCACACTTCACTACTTATAGTTACGACTATAGCAATAAAAAGTCCCTGAAAAGCAATCTAAAAGTGGATAAAAATATCGTCTCACACGTCTTTTGCGATTTGCCGTTGAGATATTAAATAAGGTATACTTAAGCGTTTGGGTACAGGCCCAAAAAAGACGATAACGAAGGCAAAACTTGCAGTTCGGAGGCTGATGTGAGCGCAAGTACGTATACCGCTGAAAATATCCAGGTTTTAGAAGGACTCGAGGCCGTTCGCAAACGCCCTGCCATGTATGTGCAAGGTGGCACAGGCATCGACGGTTATCATCAACTTTTAACCGAAATTATTGATAACGCCATTGACGAATGTTTGGCAGGCTACGCCGATACAGTTGAAGTTATTCTCAACAAAGACGGCTCGGCAACCGTGACCGATAACGGACGCGGTATTCCTGTCGACATGATGAAAAAAGAGGGCAAACCCGCCATCGAGGTTATTTTTACCATCCTGCACGCAGGGGGTAAATTCGACTCCTCGGCCTATAAAGTTTCAGGGGGTCTGCACGGAGTGGGCTCGTCGGTGGTAAACGCCCTCTCGAGCTGGCTCTTGGTTGAGGTAAACCGCAACGGCAAAACCTACGAAATTCGCTTTGATCAGGGTAAGGTCACAGAACCCCTCAAAGAAACGGGCACCTATAAGGGTAAAAAGTCTGGCACCAAAGCAACCTTTATGCCGGACGCCAGTATCTTTAAAGAGGTTCGCGGTTTTGACGCGAGCCGGATGCGCCGCCGCCTAAAAGAGCTAGCGTATCTGACAGGCGGGGTCAAAATTGTATTTGAAGACCACCGTCACCAGGAAGTGTCCAAAGAGGTTTTTCATGAAGAGGGTGGCGTCGCCGCCTTTGCCGCGAACCTTGCTGACGAAGCCAAGCGTATTTACGATACGCCGCTGCGTATTCACGGTGTCTCCGAAGAAATAGAAGTCGACATCGGTATGATGCACACCTCGGGTTACGGACAGACCGTGCTCAACTACGCCAATATGATTACCAACCGTGATGGTGGCACCCCCTTGACCGGCTTTAAAAGCGCCTATACCCGTGTGATGAACAATTACGCCAAAGCGAACAACATGATTAAAAAGGGCGACCCGAACCCTACGGGTGATGACTTCCTCGAGGGTATCTACTGCGTCATATCAGTCAAACTGGGGGACCCGCAGTTCGAGTCGCAGGCGAAGGTTAAGCTCTTAAACCCCGAGGCGCAAAGTGCGGCGCAGTCGGTGGTATACGAAAAACTTACCGACCTTTTAGAAGAAAACCCAAAAATCGCCAAGTCGATTATTGAAAAAGCAGCGAACGCAGCTAAAGCGAGAGAGGCAGCACGTAAAGCTCGAGACCTCGTGCGCCGCGCCAACCCGCTTGACAACGACGAACTTCCAGGTAAACTTGCCGACTGTTCTAGTGAAGACCCGAGCGTTTCGGAAATTTACATTGTAGAGGGCGACTCGGCGGGCGGTAGCGCCAAGCAGGGTCGTGAACGCCGCTTTCAAGCGATTTTGCCCCTGCGCGGAAAAATTATTAACGTTGAAAAAGCGCAAATAGGCAAAGTACTAAAAAATACTGAGATTCGTGCGATGGTCGCAGCGATTGGCGCGGGTATTGAGGGCACAGGTGGCGAAAACGACCACTTTAGTTTAGAAGACGTGCGCTACCACCGAATTATTATCATGACCGACGCTGATGTTGACGGCTCGCACATTCGCACGCTCATCTTGACCTTTTTCTACCGCTATATGCGCCCACTCATCGACGCAGGCTATCTGTATATTGCACAGCCGCCACTATTCGGCGTGCGCTTTGGTCGCTCGAAAGAACTCACCTATGTCTACAGTGATGAAGGCTTGAGAGACTTACTCAAAGCAAACAAGGGTAAGAACAACGAGATTCAGCGCTTTAAAGGCTTAGGCGAAATGAACCCCGAGCAACTTTGGGAAACGACCATGAACCCTGAAACGCGCGTCTTGCGCCGGGTCACGATTGGTGACGCCTTTGAAGCGAGTGATACTTTTGAGATGCTCATGGGCACCGAAGTTCCGCCGCGCCGCGAGTTTATTGAAGACAACGCGCACTTAGCCCAACTCGAGATTTGAATGAGGTAAGCAGAAGATAAGTAAAAGAGAAATCTGAGTCTTTTGCACTCTGAAAAAGTTTACTTTTAAAATATTTAAAAGTCCGCACCGAACTAATAGTTCGGTGCGGACTTTAATTTGGAGGTCTCCAAACCTTCTTATCCTAAAGATAGGCTTTTGCGGTACCGCTTCGTAAATCTGAGGCGTTTGTGAGCCGAGTACCGGCCTCGGTTATTTATTCAACAATTAGATGAGGGCAACGTTTTAACCGGGAAACCGTTTCGACAGCTCGAGAATACGCTCATAACTATCAGCCACAGCAGGGTCATCTAACGCGGCCTTGTTACGTCTGAGCGCACCACACACTTCGCATTCGTGAAGAATAATCCAGCCTTTTTTTCCACTGTGCTCCACCCCGACAGGTCGCAATTTCCCCCCACAGTCCGAGGCGCGGTCTCCTGGATTGATGTCTACATGTAGGGAATAGAGACAGTGCGGACAGTGGTTTCGGTAGCTGCCATTGGCTAAAGGCGGCACCACACGTGCGCAGTGAGCGCAACGAAAGCCTGTATTGGTACCCTGAGCCGTAAAACGCCGCATCTCGTTAGTCTAGCCCTAAAGCAAATCACTCACTTGTAATTCAGGCTCTAAAACATCAGCGAAAGCCGCTGAAAAAAGCGTGCTGTAATGTCCAGGCGACTTGATACGCGTTAAAAGTAAACGCTGCCCGATAAAGAGTTTTCGCCGAAATTCAAAAACGTTGAGTCGGTTGATTTTGACACCCTCGAGTAGCGTAATCGGGCTATCGCTCGCCTCGTAGTGAGCACCTATCCCCGCCGCACTCATTGACGCCTTAACGTCACTAATAAACTTTGTAAGATTGCTATTTGCTGCAAGATGGCACTTCAAAATCTCTTGGGCACGAAACGTCGAGTAAAAGGGCTCGAGCCGCTTACCTACGACATGAATCGGCGCCGAACGCTCACAAAGAGCGCTCAGGTGAGGTTTGAGCGCCTCGAGCTGCTCATCCGTTGCGCTGAAACGTTGACAGGTTACGTGCAGAGGCGCAACAATCTCACCGCCAAACTGACGTTGCAAATCAGCAAGCTGGGTGCGAATAACAGGTGATTGGCTGTGGGTCGGCACCAGCAAGACGCACAGGTCACCCACCTGCGCTGCGCGCGTTTGTCTTGAGGTCATCACGTCGTAGCGTCACACCTACTTAACATTTTCACGAACCGTCTATTGGCAAGGTGTTGCCTGCTTTTTAGACCGAGACTAAATAAGCAAAGTTTTAGATAGGTTGACGGTTTCCGCTATAGCCAAAGGCGGCAATATCATCTGTTTTCAGAAGTTCCTCAAAATGAGCAACCGTATATTTCAGACCTTCCTCGAGCTGAATTTGCGGTTCCCATTGCAGGGTCTTTTTCGCCAAACTGATATCGGGGCGGCGCTGTTTCGGGTCGTCGCTGGGCAGAGGCTTATTGACAAGCTGTGAGTTTGAGTTCGTAAGCTTGAGAATGGTTTGGGCAAGTTCTAGCATGGTGAATTCAACAGGATTACCCAAATTCATAGGACCCGTGACATCATCACCTGTATTCATAAAGCGAATAAAACCTTCGACCAGGTCGTCGCGGTAACAAAACGAACGCGTTTGGGAGCCGTCGCCATAAACCGTAATAGGCTCGCCTAACAGCGCTTGAATAATAAAATTAGAGACAACCCGCCCGTCACCAGGGCTCATGCGCGGGCCGTAGGTATTAAAAATGCGCACCACTTTAATTTGTACCTTGTGCTGACGATGATAATCGAAAAAGAGGGTTTCAGCGCAGCGTTTGCCCTCGTCATAACAAGCACGGAAGCCTATAGGGTTGACGTTGCCCCAATAGCTTTCGGGTTGCGGGTGAACGTCAGGGTCGCCGTAAACCTCACTCGTTGAGGCTTGAAAAATCTTCGCTTTGACACGCTTAGCGAGCCCTAACATATTGATAGCACCAAGTACACTCGTTTTAGTCGTTTGTACCGGGTCGAACTGATAGTGAATAGGTGACGCCGGGCATGCCAGGTTATAAATCTCGTCCACCTCTACGTAAAGAGGGAAGTTAATGTCATGGCGCATAACTTCAAAGCGGTAATTATCTAATAGATGGGCAATATTTTTCTTATGCCCCGTAAAAAAATTGTCAACACAAATAACTTCATTACCTTCGGCAATAAGCCGCTCACACAGGTGTGAGCCCAAAAAGCCTGCTCCACCCGTTACTAAAATACGTTTACTCACGATGCCTACCTTTCGTTGCCCTCGGGCCCTGCTACATTATGGCGTATCAACCACTATACCCTTGTGACAATGCACAAATGTACACTTATAAGCTATGTTAAATGTACGTGATGAGAGGTCATGTTGAGGTTGAAGGTCTCCTCAACGCTTCTGAACGTGCTTTAGTACTTGCCGATGGCATGCTCATAACGCTCAACATTACAGAACTAGTAAACCTCTGAAAAATCTAGCAGTGCAGTCTTCAAAATCGCCCCTACTAATGTCTTTGGCCTTTAAGGTAGAAATAGCTGTTAGATCTGCTCGGCTCGAGACCTCACCTCACTAGGTCTAAATAGCTTCGGTTAAAGCGTTCAGGGTACGTTCAGGGTTGCTTTTATAGTCTTAGCCTTACAGGGAAACAGAAGCGCAAGGTGCAGGCTCAAAAGCCCAATCTGAAGTTTCCGTCAAACCAAACCCTGAAGGAGGCACACAATGCCCTTTGTAGCGAGCAAAACAGAACTGAGACCGAGTGAAGTTTGGTATCAAGACGCAGACAGCCCTGACCTGTGGCACGGCGATAACGGCGTTATTGTCAACACAGCAGCTTTGGAGGAGCGCGGCTTTTACTTTAACGTTCTGCGCGTAACACCCCGTAGCAACCTCGAGCCTGTGGACCTGGTGACAGACTTGGCTGATGTTGTTTATCTCTAAGCCTTAAGGATGAGGGTTGCAAATACTTTAGCAGCGCTCATCCCAAACTCTATTTTGTTAGTTATTTCGCACCTGAGGGCCAAACTAAGAATTCCGTAAGACCCTCTGTGACATTCTAAGTTCAGGCGGCAAGCATTCAGCCCGCCCAGAAAAGGCCGTGATATGAAAGAAGATGCCAGCATCCAAATCACCACGCCCGCAACCGAGACCTCACTTGGCAAACCCGATACTTCTGCTAATCTGACCCGTTACGAAATCTGGTATCAAGATGCAAGCAACCCCGCACTCTGGCACAGCCGCTCAGGCAACGTCATCAACGCTGAGGACCATGGCGACTTTTATCACGACGTGCTGCAAATGGTGCAAATTGTCTTTCCGCTAAATGTTTGTCAGTTTTAGGGGCAGTACTAAGTAGTCAGCATTCAGTAGGTCATGGATGTTTGATGGTCTACGACGCTAGGTAGTCAGGCAAACAACTATTTGACTTTATTTCTTTAGTATATTCACTTGATTCATTGTAGAAATTCAATTTTTTAATTTTCAATTTTTGATCTTAAATTGCTTTTCGTCTTCAATCTTTAATCTTTAATCTTCCGTATCCCTTACAATTAGACCTTATGACCGCGCCGCTACTTGATTAGAGGCGAATTTTCTTTTGTTTGCAGGAGATTTATGAGCACAGACCCCAATGAATTAAATGCTACTCCCCGTGACGAGCGCCGCGTGAGCCCGAACTTTATTACCGAAATTATCGAAGAAGATTTAGGGGCGGATAAAATCGACAAGGTCGTGACCCGATTTCCACCCGAACCAAACGGCTTTGCGCACATCGGGCATGCCTGGGCGAGCCTGCTAAGTTTTGGCATTGCCCAGGATTATAAGGGGCAGTTCAATTTACGCATTGATGATACCAACCCCGAAACCGAAAAAATGGAATTTGCCGAGGCGCAAATACGTGACCTGCGCTGGTTGGGTCTGGACTGGAACGACCACCAGTTTTTTGCCTCAGACTATTTTGATGAGCTTTATGACTTAGCTGTTCAGCTTATTAAAGAGGGCAAAGCTTACATCGACAGACTTTCAGGCGAAGAGATTCAAACCTACCGTGGCACCGTAACCGAAGCAGGCAAGGAAAGCCCCTATAGAAACCGTTCTGTAGAGGAAAATTTAGACTTATTTGAGCATATGCGTAGGGGCGAATTTCCTGAGGGTTCACACGTTTTACGTGCCAAAATTGACATGGCGAACCCCAACATGAAAATGCGCGACCCTATTTTGTACCGGATTATGCACACGCCGCATTACCGCACGGGCGACGCCTGGCATGTATACCCCATGTACGACTTTGCGCACCCACTTTCAGACGCCATAGAGGGCATAACCCACTCCCTATGCGATGTTGGGTTTATTGAAAACCGAGCCGTTTATGACTGGCTTGTAGAAAACCTCTTTGGTAAACCGCGCCCCTATCAATATGAGTTTGGGCGTCGCAGTATTGAATATATGGTCGTTAGCAAACGCTTTTTGAGCCCGTTGGTTGAAAACGGTGTGGTAAGCGGTTGGGATGACCCGCGTATGCCGACCCTAGCAGGTCTGCGGCGACGCGGCGTGACACCCGAAGCGTTGCAAGATTTTTCTGCCAGAGTCGGCGTCTCACGCACGAGTCGTAACGTCGATATCGCCCTTTTAGAGTTTGCCATCCGCGATGATTTGAACACTCGAGCCAAAAGGGTGATGGGGGTAATAGACCCCCTCAAGGTAACGATTAGCAATTATCCTGAGGATAAAACTGAGGCACTGGATGCCCCTCACTGGCCCAGCAATATGGATAGAGAAGGCTCGAGACCCCTCCCCTTTTCCAAAACGCTCTACATAGACCGCGAAGATTTTGCCGAAGTGCCGCCGAAAGGCTTCAAACGCCTCTCGCCCGGTGAACACGTGCGCCTGCGCTACGCCTATGTCATTCGCTGCGACGAGGTTGTTAAGGATGCGTCGGGCGAAGTGAGTGAACTCATTTGCAACTATGTGCCTGACTCGGTGGGCACGAATCCTGAAGGCATCAAGGTTAAGGGTGCTATTCATTGGCTTTCAACAGAACACGCCCTGAGCGCGGAGTTGAGGCTGTACGACCGACTTTTTACGGTGCCAAATCCGCTTGAGGCCGAAGGCGAGTTTATGAACTATGTGAACCCTGACTCGCTCATTATTAAAAACGGCTTCGTCGAGCCGAGTGTTTTAGACGATGACACCGATACGCGCTATCAGTTCGAGCGCCAGGGTTACTTTTGGCAGGACCCCGAAGATTCCAAGCCAGACGCACTGGTGTTCAATCAAATTGTGACGCTGAAGGATTCTTGGGGTGAAAAAGAAGAAAGAAGTAAGAAGAAAGAAGTAAGAAAGCTTGAACCAGTTCAAACGGAGCACCAAGCAGGCGAGGAACCTGATCCGGTGCTGGCGTTCTCGGCTGAACAGAAGGTTAATTTAGAAGAGATTAAAGGGCGCGGCGTCAATCATGATGACGCAGTTATTATTGCAGAAAACGGGAAACTGATACCTTTTTTTGAGGATGCGGTGAAAGCGCACGATAACCCGCAGGGTGTTGCCAACTGGCTTGTGAATGACCTAAGGCGCGAACTGCCCGAGGGTGACCCAGCCAGCCTAAAGTTCGGCGCGGCTGAACTTGCGGAACTGGTTGAATTGGTCGATAAAGAGGTTATCAACGGGCGCATTGCTAAAGAGGTTTTGGAGACGATGCTCGAGACCGGAAAGTCGCCCAAAACGATTGTGGAGGAAAAAGGCTTAGAGCAAGTCACGGATACGTCAGAACTCGAGCCCATTATCAACGCCCTCATCGAACAAAATGCCGATAAGGTCAAGGCCTACCGAGAAGGTAAGACGGGGCTGATAGGGTTTTTCGTCGGTGGAGTGATGCGTGAAACAGGGGGTAAGGCAAACCCGCAGCTGGTTAAGGAGTTGCTCGAGGCCAAACTAGGTTCAGAATAATGTGACAGCCAACTGTCTAAACTGACCCCAGGGAATGAACGTTCCCACCTTTATTCTCAAGGAGTTTTATATGGACACGGGGTCACCTTTATCAATGCAAGGTCGCATGAGTCGCGCAGGTTATTTCTGGAAAGGGACCGCGGCGAGCGCTCTGCTCTACGGCGGCATCGTCCTCAGTGTGATGTTTATGCCTGAGATGGTTGAGAGCGAAACCCTGCCCTTATCCGTTTGGGCAATGTTCGGTATCTTTGCACTCTATGACGGGTTTAATACAGTTAAACGCCTCCATGACCTCGACAAACCAGGTTGGCATTACTGGCTCCAGTACATTCCCTTTTACAACATCTACTTAGGTATCTTGCTCACTTTTAGAGCAGGCACGCCTGGTGTGAACGATTACGGTGAAAATCCAGTGGTGGGCGCCAGTACGTCCTTTTTGGATGCCCGCCTGTAGATTACCGAAGTAACTAATATGAGCCAACCCGAAAATCTAAATTAGTTGTCTCCGACGCCAAAAACCAAGCCCAAATTCGGTGAAATGAAAGACCTTCTTCAGCATTTTCATAAGGAAATCCCCTCTAACTCCCCTTTAAAAAAGGGGAGGATTAAAAGCTTCCCCCTTTCTCAAAGGCTCCGAGCGAATGCGGGACTGAATCGGATTGAGCACCAGCATAGCGAGCATGTCTTTTGGGATTTCTCCTATGCAGGTCAAAATCGGGGCGTTCTAAGCAAAAACTTCGGAATGATTCATGTCTATCAATCCCAAATTTTGGGAATCTATAGATCAGCAAAGGCATCAAGCAACCTCTCGATTTCATGTAACATCAGGTCACGCTGCGGCAACATGCCACCCGCTTGCAAAGCCGAAAAATAGAGGGTTCTCAAATAATGCTTGAGATTAATAAAGCCCCGGTAGCCTTCTGGTAACCCCAGACTACCCACTTCCTGCGTTAAGGTTTCAAACGTTTTTAGCCAGCCAAGCAGGTCCTCGTCGCTCAGTAAGTTTCTTTTAAGAACAGTTACAACCGGATAGCTGAGGCGCTCGTCCTCACCATGCATGTACACGACGCGCACCTCAGCTACTTTCGCGTGGATAAGGTCGAGCAACTCGAGTATGTCGTCTCGGCCTAACGCTTCGCAGCCAGCCAGTGCGTCCAGCGCGTCTGCTGCGTG